>WNGR01004627.1_pt1 | contig 14823 bp, 16 predicted proteins | sample 5407581 | NCBI WGS metagenome assembly WNGR01 (sample SAMN13153383, study PRJNA577476) | soil metagenome | isolation source: 80 cm soil or saprolite under Garry oak tree replicate 2 | place: USA:California | collected 2016-06-15
TCGCCCGGGCCGCCTCGTTCTTCACTGCGAACCTCGGCTGGGCGGTGGAGGAATCGTGCACAGCCGAGGACCGCCACCACTGGGCGGTACTGCGCACCAGCACCAGCCCGGACACCCGGCCCTTCGACTACTTCTCCGAATTCTGACCAAGCGGCCCCGTCAGCCGGATCGGTGACCTTAATCGCAGGTCGCGAACGACGGCCGCGGCCTCGGCTACTCCCGCTGTCAGTCACTGCTGGGCGGGTGGGCGCTGCCGGGTCAGGTCGATCGGCCGCTGGTAGCCGCGGGCGCTGTTGATGTTGCGCCGCAGCGCCCGGTTCAGGTCGGCGAGATCGGCTTGCCGCAGGCCCCGGAGGTGGCGATCTCGTGTTCGCACAGCACCGCCATGTCGTTCATGCAGCCAAGGACGCTGCGGTCTGCGGTTCTGGCCACGAGCAGCTCCTGCGCTTCCAGCGGGCCGAAGGTGGCGGCGGGCAGGCCTCGCGGGCGAGCTCGCGGCCGATCAAGCCAGTCACCAGCCCGTACGTGTCACGCAGCTCAGCGGCGCGGACGTCGGCCTCGAACACGGTAAACAGCGTGCCCGCATGCGTGAGCAGCGGGCACTTGCGGCGGTCGTGCCTCAGCACGTTGGCTTCGGCATCGGGTGCTGGCCCGGGATCGGCGGCCTGTTGCGTCCCGAGAAGGCGCAGCAGCTTCCTGGTGCAGCGCAGGATCACCCCGTGATCGTAGCCGCGGACCAGCGTGGCCCTGCCAGGTAAGCGGTCACGTGCCGGGCCGCGGCCCTGCTTGCGCGATTGCCGGCAACTCTGGGCGCTAGCGAGTGACATCGCCACCTGAGCGCTGGAATAATCGGTGCGGTGAGCCCGCGAAGCCGAGGGCGGCCGCCCAGCCGTGGCCGGCGCCGCCAGCAAGCCCGGAGTTCGGCAACAGGCCGCGGCGGCGCGCGCGGGGTTGTCCGGCCCGCGGGGCATGACCCGGTGCTGGAGGCAGCCGGGGAGACGACAGACTGCTGGTTCGAGGAGCCAGTACCCGGTGACAGGCGATCATGGGCGGTGCCCTCGGGACACGGCACCTACCAGGGCCTCCACCTGGAACTGCTCGATCCGGCAGACGAGGACGAACGTACGTTCCTGATCGAAGCGCAGCATCCCGAATTCGAAGACGCCCTCCGCAACGATGAGGAGGTGATGGTCGGCGGTGAGCCGTTCAGTCCGCGCCTGCACATCACACTGCACCAGGTGGTCGCCAGCCAGCTGCTGGCCGGTGACCCGCCCGAGACCTGGCAGACCGTGCAGCGGCTGGCCGCGCTCGGCTACGACTGGCACAACATCATGCACATGATCGCACGGGTGGTCAGCGACGACATCTATGCGGCCATGAACGAACACAAGCCGTTCGATCCGGGCGGCTACGCTAGACGGCTCAACGACCTCCCCGGCGACTGGCCTCCACCTCACGCACTCGAGCCGCAATGAGGGTCGCTCCAGAATGATCCTTCTGGTGTGACACTTACGGGTGCGCTGATCGGCACGGTGCGACACATATCGAGCCGTCGGGCGCGGCTCGGCCGGTCGGCTGACGAGCAAGTTGCCGGCCCATCAGGCGGCTTAGGGCCACCCTTCCATGGCGAGGTTTCCGCGACGGCCGGCGATGACCTGGCGGCGAGGCTGCCGCTAATGCGCAGCCTGTCTGGCTCGACGGCATCCGATGCTTGCGCTGGCTAGGTCCGAGCTCGCACGTTGCCGATGTCAATGGCGCGCGAGTTGTGACCCCTGGCGGCCCAGCGGGGTCGGTATTGACCTGACGCCGACAACCCGCGACCCGATCTCTGGCCCCCGTATTGCGGCTAGCACGACGCCGACCTGCCGACTAGATCGTTGTCACGTCGGCAATCGTGTTGGCGGACGATTAGTCTTTGCGGCGAAGGGATGGTAGGCGTGCAACCAGAGCAGCAACCGCAGTGGCGGCCGGTAAATCGTCAGGACAGCCATGTGGCGGAGCAGATGGTGGAGCGGGCGGCGGAACTGGCCCGCGATTCCCATGCGCGGACCCGGCATGCGGCGCTGCTGGTCAAGGACGGCGGTCTGCTGGCGTGGGGTAACAACGGCGTACCCTTTCCCGGCGAGGATCACTGTTACTGCAAGTTCGGGGAGTTCGGGCACCACGACGTGTGCCGGACGCACGCGGAGCAGCGGGCGATCACACTGGCACGCGAAGGTGACGGCTGGCGGATGCTGCAGGGATCGACGCTGATATATGTGCGGCTCGAGGCCGACGACTCGGTCCGGTTGGACCAGCCTCACTTCTGCGCCCGGTGCAGCCGCCTGGCGTTGTCCCTGGGTGTGGCGGAGTGGATCTTCGCTCTGTCCGAGGGTCTGGCCGGGTACTCCTCGGCTGACTATGACAGGGTCGCCCAGCTCAGGTGGTAGTAGTCGTCTTGCGTCCTGGCACCCCGGTCCGGTAAGCCGTATTTGGTTTCGCCCGAAGAGCGGCAGTTCTGACCGGCCCAGACCCGGCCCCGGACCTGACCGTCCGCCGGTTCCGGGCTTCGTCGAGCGGAGTGTCGTCCCGGCCAACGCCCGCGCTCGCGGACGACGATCTGGCGGCTTCCCGGCCGCCGTCGGCCGGATGCTGGATTACTATCTGCACATCGCCCGGGTCGCCGGGGCAGGTCCCCGCCTGGACCGTCATCCACGGCGGGCCGCTGCCCGGTCGCCCGCCGGCGTTCGCCAGGGAACTGTCCACAGTCCGGCAGGCCGCGGACTGGATGGCGGCCGAGCGCCGAACCTGCAGGCCGCCGCGGAGTATGCCGCAGCATGCGGGCTCACTGAGCACGCCATTCAGATCCCCGCGGCGATGGGAGATTTCCTCTGGGGCCGCGGTGACTGGGACCAGGCAGCCGCGTCCTTGCGGGTAAGGACGACCGGGACTCGAGCACATCGAAGTCCCGTTCGGCGTACAGCCGGTGCTCCCACTCCTCGTTGAGAATGGCCTGCAGGCACCGGCGTACGGCGAAGCTCTCCGGTTCTGGGTAGCCCGGCTCCATGACGGGTTCGGTCATGCCGGCCAGCTTCTCGTCGGTGAGATCGGCGATCACCTGGCGCACGGCGGCCATGCGGTCCGCGCGCAGGGCGAGCACCTCGTCCAGCGACGGCCGCGCGCCGCGGTCGTGCGGGACGCTGGGTTCGTCGGGCATCTCGTCGTGGGGCAGGTCCAGCCGGTCCCAGGGCGACGGCTCCCCCAAGACTGCGCGCTTCACCCAGGCGTCGGTGGCGAAGACGAGATGGCGCAGCGTCTCGATGAAGGACCACTCTCCATCGACTCGCTCGTTGAGCAACTCCGGTGCCATGCCGCGAGCCCGCCCGACGGTCCGCTGCCACAGCCGCTCGAGAATGTCCCATGCTTCGCGGAACCCTTCGGCATCGGTCGGCCGCATCTTCACGCGGTCCGGGTAACGACGGTTGAGCTCCGCCTCTACCAGGGGCACGACGTCGACGCCGTTGACTCGCAGGTTCCTGATCTCGCCGCTCAGGTCCACGTTCACCAGGGCTGCGCCACGGATCATGACCCCCGTCAGATCGACCAGGTGGAAGCGCGCGTTGGTGAGGTCGACGTCGTGGAACCGTGCGCCGGTCAGGTAAACGTCCTCGAACCGCGAGCCGGTCAGGTTCTCACTGGTGAAGTCAGTCACCCGACCAGCCTTCCACGAAACGCACTCATCTGACCGATCGACTGATCATGGGAGCCTAGGTATCAGGCGCGAACGGTCCAGCCGTGGGTCAGGGACGGCCCGCTCGCGGCGAATCCGGCAGAGCGCCGCGAGCCGATGCGCCTCCGGCGGGCTGCAGCGCTTCAGGAACCGAGGTGGGCTTGGTAGAGCTCGTGGAGTGCTTGCCAGTGCCGGGCGTCTGCTTCGGTGTCGTAGGTCGGGTTGTCGGGCACCGCGAATCCGTGGTGGGCCCGGTAGAACTCGACGGTGTGGTCGACTCCGGCGTCAGTGAGCGCGCCTTCCAGCAGCTCGGCCTGCTCGGCGGTGAAGGAGTCGTCGTCCTTCGAGCCGGCCACGTAGACCGTGGCGGTGATGCGGTCCGCGGACAGGTGAGGGCTCGAGGGGTCGCCGGCGACAGCCAGCCTGCCGCCGTGGAACGATGCCGCCGCGGCGACCTTGCGGCCGAGTCCGCCGGCGGCGATCACCGACATGCGTCCGCCCAGGCAGTAACCGGTGGTGCCGATCGCGGACCCCGTCACCTCCGGCCGCGCAAGGAGGAAGTCCGAGTAGGCAGCGGAATCAGCGATGATCCGATCATTGGTCAGAATGCTCGTGAGGCTGGACAGCCGTGCCCGCTCCAGCTTGTCCGTGAATAATGTGGCCACGTCGAAGGGCGCCCACTCGCCCGCGCGGTAGTAGATGTCCGGGATCATCGCGACGTAACCCATGCTCGCCAGCCGGTCGCCCATCTGCCGGAACGTCTCCCGCGCTCCGCCCGCGTCAGGAAAGACCAGCACGCCCGGCCACGGGCCATCCCCGTCAGGGAGGTGCATCGTCGCGTTGCTGCGGCCATCCGGAGCTGGGATCTGAACATCCAGGCGTCGCATGTCAGCGACCTCCACCGGGCTCGTCGAAGTCACGGCTCACAGGGACTGCAGGAAGTCGACCAGCCCAGGGAAGTAGTGCCCGGGATCGTCGAATTGCGCGAGGTGGCTGCCATCGGGGCAGTGCAGGTAACGGCCCAGCGGCATTTGTTCGGACATCCAGCGCATGTGCCCGGGATCCATCGTGTCGTACGCCGCGCCAATGACAAGCGTCGGCACGTCGATGTGCCGGAGATCCCCCGAGCGGTCCCAGTTCTCCAGCGTGCCGCTGAGGCCGAGTTCGCTGGGCCCTTGCATCGGTACGTAGATCGCCGGGTTGATATGGCCGATCGACCGCGTAACCGGATCGGGCCAGTCGCTCACCGGCATCCGGCAGACGTGCAGGACGTAGTGGTGCTCCATGAGCAGCTTCTCGTAGCGCGGGTCGTCGGTCTGCCCCTCGGCCTCGAGCCGCTTGATCTCCGCCAGCACATCCTGGTCCATGGCAGGCATGAGGACGTCGTTGGCGTAGGCGTTATAGAGCGGCGCGCTGGACATCATGTTAGAGATGACCAGCCCCTTGAGCCGGTGCTGGTGGTGGACGGCGTACTCCAGTGCGAGCAAGCCTCCCCAGGACTGCCCTAGCAGCACGAAGTTACTGCTGTCGAGCCCGAGCGCCTGGCGGACCTGCTCGACCTCATCGACGAACCGCTCCAGCGTCCACAGCGACGCGTCGTCGGGCTGGTCGCTGCGGAATGACCCAAGCTGGTCGTAGTAGTAGTACTCGATGCCAGCGCGCGGAAACCAGGTGTCGAAGGACTCATACAGCTCGCTGGTGGCCCCGGGTCCGCCGTGCAGCAAGAGCACCTTGAGGTCGGCGTTGTTTCCGACTCGCTTGGTCCATACGCGGAACTCGCCGTTTGATGTGCTGACCGGGATCATCCGCGACCCTCCGGAGAGGACATCGCGGCGGTCCCAGGTGGAGGTATCAAAATACGACGCAGACGGCCCATCCATGGTGACAACCTAGCGGAGGCTGGGCGGCGGTCAGAGTCCGGCTACCGTGGTGATGGCGGCGTCGATTGTCTGGGCGGGGCCGTCTGGGGTCTGGGGAGCGAGGAACACGAGCCGGTGGACGCCGGCCTCGGCGAACGCTGCGGCCTGCCCCGGCGTGACCGGGCCGCGGGGGGTCACGCTGATCTCCAGCTCGCCAAGCGCGGCTGGCCGGTCGACCCGGTCGGCGGCGGCACGAAGGCCGGTGAGCGAGGCGGCCACGTCATCGGCGGTGAGCCAGTACCCGTACCAGCCATGCGCTCGCGCGACCGCCCGCCGGTAGGCCGGCGCGCTGTGGCCCGCTACCACCAGCGGGATCGGCCGCTGCAGCGGGCGGGGTCGGCCATCGACGCCGGCGAAGTCGGCGAAGCGCCCGTGGTACTCGGGGTGCTCGTCATACCACAGCGTCTGCATCGCACCGAGGTACTCGTCGGTCACCGCGCCGCGCTGCGCGAAGCTGGCGCCGACCGCGCGGAACTCCGCCTCGAGGTAGCCTGCGCCGACGCCGAGCATGAGCCGCCCGCCCGACAGCACATCCAGCGTCGCCACTTGCTTGGCGAGCACGACCGGATTGCGCTGCGGCAGGATCACGATCCCGGTCGCCAGCCGGATCGCTGTCGTATGGGCTGCCGCCCACGTCAGCGCGAGCAGCGGGTCGAGCACCGGGTCGTGCGGACTCATCGGCGACGGCGGCCGCTGCGGGTCCGGCAGCACGATGTGCTCACCGGCCCACAACGAGTCAAACCCGGCTGCCTCGGCCGTGCGCGCCGCCGCGGCCAGGCCATCGGGCCGGCTCATCGGGCCCATGTTCACGTGCACGAGTCCGAGCAGCATGCCGCCCACACTGCCACACCGGCGCGACGACAGGCCGTCGAGGCGTCAACGCTTCCGCTCACCGCCTCGCCGCAGTGCCGACACTGGACCTGCTAGCGCGTCATCGACGAGGATGATGCCGGTTCTCATCCGATTCGGTCGAGGAAGTCGATGACCCGGCGCGTGAGCAGGTTGGCCGCGGCCTGGTCGTACGACTGCAGCGAGGAGTCGGCGAACAGGTGCTCCTTGCCGGGATAGAGGAACAGTTCGGCTCGCTCGGCGGAGCCAACCAGGGCGCGTGCCGCGTCGAGGTCGCCTTCGCCGGCGAAGAACGGGTCGGCGTCCATCCCGTGTACTTGGACGGGAACGCTGGCCGGCCAGGCGTCGCCGAACTCCGACACCGGGAAGCACGAGTGGAAGAGCAGCGCTCCCTTGGCCCCGGCGCGGGTCTGGGCTAGCCGTTGCGCTGGCATCACGCCGAGCGAGAAGCCCGCGTAGACCTGCGTGTCGCCGAGCCCTTCGGCCGCGCTGACGCCACGTTCCATGAGCGTGCCGAACCCGGTCCGCCTCGCGTAGGTAAGACCCTCCTCCAGGGTGCCGAAGGTATGCCCTTCGTAGAGGTCTGGCACGTGGACGGTGTGACCAGCCTGGCGCAGTTCGGCCGCGAAGGCTTCCACTCCTCTGGTCAGCCCCTGAGCGTGGTGGTACAGCACAAGCTCGGCCATGGTCTGCTCGCTTTCGGAAGCCTCAATGATCCAAATATCTCGAACGATCGTCGATGTTAGTCTAATCCAACCATGCCGAGCAATACCCCAGTCCCGGACTACGACCTCGACGAGACAATCGAGCTCACCACCGCCGAGCAGGTGCGGGCGATCAGCGACCCCTTGCGCACGACCATCCTCGGCCTGCTGCACGAGCGCGCCGCGACCGTGACCGAGCTGGCCGGCGCGGTCAAGCGACCCAAGAGTACCGTCGCGCACCACGTCAGCGTCCTGGCCCGAGTCGGCCTGCTGCGCGTCGTGCGGACCCGGCGCGTCAGGGCGATCGAAGAGCGCTACTACGGCCGCACCGCGCGGATGTTCTACGTCAGTCTCGGCCGGCACGCTGACGGCGTCGCGCTTCCGCCTGACTTCAACGACTTCGAGGTCGCGGCAAAGGAGTCCGCCGCGGCGTACGAGATCGGCCAGTTGCGCGCCTTCATCCGGCACGCCCGGATACCTGAGGAACGGGTGGCAGAGTTCTGGCACCGCATCGACCAGGCGATCCACGAGTTCGACCGGCTCCCTCGCTCCGGCGAGACGGTCTACGGGTTCGCCGTCGGCCTGTATCCCATGCTCGACTACCCGACCCTGCCGCCCAGGTCCGGCGAGGAGCACTGGCGCACCTAAAACCGGGGCCGCGTGCCGCGGCATGGACTCGCGGGCTTCCTGGTGGTGAAGCTCAGCGGCCGGGTGGCTGAGATCGGGCTGGGGCTACGGCCCGGCCTCACGGGTCTCGGCCTCGGCGAGTCTTATGTCGGCGCCTGCCTTCGTTTCGCCAGCGCGACGCCGGGCGCGGAGAGCTTTACCCTCGCCGTGGCCGCGTTCAATCAGCGGGCGATTACTGTGTACGAGCGGGTCGGCTTCCGGAAGGTCGAGCGCTACGAACATTTTACGAATGGCGGGCTTCACGCCTTCATCCGGATGGCGCGGGGCCCGATCGACAGCCCGCATTGACTCGGCCATCACCGCGCTGGGCGGGCGGGCCGCTGGTCAGAAGGCATCCACCCCCTGCCAACCCGCCGTCCAGATGCCCAACGACAACCGGTCCGCTGGCGTCGGCACGTAGGCGCCTGCGGTCATTAGGGCACTGCCCTCCTTCCGGCTGTCGGGTTGATGCCGCCGCCCCAGGAAGAAGTGGCATCGCGTAGAACGCCATAACGCTCCCGAACCGCCGGCTGCGGCGTCCCGTGGTACCGCGTGCCGGGCTGGCGCGGCCAGGCGGGCGGCGCGGGCGTACCGGCCATGGCCCATGCCGCCTGGCGGGCCGCGCCGAGCGCGACGTACTCCTGCGGCTCTGGCACGTCGACGTCCTGCCCGAAGATGCCGGGGGCCAGGGCGCGGATAGCCGCCGATCGGGCGCCGCCTCCGATCATGACTACCCGGCTGCGCGCGACGCCGTAGCCGGCCAGCAGGTCGGCCGCGTCGGCGAGAGAAGCGAGCACGCCTTCCACGGCCGCCCTGGCGAGGTTCTGCGGCGTGGCATTGGCGGTGGTCAGGCCCGACGCCACGCCACTGGCGCGCAGCCGCTCCGGCGTGCGCTCGCCGTCGAAGTACGGCAGCAGGGTGATGCCGCCGGCTCCGGGGTCGGCGGCCAGCGCCCGCTGGGTCAGTCCGGTCACGTCCGTTCCCGTCATGGTCGCCACGGCGGACAGTACGAGGCCCGCGTTCGCGGTGCACACCAGGGGCAGGAACCGACCGGTCGCGTCGGCGAATCCCGCGACCGCGCCTGCCTGGTCGGCCGCCGCGACCTCGGTGACCGCGAAGACCGTTCCTGACGTGCCGACAGACACCGCAACCTCGCCTGCCTCGAGGCCAAGTCCCAGCGCGGCTCCCATGTTGTCGCCGGTCCCCGGGGCGAGCAGCGCGCCGTGGCTGGTCTGCCCGACCACCTCGCTCGGTGCCGCCACGCGCGGCAGGACAGGCTCGTGTCCCAGCGCGGCCGCGGCGACGCCGCGCATCCAGCGACCGCCTGCTGTGGCGAAATAGCCCGTCCCTGACGCGTCACCGCGGTCGGTGACCGGCTTCGCCGCGCCGAGCCGCCAGGTCAGCCAGTCATGCGGCAGCATCACCTGGGCGACCCTGCTCGCGTTCGCAGGCTCATGCTCGGCCAGCCAGCGCAGCTTGGTGACCGTGAACGAGGCATTCGGCACGCTCCCGGTCTGCTCCGCCCACCACCGCGGCCCGCCTCGTTCGGCGACGAGATCGGCTGCGCCGGCGGACGAGCGCAGGTCATTCCACAGCAGGGCCGGCCTGATCACCGCGCCGTCGGCGTCAAGCACCACCATGCCGTGCTGCTGCCCCGCGACCGCGACCGCCGCCGCCCGGTCGAGCAGTCCGTCACCAGCCCGCTGCAGGGCAGTCCACCAGACCTGCGGGTCGCACTCGGTTCCGGCCGGGTGGGGTGCGCTGCGCTGGTCCACGACCGCGCCGTCGGCGGCCTGACAGAGCAGCACCTTGGTCGACTGGGTGGATGAATCCACTCCGGCCACGAGCATGCGAACCGTCCCTATTGCTGGTTTTCACGAGCGTGAGTCACTTCACTTTGCCGCTGCGCGCGGCGAACTTCCAGTCCACCTCGCAGGACGCGGGAGGCGGGACCCAGCGCGTTCTCGCACACCCCTTTCCCGTGGTGGGCACCTTCTCCCAGTCGGCACCGTTAGCCTCGCACGGGCGGGACAGACGGCCGCTGGTGCTCTACTACCTCCTCGAGCTTGCGGATGCGACGGATGACAACCGACCTTGCAGCAGATGCGCTCAGCGCGCTGATACCTGGGCGTACTCCGTGGGGAGCTTGGCCGCGGTGGCCGCAGGCTCCGGTGGATGGAGGCCGGAACCGGCGCGCCAACTGTGGTCCTGGACGCCGGAGCGGGGTCGCCGACGACGACGTGGGCTCCGGTCTTCCCGGCCATGGCCGGGCACTGTCGCGTTGTCGCCTACGACCGTGCCGGTTACGAGCCCGCGAGCCCGCTTACGCTCGGCGTTCAGCTCGGGAACCTTATCGCGCTGCTCGGCCAGGTTGGCAACGGCCCGAGCGTGCTGGTCGGTCACAGCTGGGGCGGCCTGCTGGCGCAACTGGCCGCCTGGACCGAGCCGAGCATGGTTGCCGGCCTCGTTCTCGTGGACCCTTCGCACGAGCAGATGTGGATCGACATGCCGCAGGAGGTGCTCGCCTCCATCACAGAAGCACCCCGAGGATCCCCGCGGCCTTCATGGGAACCGCGAGTCAAGGAGCTGTTCAGCGAGGCGGCAGATCTGGCTCAGAGCACCGCTCGAAGTGCCAGCGATGATCCCCTCGTCCAGACGATGCTCATCGACGCTCACCTGCCCTACCTGGCTACTGAGCAGCAGATCCTTGCCTTTCTCCTGGAGTTGCCGATGATTCGCGCCCAGAGGATGCCAGCGCGCATGTGATCGCGTTGCAGGAGGGAGTCATCCGGAATCTCGAGCACGCAAAGCACACCGTGGTGCCTGACTCGGGCCACTACATCCACGTCGATAGGCCCGATCTGATTATCGATTCCGTTCATCGCCTGATGGCGCAAGGCCGGGCTCTTGCATGCGGTTGCTCGGGCTGACGCAAGGTAGACGCCCTGTCGCGGACTTCCTGGTTGCGTGCGCGGCTTCGCGCCTTGCCTCGCAGTCGGCCTCACAGGCGGCGGAGAGTCGCTTCCAGCAGTTCCTCGACGCGGGCCGTCATCCCCTCGGTATCGACGGGATGCGGTCGGCCACCTGTATCGGAATGAACCGGCTCTGGAAGGCCGGCGCGGCAACAGGCGCGTCGTGGATCCTGGCCGCCATGACGGGCGATCTGCCTGAGCCAGTCATCGGGATCCACGGGCGGTGAAGTGCCCCTCGCCGATGAACACGTCTATGCCGCCCGCCAGCCGGAAGGCGACGGCCCGCTCGTGCAGCGGGTCGATCCGGCCGAACACCCGGTCGCGACCCGCCAGCCGGCGAGTTCCTCGGCGGGCAGCATGTTTCCGCTGCCCGCACCGATGATCACCAGGTCATAGTTGTAAGCGGGCGATGCTTGCTCCCTCCCCCCGGGCAGCGCGCCCGGAGGCGCACCGCCCATGATTACCCTCCTGCGCAGCGACCGCCGCTACTCGGCCAATATAGCGAGGCCGCTCCATGGCGACACCAACTGTGCAGGCCCGCGAAATGCCGTTACGGCCAGCCGGCGCCGGGTGCAGGCCGCTCAGCAGGACACGCGGCTCGGGCGAGGGTGCCGGTGACATCGCACAGGACCCTGGCCGCTCAGCTGTCTCCCCAGGTATTGGTATGCAGCGCGATGTGGTCGTAGCATCCGGGCTGGGGCTTGGGTATGAGCGTGGTCACCGGGCACGCCGTCTTGATCAGCGGAGGCCGCGGGGTCTGCGTGAAGTTGAAGTCGTTGATGAGGTTGCCCAGTTTCGCCGATTTCTCGCGGACGGTGGGGCGCCTGTCCGGGCGGCCGTCGGTGGCCGGGTTGAGCCGGGCGCCGCCCATGAAGTCGTCCTCGATGAACTTCAGGTACGCGTCGGAGGACAGTATCTGGTGGTCGACGAAGCCGCGCTTGGCGTACGGGCTGATGACCAGGCCGGGCACCCGGATCCCGTAGCCCAGGCCATCCACGCGCGGCGGCACCACGTTGTCGTAGAAGCCGCCCCATTCGTCCCAGCTCAGGAAGATCGCGGTGGACTTCCATTCCGGGCCGCGCATGACCGCGTTGATCAGCCGGGTCACGTACGCCTGGCCGGTGCTGACCAGGGCCGGGCCGTGCTCGCTGTCGCGGAAGTCCGGCGCGACCCACGACACCTTCGGCAACGTGCCCGCCTTGGCCTGCTTGTAGAACACCGACAGCGGGCGGAGGCTGCCGAGCTGGCCGTCCTTGTGCACGTCGGTGAAGCCGGGCAGCGGGTTCCAGTGGATCGATACCCCGCCCTGATTGTGGAGGTCCACGGTGACGGCGCCGTGGTCGAGGTAGTAGCTCCAGGACACGTGGTGGCGGTGCAGCAGCCAGGTGATGTCGGTCCAGGCGAACGGCGTCTGCCGGCTCGGCAGCCGCTCCGGCGGCATGTTGGTGCTGTAGCAGCTCATCGGGACGCCGGTGCGCCAGCACTTGGCCGACCACCCGGAGACCTGGTACAGGTGAGCGGGCAGGCTCCACGAGCCAGGGGCCGCGAACATGTGGTCCTGGAGGACGAAGTTCTTCGCGTAGGCCCAGTAGACCGGGATATCCGAGCCGACGTGGTAGCCCATGACGTCCGGATGGCATGGCGCTGGCTTGGGCTTGCACAGCTTCTTCTCGGCCTCGCGGACGAAGCCGTCCATCTTCCCGCCGTCGACGTCGGTCTTGAACGGCTCTTCCGCGTGCGGGTCGTTGCCGTTGCTGTTGTGGTGGTCCACCCACGGCTTGCGGCAGCCCCCGTTGCGCGGGTCGGGCAGGCACACGCCCGGCGGGATGCCGACCGCGCCCTTGAAGGTGCCGAAGTAGGAGTCGAAGGACCGGTTCTCCTGCATGATCACGATGACGTGCTTGATCTTGTGAATTCCCGAGTCGATGGTGAGCGCAGGATCGGATCGCGGGGAGGAGTGCGAGTGCGCTTGCGCGGCCACGCTGGCTGCCATCGCGGCGGCCAGAGCCAGGGCCGATGCCGCTATGACACCGCGGCGAAGTCTCATCCGGTCCCTCCACAGTCCTCGGGTGATCAGGCGCGCCTAGGCCCCGCGCCGCGAGGCCGTCCAGGGCATAAGCAGATAATGCCGTATCAAACGGTCCGTCAGCGGGCGAACGGTCCAGGTGGCGGCAACGGTTCGGTCCCGCCCCGCGTCACATGGTCATGCGGAAGATAGCGCTGGCCGTCACGGCTCTCGCGGTCATCGGATGATCCTGCACGGCGCCGAGCGCCGCCGGCCACGTAGCGGGCTCCGCCCGGCCGCTGGCGGGCCCCGTCGGCCCGCCAGTTCGCCGCCGGGCGCTGGCGAGAGATGCCCGCCGCGCCGACCCCGCTCTGCGGCCCGCTGTCGGCGTGGGACGGGCGAGACCTGGTCGTGGTCGAGCCGGGGCTCCCGACCTGCCTGAGCCAGATGCGGGCATGATCGCCGAGGTCGCCCCGTCGGTCGATCGCGGCGTCGTCTACGCGCTGGCCGACCCGGCGTGACTCACACCAACCCGAACGACATGTACGAGGACGGCCGGGTCGAACTGCTGCGCCTGACTGTGTCACCGTGTCGCTCGTTCACTATTCCGGACGTGCTGGTAGTTCCTGCGCGATTCTTCCCGCTGGCGTTATCGGCGCGAGCCTCGAACAATCCGAGCGCGCGTCATTCGTGAACCCACAGGGTCGGCGATCCGTGATTGGTGCGGGTGCTTTCTGTGCCCAGGCGAATCGAAATTCGGACCAACGGATCGAAAAGCCGAAACTCCGGAAAGTTCCGGAAAGCTAGAAAAGCTCAAAAAAGCTCCGGAAAATTCCGGAAAACCAGGACAAAGGAGAATCCTTATGACGCGATTTACGATCATCCCAGCGGGCGGAATCCGGCGCGCGTCGTGGACGGTAGCCGCGCTCACGGCCGCGGGAACGCTTGGCGCCACCGCGCTCGGCGCGGCGCCGGCCAGTGCTCACGTGCCCGCGTACCGCCAGATCAACCTTGTCTCCGATCAGCCGGGCAAGGCGGGCCTGACTGACCACGATCTCGTCAACGCGTGGGGTCTTGCCGCGTCACCTGGCACGAACGCCAAGCCGGGGTCACCGCTGTGGGTGGCGGACAACGGCTCGGACAAGGCCACGCTGTACACGGGCGCGACCGCGACGTCGGTGACCAAAGCAGGCCTTGTCGTGCACGTCACCGGAGCCGCGCCGACCGGCCAGGTATTCAACGCCTCGTCGGCCTTCATCGTCCGCGACAAGCAGAAGCACGCCGGGCCGGCTGTGTTCCTGTTCGACACGGAGAACGGCACGATCGACGGGTGGAACCCGGCGGTCGGCGCTAAGGGCGGCGGTATCTCCATGGTGACCGAGGTGGCCCGCGACAACGGCGCCAACGCCGTCTACAAGGGCCTGGCCATCGCTCGGGCGAGTCACGGCCACGTCTTCCTGTACGCGACCAACTTCCGGTCCGGGCGGGTCGAGGCCTACAACCGCGCCTTCAAGCCGGTCGAACTGCCCGGCGGGGTGTTCGTCGACCCCAGGCTGCCGGCCGGCTACGGGCCGTTCGGCATCGCCGAGATCAGAGGGCGGCTGTACGTGACGTTCGCTAAGCAGGACGCCACCCTGCATGACGACGTCGCCGGGCCGGGCAACGGATTCGTCGACGTGTTCACCAACGACGGCGCGTTCGTCCGCCGGCTCGTCACCAGGGCCGCACTGGACTCGCCGTGGGGCCTCGCCCTCGCTCCCGCCGGGTTCGGCCGGTTCAGCGGCGACCTGCTCGTGGGCAACTTCGGCAACGGTCACGTCAACGCCTACAACCCGGTGACCGGTGCGCCGATGGGCCAGCTGCGCCGGCCGAACGGCAAGCCGATCGTCATCGACGGCCTCTGGGGCCTGCGCTTCGGAAACGGGAACGCCGCCAAGACGAACCAGCTGATCTTCTCCGCGGGACCCGATGACGAGTCGCACGGCCTGCTCGGAAAGAT
>WNGR01004629.1_pt1 | contig 14823 bp, 17 predicted proteins | sample 5407581 | NCBI WGS metagenome assembly WNGR01 (sample SAMN13153383, study PRJNA577476) | soil metagenome | isolation source: 80 cm soil or saprolite under Garry oak tree replicate 2 | place: USA:California | collected 2016-06-15
CGGCCCATGCGCGACTTCACGCCAGGCGATCGTCGCGGTCGGCTTGATCTCCACGGTGATCGGTGCGTCGGGCGTCCGGCCGAGCAGAAACAGCAGCACCGAATGCGCCCCCGCGATCGCCGACTTCGTCAACAGCGTGGCGCTGGGCCGCTCCGCCGAATGCGTGTAGGGAATGGTGAACCCCATCCCGCCGGTGCCGCTGGTCCCGATCTTCACGTACGCCTGCGTACCGGCCCGCCGCAGCGCTTCCGTGATGATCTGCGCGTGCCGAATCAGCTGCGGCATCGGCAAACGCAACAGATGCTGCTCGATCGCCGCACGATCGATCCCTGCCCCGCCATCGTGTGCGCGGTCGAGCAAGGTGCGCGCGCTGTGAAACACGTCCTGATACGCAAACGCGGTCGCGGTATTGATGCTATCCACGACCGCGTCGGGTTTGTAGCGGACCAACAGTCGAAACAAGAGGTTGCGCTCCAGGACGCCGTCGGTGAGATCGCCGAGCAGATCGCCGAGCACGAGCGCGCGATGCTCGGGCGTCGCCATGATCGTGCCGATGTCGACCCGCGCGACCGTCGCCGGCATGAACACGTTGCCCCATTCGACGTCGATCGTCACGGCGCCGCGGTAAGGCTCGAGCGCACGCGCGGCGGCGCGCACTTCATCCTCGAACAGCGCGACGAGCACGAGGCGGCGCGGCGGGGGCGTCGCCGCCAGGACCCGCCGCGCCACGGCGTGGCCGACGAGGCCGCTCCCACCCAGCAGCATCACCGTCCGGTCAGCGAGGTCCATGGAGTCGCTCGATCGCGTCGATCTCCTGCCGGGTGAGCTCCCGCCAATGGCCCTCGGCCAGCTTCCCGAGCCGGACGGGGCCGTAGGACACGCGGTGCAGCCATTCGACTTTGAGGCCCAAAGCTTCCGCGACGCGGCGCACGATCCGCTGCCGCCCTTCCGCCAGCGTCAGCTCGATCTCGACCGACTTCCCCTGCGGCCGCACGCGCGACTCGACGACGCGCACGGCCCGGCCGTCGATCACGATGCGTTGCGCGAGCGCCGCGCGCACACCGGCGGCATCGGCACCATGCACCCCGAGCCAGTAGGTGCGCGGCACCTCGTAGCGTGGGTGCATGAGCCGGTGGGCCGCCGCACCATCGGTCGTGAGGAGCAGCAGCCCCGACGTCATCACGTCCAGCCGACCAACGTACGTGAGACCGGGCACCTTGGGGAGAAGCCCGAAGACGGTGCGCCGTCCCTCGGGATCGGAGCGGCTCACCACGTAGCCGAGCGGCTTGTTCAGCGCGAGCCAGGTCGTGCGCGCGGCGCCGCGGACGGCGCGGCCGTCCACCGTGATCTTCTGGGAGTCGAGATCGACGCTCATCCCGATCGCGGCCGTCGCGCCATCGACGCGCACGCGGCCCGCGCGGATCAGATCTTCCGCCTTGCGGCGTGATGCGACGCCCGCGCGCGCCAGGGCGCGCTGCAGGCGCATCAGGGTCATTCGGGTTCGTCGACGGGCGTGGGGCGCCGGAGAGCCACCGACAGCTCCTCGAGCCGCGGCAAGTCCTCCAGGTCCTTCAATCCGAGGATCTCCAGAAACGGCGGCGTGGTCCCGTACAGCAGCGGGCGGCCAAGCCCTTCGCCGCGCGTCACGACTTCGATGAGGCCGCGCTCCACCAGCTTGTCCATGACGGCGCCCGAGTCGACGCCGCGGATCTCGTCCACTTCGAGCCGGCCGACCGGCTGGCGATAGGCGATGATCGCGAGCGTCTCGAGTGCGGCCGGGGACAGCCGCCGCGGCCGCAGCGCAAATTGCGCGCGCGCGATCGTTTCGGCGTACTCGCGGCGCGTCAGGAACTGCCACCCCTCGGCGATCTCGACCAGCTCGACGCCATGGTCGTCGGCGTACACCAACCGCAGGGCGGCAAGGGCGGCACGGACGGCATGTTCGCCGGCGGTTGGATCCAATGACGCGAGCTCCTCGAGCGTGAGGGGGCGCGAGGCAGCGAACAGCGCGGCTTCAAGCAGCTTCGCGAGGGATTGCACGCGTGATCACCATCGGGCCGAATGGTTCAGACTGCGAGAGCGTGAGCGCGCTGCGCTTGGCGAGCTCGAGCAGCGCGATAAACGTCGAGAGTACGTCCACCAGCGTTGCCTGCGGACCAACGGCGTCCTGCCAACCGAAGATCTCCCGCTCCGCCAGCAGCGTCGTGATGCGGGCCGTGGCTCCTTCGACGTCGAGCGGGCGCGGCACCACACGGTGCAACATCGGCTCGGGGATGAGCGCGATGACGCGCTCCGCGGCCGCGAGCAGATCGTTCAGATCGATCTGCAGCGGCGCCGGGGGTGCATCGGGGGGCGGCGCCTCGTAGCCGCGCCCATACCGCTCGGCGCGCGCATCGGCGGCATGGCCGAGCCAGTCCACCAGCTCGCGGATCTGTTGGTACTCGAGCAGCCGCCGCACCAGCTCGGCCCGTGGATCCTCCCACTCGTCCTCCCCGAGCCGGCGCGGCAGCAGCATTTGCGCCTTGATGCGCAGCAGCCGCGCCGCCATTTCCAGGTAATCCGCCGCCTGATTGAGCCCCAGCTCATTGATGACCGACAGGAACTGATCGGCGATCTTGGCGATCGGGAGGTCGGTGATGTCGACCTCGTCCTCGCGGATCAGATGCAGCAGCAGATCGAGCGGGCCGGAAAACTTCTCCAGCTCGACGACGAACGCTGACTGGTCCCGCATGATTGGCCCGGTCATGAACACAGGATGTAGGGGGGGAGACCGTGTCCCAGCGCGATTGGACAGATCACCTGCAGCGCGGCGAGGCGCAGCTGGAACGCCGGCCACAAGAAAAACTGTACGACCCCCGGCAGCATATAGCTGATCAGCATGATAGGCAGAAAGCCGTAGCGCTGGAACTGCCGGTACTGCAACCCCGCCGCGGGCGGCAGCAGATGGTAGAACACGTGGCTGCCATCGAGCGGCGGGATCGGAATCAGGTTAAAGAACGCCAGCACGAGATTGTACCATAGGCCGTAGTACATCATCCGCTGGACCAGCTCGAGCGTCGGAGTAAGGGACGGCAACGCCGGCGCGATGGTCCCGACCGTCGCGAAGAGTGCCGTGAAAATGACAAAGAGGACCAGGTTTACCGCAATGCCGGCGAGCGAGACGATGATGTCTCCGCTCACGTAGTGCCGGTAGTTGCGCGGATTTACGGGCACCGGCTTCGCCCCGCCGAACGCCCATCGGCCCTTCGACGCGACAGCGGTGATGATCGGGAGCAGGATGGTCATGAAGGGATCAATGTGTTTCGCGGGATTGAACGTCAGCCGCCCAAGCATGTAGGCGGTGGAATCACCCTGGCGGTAGGCCGCCTCGGCGTGCGCGTATTCATGAGCGACCATGGAAAACAGCAAAACAGGCGCCCAGAGGAGAAACTCGAACGAGATAGCGCTGCTCGGGGTAGGTGACGGCCAAAGATATGTATAGTCTTGACCCGACGCAACTTACCGTCTACTTTCCGCGCCATGCCGAAGATCAAATCCGCCAAGAAAGCGATGCGCCAGGCGCGCTCGCGCACCATTCGCAATAGAGCACAACGCTCGTCACTCCGCACCGCGCTGAAGCACGTGCGTGCCGCCGCGACGGCGGACGCCGCCGCCGCCGCGTATGCGCTCGCCGCCCGCGTGCTCGACCGCGCCGCCCGCAAGGGACTGATCCACAAAAACAACGCCGCTCGGCAGAAGTCGCGCCTCGCGGCATTGGTCAAACGGCTACGCGAAAAGGCAACGGCGTAACGGGAACGGAAACCGCCACGGCCGGATGTTAGTAGGGGCGCAGCATGCTGCGCCCCTACATCACATCAAACCGGTTCGATTCCCAACCATATCACATCGCGGCCAACTCCCCGCCACATTTCTCGCAGTACCACTCCGTCGCTACGTTCATCGTTCCGCACTCTTTACACTTCAGCGTCTTTTCGACCGGCGCGTTTTCGTCGACCGGCGCGAGCGGCGTTCCGTCCTCTACATCGTCGGGCTGATACTGCGCCCCGCTCGCTCGCTGTGGCGAGGGTGTCCGATCATCTTCCGTGACTGATTTCAGGAAGGCCAGCTCGTCGGTTGGTGTTTTCCGCCGTTCCGGAGCTTTCTCCGGTGGTCTCGGCGGAGCTCCACCGCGCGGCGCGGCCGCCGCGGGTTTCGCCTTGACGAGCGTGTCGAGTTCTTCGAGCCGGGTGATGTCGCGCTCGACGTCCATGAGCTCGTCGCGCACGGCGCCGAGGTCCGCGAGGGCGTCCTTGTGCACCTGCGCCCACTGCCCTTCGTCATATTCGCCGACTTCATGGCGCAGCTCCGTTTCCGCCAGCCGCTCGGCGGCCGCCTTTTCCTTCTTCTGAAGCTCGAGCAGGTTTTCCTTGCGCTGCGCGATGAGCTGGCGGGCGGCGTCGGCGTGCGACTTCAATTCCTCCGTGACGGCCCGCAGCCGCGCCTCGTAGTCGGCCTTCACGCGCGTGCGCACGTGCTCCGGCGCCGAGTCGGCGGTCGCGTTGATGCGCGCGAGCCAGGCCTCGTACTGGCGACGTTCTTCCAGGAGCCGCTGAATCGCGGCGGCGCTTTTCGACGGTCCCTTAGCCATCCTTCTCCCGTTGCTGCACCAAACCGCGGATTGCTTCGAGGCTGAGAGGCTGCGGCTGCCCGATCTGCCGAGCGGCAACGATGATGCGCGCGCCGTGCTCCAGAGTCTCCATCCGGATCCACGCTTCGTCGAGCGTGCTCCCCATCGTCACGGCCCCGTGATTCGCCAGCAGGAGCGCGTGATTTCGCCCTCCTGCGAGATATGGAACGACGCGATCGCCCAGCTCCGGCGTGCCTGGCATGCCGAAGGGGACGAGCGGCACCGCTCCCACCACGAAGATAAGCTCCGGCAACAAATTGCCCGGAATCTCTTGGCCCGCAACGGCAAATCCTGTAGCAGCAGGGGGATGCGCGTGCACGACGGCGTGGACGTCAGGACGATGGCGCAGGATGCGCAAGTGTAAGTCCAACTCGCTGGTAGGCTTGCGCGCGCCGCGCCGGCGCGGGTTTCCGGCGAGATCAACTTCCACCATATCGGCCGCGGTAACGAGCGACTTGATCAATCCACTCGGCGTGACGAGCACTCGTTCGGCGCCGAGACGCACCGAGAGATTGCCGTCGCGGCCGGCGATCAATCCCTGTGCTGCCATTTGCCGGCAGCACAGCGCCATGCGCCGAGCCACCGCCTTGGCGTTCACAGCTCGTGAACGATCGTGCCTGCGACGATGGTGAGCACGGTGCGCCCCGTGAGTGCGCGGCCGGCAAACGGCGTGTTGCGGCTCTTGGAATGAAATGTCGCCGGGTCGACGGACCACTTCGCGGCCGGATCGAAGACCGCGACGTCGGCAACCGCGCCTGGCGCGAGCGTGCCCCCCGACAGATGAAAGACGCGCGCCGGCTCGGTGCTCATGCGGCGGATGAGCTGCGGCAGGGTGAACAGGCCGCCTTCGACGAGCTCGGTGTGCGCGATGGCGAACGCCGTCTCGAGTCCCACGACGCCGAACGGCGCGTCGTCGAACGCCGCTTCCTTCTCGTCGTAGGCATGCGGCGCGTGGTCGGAGGCGATGCAGTCGATCACCCCGTCCTTGAGCGCGCCGCGCAGCGCCGCGACATCGGCCGCTTCACGCAGCGGCGGATTCATCTTCGCGTGCGTGTCGTACTCTTCGCAGGCGTAGTCGGTCAGCGTGAGATGATGCGGCGTGACCTCGGCCGTCACGCGAATGCCGCGCTCCTTGGCGTCACGAATGATGGCGACCGAGCCGCGTGCCGACATGTGACACAGATGCACGTGACCACCCGTCAATTCGGCCAGCACCACATCGCGCGCGACCATGATCTCTTCGGCCGCGGCGGGGATCCCTTTCAAGCCCAGGCGCGTCGCGACGAGGCCTTCGTGCATCACGCCACCGGCCGCGAGCATCGGATCCTCGCAATGATTCGCCACCGGAATGCTGAACGTCCGCGCGTACTCGAGCGCGGTCCGCATCAGATGACTGGATGCGACCGGTCGGCCGTCGTCGGAGACCGCCACGGCGCCGGCGCTGACCATCTCCCCGAACTCCGCGAGCCGTTCTCCTTTCTGGCCGATCGACACGGCGCCGATCGGATGTACGCGCGCGAGTCCGGCCCGACCCGATTGGCGCACGATGAACCCGACGGCCGCCTGGTTGTCGGTCACCGGATCGGTATTCGGCATCGCGCAGATGGCCGTGAATCCGCCTGCCGCGGCCGCGCGCGCGCCGCTCGCCACCGTCTCTTCGTCTTCGTTGCCCGGCTCGCGCAGGTGCACATGCAGATCCACGAGACCCGGCGTCACCACCTTGCCCTTCACGTTGCGCACGATGGCGCCTTCGGGCGCCCCCAGCCCGCGGCCCACGCCCGCGATCTTGCCGTCCTGAATCAGCACGTCCGCGGCTTGGTCCATTTCGCGACTCGGGTCGATCACGTGCCCACCCTGGAGCAGGATTGGCTGAGTCACTCGCCGCCTCCGCGTTTCGCGGCATCGGCCAGCTCGGCGCGCCCGCCGGCGAGCAGGTAGAGCACCGCCATCCGGACGGCCACGCCGTTGGTCACCTGGTCGAGGATGATGCTGTGCGGCCCATCGGCCACGCGTGAGTCGATCTCGACGCCGCGATTCATCGGGCCCGGATGCATGATGGTGATTGCGCGGGGCGAGCGCTCGAGGCGCTCCGGCGTCACGCCAAACACGCGGTAGTACTCGCGCAGGCTCGGGATGAAGCCTTTCTCCATGCGCTCGAGCTGCAGGCGGAGCACGTTGAGCACGTCGGCCCACTCGATCGCCTCTTCGATCCGGCCGAACACCTTCACGCCCAGATCTTCGATGCCGCGCGGCATCAGGGTCCACGGCCCACACACCGCGACCTCGGCGCCGAGCTTGGTCAGGCCCCAGAGATTCGACCGGGCGACCCGCGAGTGCAGCACGTCGCCGACCAGACAGACCTTCAGGCCTTCGATCTTGCCGTGCTTGTCGCGGATCGTCAGCAGATCGAGCAGCGCCTGGGTGGGATGCTCGTGCTTGCCGTCGCCGGCATTGATGACGTTGGAGTCGATGCGATTGCCGAGGAATTCTGCCGCGCCTGACGACGGATGGCGGATCACGACCATGTCGATCCGCATCGCCTCGAGGTTGCGCGCCGTGTCGACCAGCGTCTCGCCCTTGGATACGGACGAGCCGCTCGCCGCGACGTTCACCGTGTCGGCCGACAGCCGCTTCTCCGCGAATTCGAACGAGATGCGCGTGCGCGTCGATGCTTCAAAGAAGAGGTTGACGATCGTCTTGCCGCGCAGCGCGGGCACCTTCTTGATCGGGCGCTCGGAGACTTCCTTGAACGGTTCGGCGGTGTCGAGAATGAGCCGGATCTGCTCGGGGGTCATGTGCTCGAGCCCGGTGAGATCCTTGCCGAGGGTCGGGGAAGCGGTCATCGGATCAGGTCCACCTGGTCGCGGCCGTCCAGCTCCTCCACCTGCACGTCCACACGCTCTCCGGGCACCGTCTTCACGGCTTTCCCTACGATATCGGCCTGAATCGGCAGCTCGCGCCCGCCGCGGTCCACCAGCACACAGAGCGAGATGCGCTTGGGGCGGCCGAAATCGGCCAGCTCATCGAGCGCGGCGCGCACGGTGCGGCCGGTGTACAACACGTCGTCCACGATCACCGCATGTTTGTCCGTGAGATCGCCGGGAATGTGCGTCTCCCCGATCACGGGCTTGGGCCCGACGGTCTCGAGATCGTCGCGGTACAAGGTGATGTCGAGCGCGCCGCGCGGGATCGCGGCCGTTGCACCTTCTTCTTTTTCGATGAGTTTGGCGATGCGTTCGGCCAGCTCGACGCCCCGGCGCTGGATGCCGATCAGCACCAGATCGTCCGTACCGTGCGCCAGCTCCACGATTTCCACGGCCATACGCTGCAACGCCCGCGACATCGCGCGGGCGTCAAGGATTTGGGTCCGGGTCTCAGTTCTCAATGTACCGCTCAATATACCGGAGTCAGCGGCGGTTTGCCGCTCAGCACGCTTTGCACGTTGGCGACCGCGATGGCGGCCATCTTACGGCGGGTGTCTTCGGTCGCGCTGCCGATATGCGGCAATAACACTGTCCGCGGCGCCCCCAACAGACGGGGATGGATGGCCGGCTCGTCGGTGTAGACGTCGAGTCCGGCGGCGCCGAGGTGTGCCAGCTCCAGGGCCCTGGCGAGCGCTTCTTCACGGACGAGGTCGCCGCGCGAGGTGTTGATCAAGATCGCGCCGCGCTTCATGCGCGCCAGCGCCTTACCGTTGATTATCCCTTTCGTCTCGGGACTCGACGGCACATGCAGACTGAGGATGTCGCTTTCGCCGAGCAGCTGGCTCGCGTCGACGCGCACGGCCGCCGTCTCCCGTTCGAATTCAGGCTTTGGGGTGCGCGCCGTGTAGAGTATGCGCAGCCCGAACGCCGGCGCCCGCCGCCCCACCGCCTGACCGATCCGCCCTGCCCCGAACAGTCCCAGCGTCCGGCCGCGCAGCTCGAGCCCGAGCAATTGCTCGGGGTGCCAGCCGCTCCATTTGCCGCTGCGGACGAGGTCTACGCCTTCGATCAGCCGCCGCGCAGTCGCCAGGATCAGTGCCCACGTCAGATCGGCCGTCGCGTCAGTGAGCACGCCCGGCGTATTCGTGACAAGCACCTTCCGCATCTCCGCGGCGACCACGTCGACGTTGTTGTAGCCGACGGCGCAGTTCGCGACGATGCGCAATTGTGGAAGATTCTTGAGCTCTGTGCCCCCGACCCACCGGGACAAAAGCGGCACAATCGCAACCCAGTCGCCCTTGGGCGTGGGTTCTGCGCCAGCGATCCAGGTGATGTCGAGGTCGACAAGCTGCGCGGGCTCGAGGAGGTTCTTGAGCTCGGCGGCGACGAGGACGCGGTGAGTCACGCCGCGGTCCCATCACACATTGCCGAGATTCCAGATGATGCCGCAGTGCGCGCAGCTGAAGCGTGGCGTCTCACCCTCCAAGCGCACCGTGGGCCCACCACAGCGAGGGCAGCGGTAGTGCCTGATTCGCCACCGCGAAACGAAAACGTACGTGGCAACGCCAGCGGTCGCCGCCAGGATCTCGACGATCGTGACATCGCTATGCGCCGAAAGTCGTCCCGTACGAATCCAGATTGTCGCGATCGGCGGATAGACGAGCGCCATGATCGCCCAACCTACCCGGTAGACCCGCCAGGCCCAGTCGGGGCGCTCTCCCGCTCGCGGCCGATCCGCCCAGAACTCGTCGAGTTCAGGTTCCTCGGTCCTCAAAACGTCGCGCTCCTCGGACTCCAGCTCTGCCATTCGCCGCCATAGGACGTGCTTCAAGACGAGCCCGACGGCGCCGGCGACGAGACCGAGGCCAACGAAAGCGATAAACACTCTGAGAAACACCGTCTCTCCCCAGAGCAATCGAAGCAGTTGCGTGATGAGAAGAAGAACGGCAAGCCCCAGCAGCGAGGAGAGCTGAGATCGCTTTCGCGGCGCGGGTGGCCGATCGCTCAGAGGAGGATCACTGCATCATGGTTTGCTGCATCAACACCGCCTGCCACCGTCCGTCTCGGCGCACGAAAATCCGGGTGTACCGAATCTTCCCGCTGAACGGAAAGCCGCGCATCGTGCCCGTATTGTCGGCGATACCGGTGAGCACAGCCACGTCGCCGTAGACGCGCACCGTGAGGCTGTCGTACGTCACCGTTGTGAGATGCAGGGCACCGCTCGCGATGTCGCGAATGTTGTCCGCTCTGGTGCGGACCGTGCCCAGCCGCGAGATCTCGACGAAATCGGGAGCGAGCATGCGGGAGAGGGCGACCGTGTCGGCCGCGAGGAGCGCCTGCCGGCGACTCATCTCGACCGCGCGCACGGAGTCTTCAACCTGTCCGTGAAGCGATGTAACGGATACAAGCAGAAGCAATACGACCAATCGCATCGTCATTTGCCGCCCCCTCGCCGCCGCCTCATCCGCCGCCGATTTTCAACCCTCGAGGCCCAATGTATTCCGATTGAGGACGGATCAGATGGTCCTCACCGTGCTGCTCGATCACATGCGCGCACCAGCCGGCCACGCGCCCGCACGCAAACGTCGCGACAAACGAGCGCGGCTCGAGCCCCAGCGCCTGCAGGACGAGGGCCGTGAAAAACTCGACGTTGGTGCGCAGGTTGCGTCCCGGTTTCACCTCGTCGAGCACCTTCAGAATCGTCTGCTCCGCGGCGCGCGCCAGATCGAACAGCTTGCGGTTCTCGAGCGCCCCGCCCGCGGTGCCCATCTCGTTGGCGACGGCGCTCAGCACATCGGCGCGCGGGTCGCGCACTTTGTAGACGCGGTGGCCAAACCCCATGATGCGCCGTCCGGCCGCCAGCTCCTGGCGGACCCACGGCTCGGCGCGATCGGCCGATTGGATGTCCTTGAGCATGTCGAGCACCGGCCCCGGGGCGCCGCCGTGCAACGGTCCCTTCAACGCGCCGATCGCGCCCGTCACGGCGCTGACCATGTCAGAGCGGGTGCTCGCAATGACGCGTGCCGCGAACGTGGACGCATTCATCCCATGATCGATCACCGTCACCCAGTAGGTGTCGATCGCGCGCGCCGCGATCGGATCGGGCTCCTTGCCGTGGACCATATAGAGGAAGTTCGCGGCCAGCGGGAGGTCGGTCCGTGGCGCGATCGGCTCCTCGCCCGCGCTCAGCCGGGCATGCGCCGCCACGACCGTGGGAAAGCGCGCGGTGAGCAGCTTGGCGGCGTGCAGGTCGGCGGCGGGCGAAATGTCGTCGGGATGCGGCAGATCGAGCGACAAGGTTGCGCAGGCCATGCGCAGCGCATCGATGGGTGGCGCTTTGGCGGCGGCGCGCACCACCCGCATGGCGGCCTCCGGCAAAGCACGCAACCCCGCGACCTCGCGCCGCAGCGTCGCCAGCTCCTCACGTGACGGCAAGGCGCCGCGCCACAACAGATGCGCCGCCTCCTCGAAGCTGACGCGGCCGGCCAGCTCCTTGAGCTGGTAGCCGCCGATGATCAGCTCACCGGCCTGGCCGTCGACATGGCTCAGGTGGGTCTGGGCCGCGACGACGCCATCTAACCCTCGCGGCCTGGTGTTAGCGCTCATGTAACAGGGCGGCGAAGGGCGGCGAATGGCGGCGAGGGGCGGCAAAAACGCGACTGACGGCGGCGCAGGGCGGCGGGGGGCGTAGGGCGGCAAAAACATGACCGTCGCGATGAATTGATGGGATGGCTACGAACAGAGCCGTTATTCAGACGCATGGCACCACACAAACGACTGGTGGCGTGGCAGGAATGTCATAAGCTTGTTCTCGCCGTGTACAAAGTGACCGAGTCCTTCCCAAAGCACGAACTATACGGGCTCACATCGCAAGTCCGTCGTGCTGCATTTTCTGCTGCAGCCAATATCGTCGAGGGTGTATCCCGCAAGGGATCGAAGGAGTTCCGGCGTTTTCTCGACATTTCCCTCGGATCGCTCGCTGAAGTGGAATACGCACTTGAGGTCGCACTCGCGCTGCAATACGTCAAGCCAGAAATGTACGCGAGCTTAGAATCGCAACAACAACGGGCGCGTTTCCTCACTTGGAAGCTCAAGAAATCTCTGGGGTAACGGCTCTTGCCGCCTTCGCCGCCCTTCGCCGTCCTGCGCCGCCGCCTTATCTGGATGTAACAGCCTTCACCAATTGATAGATGTACTCCGCGCCGTCGTAGTAGTCTTGCACCCCGATGCGCTCATCGCGGCCGTGCGCGCGAATGTCGTTGATATCCACGAACACCCCCGACACGCCGTACACGGGAATGCCGGCGTTCCGAAGATACAGACCGTCGGTCGCGCCGGTCTCCATCACCGGGACGACCGGGATGTTCCAGAGCCGCTTGGTGACGCGCTCGACTGGATCCATGATCTCCGGCTTCAGAGGCGACGGCGGGCTCGGGACTGCGGCCGTTACGACGCTGACGGTGACCGTGGTGTCGTTCACGACCCGACTCAGCGTGCTTTGCACCTCGTCCGACGGCGTGCCCGGCAACATCCGGCAGTTGACCGTCGCGCTCGCCGATTGCGGCAAGGCGTTCTCGGCGTGCCCGCCGGCGAGCTCCGTCGCGACGCAGGTCGTGCGCAGCTGCGCATTGTATAGAGGACTCGCGGCGGAGAGTCGCCGGATCGCCGCCGTGTCCGGCGTGGGCCCAGCGACGGCGGCCATGTCAGTGGCGAGCTGCCCCTGCTGCAGCTGCCCCCACCGGGCGAACGAGGCGCGCGTGATCTCGTTCAGCTGGGCCGGGAACTCGTAGGCACTGAGACGACCCAGGGCCGCCGCGAGGCGATAAATCGCGTTGTCGTTGGTGGGCAGCGAGCTGTGACCGCCGGGATTGTGGACCTCGAGCTTAAAGGTCACGTAGACCTTTTCGCTCGCCTGCACGGAGCGCATCAGCCGTTTGCCGTTCAGGATCACCGGATCGCCGGCATCCATGTTGATCACGAAGGCCGCATCGATCAAATCGCGGTGATTGGCGAGCAGCCACTGCACGCCGTTGTAATCGCTGCCGCCTTCCTCGCCGGTCGTCAGCGCGAGGATCAGGTCGCGGTTGGGGCGGTAGCCTTCTTGTTTCAGGCGCGCGAGGGTCGCGACGAGGATGGCCGCGCCGTCTTTCACGTCCATCGTCCCGCGGCCGTAGAAAAACCCCTCGCGCTCCAGGAATGTGAACGGATCGACCGACCAGTCCTCTTTCTTCGCTTCAACGACGTCGATGTGCGCGAGGAGCAGGATCGGCTTCTGCATTCCAGTACTCCGAAACCGCGCCACGAGGTTGTAGTTCTTCGACGCCGCAGGACCGATGACCTGCACGTCGGCGGCCGGAAACCCCGCGTCCGTGAGCCGCTTGGCCATGGCATTCGCCGCGACCGTCGTGCTGCCGCTCGAGCCGGTGGTGTTGATGTTGATGAGCTGTTCGAAAATGTCGCGCGCCCGCTGGTCGTTGGCCGACAGCGTCCGGGGCATTTGCGCCGGGAGCGGCGCGTCCAGGATCAAGAGCAACGCGATCAGTCCTGCTCGCTTCATTGCATTTCTCCTTGGGATCCACCGCCCGACCGACCGGCGGTATTGCTCGTACGGCTCGCCGAAGCGCGCGCGCAATGCAGGCTCCTCATACAGGATCACAAACAGATTGACGACGAGAAAAAATACAGCGCTATAGAGGAGCAGGTCGGTCGATCGGAAGAGCGCCGCCTCCCCCAACAGCACCAAGACCACGCCGACGTACATCGGGTTTCTGACGTACCGGTACAGCCCGCGAATCACCAACGCTCTCGGGGGATCCACCGGCGCGAGGGTTCCGCGCCCCACGCGCGCAAAATCTACAATGCAGCGGATCAGAATCGTCGCACCGAGCGCGACCGCAACGAGTCCCGGCAAGCCGATGGCATCCCAATGTGGGACGCCGCGACGGGACAGGATGAAATACGGAATCAACACCGTGGCCGAACCAGGAAGGAGCAGCGCGAAGAAGATGCTCCTGAGAACGAGCATCTAGCGAGCTCGGCTGCTCCGCAGCTCGACTTCCGACACGATGAACCCGAACGCGGGCCATCCGCCCGAGGCCACCGACCGCTCGAACCAGCTCCGCGCCTTGGCGGTGTCGCCTTGGACCAGGTACCAGTCCCCAATTCCATAGCTCAACGTCGCGATTTGAATGTCGCTGGTATCGGCCGGCGTGAATACGGAATCGGGTGACACCTGACCGCGGTAGAGCCGCAGCCGTTGCGAGTAAGCATTGCCCGCATTCGGCGTGTCGGTGTGGCGGTCGAGCAGAGCCTGAGCATCCGCCTTGCGCCCTGCGCGAGACAGCGACATCCACAGCCAGTCGGTTGCCCCCGCGCGCTCCGCCGAGTCCGGCGCGATCGGCAGCGCGCGCGTGAAGGCGTCGGCTGCGCCGGCGAACTCCCGGCGCACGAAGCGCACAATTCCCAGGTGATACCAGATGCCGTAGATGGTGCTGTCGAGCTTTGCACCCCGCGTCAGATCGGCCATGGCCCGATCGAACTGCCGCGTGGAGAGATAGCGGTGCCCGCGCCAGCGATACAGCAAGGCGTTGTTCGGCGCGATGCCCAGGCCGCGCGTGAACGTGGCGATCGCTTCGCGATACTGGCGCACGCCCGATTGCGCGACGCCGAGCGCAATGAGCTTGTCGGCATTGCGCGGATCGGCCGCGAGCACGCTCTCGGCGCGCGCGATGGCGCCGGTGTCGCGCTGCGAGCGGTACTCGACGCCGGCGGGTGAGCGGTATTGGATGCTTTGTGCCGACACCCGCGCGACGAACATGACGGTTGCGGTTATTGAAACCGAAAGACACCGGAGGACGCCGGAGGACGCCGAACGACGGCAATGAATCATCACGCCTTGCGTACGAACGATACCGTTACTTCGTACAACCCGTTGCATACTCACGTATGGCTCCTCATAAACGACTTATCGCATGGAAGGAATGTCATCAACTCCTCCTAACGGTGTACCGTGCCACAGAAAAGTGGCCCAAGCATGAGCTGTACGGGCTGACTTCGCAAACTCGCCGAGCGGCATTTTCTGGAGCAGTAAACATCGTTGAAGGCGCATCGCGCAAGGGCGTAAAGGAATTCAAGCGCTTCCTGAGCATTTCATTGGGGTCACTGGCGGAATTGGAGTATGCGCTGGAAGTCGCGAGTGCGTTGGGATATTTGGAACCGGCGGTTTTTGATGCG
>WNGR01004635.1_pt1 | contig 14817 bp, 15 predicted proteins | sample 5407581 | NCBI WGS metagenome assembly WNGR01 (sample SAMN13153383, study PRJNA577476) | soil metagenome | isolation source: 80 cm soil or saprolite under Garry oak tree replicate 2 | place: USA:California | collected 2016-06-15
GAGTTTAGGAGATCTCATGAGGCGGATTCCTCCGCCGGGAAGCTTTGTGTTGTTCCTGTTGTTCCTGGCGGGCATCTGGTTAACCATATTGCCGTTTGCCATGACGACGCAGCCATCCGGGCAGCACTGGATTGCCTCGACGATCAATAATGTCACGATTGGTGGCGTTTTGATGGCCGTCTCACTGTTCGGTATCCTGGCCTACCTGGGCCTCGCGCTGCGCGACCCCATGCGTGAAGCCCGGGCAAAGCAAGAAGCCGGTCAAGAGACCGCTTCCAGCTAGCCACTCACTGGAGGGGAGAGTACGGAAGATCCTGCTTGTGTTGCCTCTGAGAAGAGGTCACGCGAGCGGTTCTTCCGCGCCCTCGCTGAATCAGCGTGGGAGAGCTTCTGATGAACAGACATCGGCTGGCTCAAACTGGACATGGACAACTGATGCCAGCACCTACTATCTGGTGGCGACCATGGTGCTGTTCATCGGCATCCTGATTACTGTGATCGGTGTCCGTGAAGTGCCTTTGATGCCCTCCACCCTGTGCGTATATCCAGGAGCAGACCACTTTTTTCGGTATCTCAAGCGATCAATGAACCTCATCATAGACAAGAAAGCTATCCATTCCACACAACCAGTAAAGCACTCCCCAACGTATATACAATTAACATCTGCGCCGGACCATACGTCAACCAGATTACATCACCGATGAGCGGGAAATGAAGTTTGTTGAAGAGTTGTGCCGCCAGGATAAGGTCGCTCAGCAGAAAAAGTGCGGTACCAATAGCCAGAGGTATAAACGTTGAATCTTGCAGAGCGAGGCCAGTGGCAAAGCCAGCCGTACTTGCCAGCAAAAGTGAACAGGATACAATGAGTATATGATGAGGTTGATTTGCCTTCAACCAGCATAGTAAAAGGAGGCTCATATCATGTCTGACAACGTGCAAACACAGGCCGAGAAAGTGATTACCTATTATAATACCACCGCCATAGACTATAAAGTGTTCTGGACGGGGTCAGAAGATTTAGCCATACATTTTGGCTACTACGATGCATCCGTCAAAAGCCACAAAGCCTCGCTGCTCAAATTGAATGAAGTATTGGCGACTTATGCACATATCTCTGCAAGCGATAAAGTTTTTGATGCTGGTTGCGGCTATGGTGGAAGTGCGATCTGGCTTGCGAAGGTCATTGGATGCCAAGTCGTTGGCATCAGTATTGTTCCTCACCAGGTGCGGGAAGCGAAGATAGCGGCAGAGAGAAATAAGGTCTCAGACAAAGTTAACTTCGAAGCGATGGATTATAAGAAGACCTCCTTCCCTGATGCATCTTTCGATGTGGTCTGGTGCGTTGAAAGCATTGTGCACACAGACAATAAGAAGGGATTTATTGAGGAGTCTTACCGATTACTCCGTAGTGGTGGCCGTATCCTGATTTCTGAATACATGCTCAGGGATAATCCACCTCTTTCCCAGAAAGACAAAGATGCACTCTCTCCGTGGCTCAATGGCTGGGCTATGTCCGACCTCTTAACCCCGAGTGAATATACCTGTCTTCTAGAAGCGGCTGGCTTCAAAAATGTGCAGGTCCACGATATCACGGAAAATGTGAAACGCTCCGTGACTCGCGTCGGCAAACTACGATTGCCAATGCTGCCCACGTTAAAGGCTGCTACCACAGTCGCAAGGGTGTTGTGCGCACTCAGGTTGTTTAGCCGGGTACGCCTGCAAAATTTTGAGGCCGGCATAGCCCAGATCAACTCACTACGCCAGGGGCACTGGAGATATATGGTGATTGTGGCGGATAAAGAGTAGATGCAATTGATGGTGGCGGGTACAATGTGTGTTGCGCATTGCACCCATCACAATCAATAGGATTAACTATGCTTCGCTGTTTCGACAAGGTCAGCACGCACACGCTGCACGCCCTGACCAATGGATTCCGCTTTGGTGATGCGGAAGTGCCCCATGCCACCGGTATGCTGCACATGCGGGCCGCCGCAGACCTCCATCGAGTAATCCCCGATCTTGTAGACTTTGACCAGGTCGCCGTAGCGCTCACCAAAGAAGGCCAGCGCTCCCTGATCGAGCGCCTGCTGCAAGGGCATCACCTCCATCGTGACTCGAAGATCACGTTGAATCTGCCGGTTCACGATCTCCTCGACGCGCCGGATCTCCTCCGGGGTCAGCTTCTTAGGATGCGAGAAGTCAAAGCGCAACCGTTCCGGTGTGATGTTGCTGCCCAGCTGGCGCACATGCGTCCCCAGCACATCACGCAGCGCCTGGTGAAGCAGGTGTGTCGCGGTGTGCAGTTGCGTAGTGCGTTCGCTGTGGTCGGCTAGTCCGCCCGCAAACTTTCCCTGATTGGCCTGACGCGAACGTTCCTGGTGCCGCTTGAAGAGCGTGTTGAAGCCATCCAGGTCCGCACTCAGCCCGTGCTCCTGCGCCAGTTCCGCCGTCAGAGTTGGTGGGAAGCCAAAGGTATCGAAGAGCCGAAAGACCGCCTCGCCTGCCAGTACCGTTTCGCCTCGCTTACGCAGCTCCTCCTCCAATTTCTGGAACTCGCGCAGTCCCTTTGCCAGTGTTTTCCCAAAGCGTTCTTCCTCGCGCGTCAGCTCGGTCAGAATGGTTTCCCGTCGCTGTTCTAGCTCTGGATAGATTGGCCCGTAGCGAGCAATGACTGCCTGCGCCACTTCAGCCGTGAAGGGACCTGGAATGCCGAGTTCGTGTCCACAGCCCACGGCACGGCGAATCAATCGACGACAAATGTAGCCCTGCTCCACGTTGCTGGGCGTCACACCATCGGCAATGATGAACGTCGCCGCACGCAAGTGGTCGGCAATGATGCGTATGAGCCGTTGCTCCTGTTCGGGCGCGAGGGCTGTCTTGTTTCCCTGGCGCTCACGCAGTTCGTGGATGCGTTGCACGATGGGCATGAAGAGATCGGTCGTATAGACATCTTCCGTCCCCAGCACTACACACAGGGTGCGTTCCAGGCCCAGACCTACATCAATGTTGCGCTGCTTGAGCGGCTCGAACGTGCCCTCTGCCGTTTTGTTGTATTGCATGAAGACGTTGTTGCCGATCTCAATGTATTTGCCGCAGTTACAGCCCGGCTGGCAATCTGGACCATGCTTTGGGCGGCCAGTATCATAGAAGAGTTCGGAGTCAGGGCCGCAGGGACCAGTTTTACCAGCAGGACCCCACCAGTTGTCCTTTTTGGGCATGTAGTAGATGCGCTCCTGGGGAATCCCCAGGCTCAGCCAGACCTCTACCGCTTCGTCGTCACGGGGAGCATCGCTATCGCCTGCAAAGACGGTGACGGAGATGCGCTCCTGCTCCAGCCCTCGCACTCGTGTAAACCATTCCAGTGTCCAGCGCAGGGAATCCTGTTTCCAATAGTCGCCAAGCGACCAGAAGCCTAGCATCTCAAAGAAAGTGTTATGGCTGATGTCGCCAACTTCCTCAATGTCATCGGTACGCAGACACTTTTGTACATTCGCCAGGCGTCGTCCCTGGGGATGACTCTCGCCCAACAGGTAGGGCACAAGCGGGTGCATTCCGGCACTGATAAACAGGGCGGTTGGATCGTTTTCCGGTACAAGTGGGGCCGAGGGAATAATCGCGTGCCCGCGTTCCGCAAAGAAGCTCAAGAATGATTGTCGCAGTTCGTCTCCAGTCATGATTCGTTCCTTTCTAGTAGATCGTATACAAACAAAAAGCCCGCCCTCAGATCAATTCTGAGGGCGGGCAATAATACCCGTGGTACCACCTCGATTGGAGTTATAAAACTCCCACTCTGCACCTGGCTCCGCACAAGATGAGGAGCGACACCAAGTGGCCCTGCTAACGGTAGGCTACCAAAGACCTCCGGGGTGGCCTGCACATCTTCCGCTATGCTGAGCTTCCACCATCCTCAGCTCGCTGCTGCGTCCGATGCGCTTCATCCCCTTCATCGGTCCTATTATCTATTTGCTACTAGTCAGTATACACCGATGGTTAGCACGAGTCAATGGTGTTTTTGTTGACGTTTAGACTATTCAGGATGGGCTCTCTTGAGCCCGGAACATGCCCATCACCTATCCAAGGAATAGGCATTTCTACTGCTGTATTTCTTGTGTTTTTCTAATATACTATCCTTTGGAGGACGTGTAGCTCTCTGCACCTGTGATCCTTTTCATGCTGACCCGACTCTTCTGCGTGATTTTTTGCATGGTTGGGACGGGAGTGGAAGTAATACCACCAGTGCAAAAAATCCGTCATGAGGTCTTGCGACAACCTTCTCAAGCTCGTAGTGTGGCTGCTGATAGCAAGTAAGTAGTAAAAAATAGCCTGAACTCCAAGTTTATCATTCGGAGCCAGAGATGAACAGCTTCATTGATGAATCGTCAAGAGACGGGCTGCGTTGGTTCAGGCAAAGTCGTGGGGTGTTATAGCGCACCGCTATGGCAACACCATTTTTGGGTAGTACAGCATATATCGGCTTCTAAAGGAAGTCGAGGGAGGTAACAGGTATGATTGGACAATCCGGAGCCATCCCCTTGTTGGTTCCAGCAGACAATGTTTTCCCCAATTATGGGGGACACAAGCCGCTTTGGGTCTGCCTGCACAAGACGGCGGGCTTTCACACGGCCCAGGATGTGGCGGCTTTTTTCCAGACCGCCGCTGATAAGCGGAGTGCTCATTATATCGTTGGCATGGACGGAACAATTGTTCAGGCCGTGAGCGAATCCGATGGTGCCGGAGCCAACTGCTGCCTTCAAGCAGGCCACGCCGCGTTTTTGCCGAATGACATTAACCTGAATCTGCTCACCATATCAATTGAGCACGTCGATCCTGCGATAGACAACAGTACACCCCTGACTCAACAGCAAAAAGCCGCCAGCTTCGCCCTCGTCAAGTCGATTTGTGAACGTCATAATATCCCAATGCGACCAGGCGATGCAGCAGGCGGCATTATCGGACACCACGATATCGCCCCGATTGATCGAGCAAGGTGCCCTGGGAATTATCCGTGGGACGAATTATGGCAGTTTCTACAAGGGAAAGGAAACGTAAGCATGGGTATTCCAGCTGGCTGGCGAGATGACGGCACGACGTTGACAGCTCCTAACGGGCACAAGGTGGTCAAAGGATTCCGTGAATACATTCTGACACACGCGTGGGATGCGAACAACTTGCCTCTGGAGGATGAACATTCACAAAATCCACTCGAGGAAAACAACCCGGCGCTAGGAGGCGGCACACAGCAGATTTTCCTGTGGACGACTCTGGAATGGGACCCACAGCGCGGCGTGCAGATCATGCATACGGGCAAAGAATTGCTGTTCTTGAGAAGTGAGATTGCAACGCTGAAAGCGAAAATTCATTAGTAGAGGCCCGCTCACCGGGCTTCTACGAAATCACTTAGAAGGCTTCAGCGTATTTAGAACTGGTTCTGTCTTTTCTCATCAAACACCTCCAATGATGCTCAAATCTTGCCTGATTTCACCATTGACATCTGTTCTAGACGTTGGTATACTTTCCTGCAGAGCACTTTGACAACTCAAGCGTGTTTCAGAGGTTTCGTCGTAAAACGCTCCGACGAGTAAAAGCGCGAGCGTGTTGGGCGGGAAGCCCAACGTGCGCTCAGGCTCGTTTCCACTGCAAACGTTTTGCAGGAGCTTGATTGCACCTTTCGCTCGAGTGAACTTCATCTCTGATGACTTGCACGCCGGGTGCCCGTAGTGCATCCGCCCGACGAGTTCGTTCGTCAACCGTCGTAGGTTAAGGTCCAGAGCAGAGCCAAGGCACTATTTGGTGATGTTTTTGACAACTATACCCAACAACCTCATATCCTCGCCCTGGTCTGTCCTTCGCCGGCAAATCGGTCAGCCATTCCCAATCAGCCTCCTCGACCACGGTAAAACTTCCGCGCACGAGGTCAGGGAAGGTGTGGGGGACAAGTGGCATAGTACGACGATGCTCCGCATCATGGTCGGTTCCGTAGACATCGAAGACAAAACCTCGTACATCGCTGAGTAAGACAATGAGGCCATCCGCATCTACTAACTCACGGAGCAGGTGGAGATGGGCTTGAATAACACGTATCCGGAACGCCTGGGCGGCTTCCTGGTAGCGACGGTGACGCTCCTGCTCTCCAAGATAGTCGGGAGCGATGCGCTGCACATAGTCCAACACGTCAAGGAGAGGATAGCTGAAGAGTTGGGAGAGAACGAGCGAACTGATAACCAGGCCGAATTCACCTGTGGCGAGACCAGAAATCTCTGGTGGATCGGGAACGGGACATTGCTCTAAACACTGAGCGGCAGCATTAAAAACCGACTGGGCACCCTGTGGCATCAATCTATCCCATGGTTGTTTTTCCAGGAGATGGTTCAAGCTGGCACTGACTCCACCACTGAGGTCGCAATTTAATACACGGACTCGTTTGTGCAATGCATTGGACGGCAGAGCATCTCGCGCTTGCTGCATGGAGACACGATCAATATCTGCGAGGACGACTTCATCAGAGGCCCGAGTGAGTTCTACAAGAGGAACTTCGGTGCAGGCTCCAGCACCCAGGACAAGCACATTATGGGGTGCACTATAGGGACGTTGACGGAGTGCACGGAGTATGAGAGATGCAGACTGCTCCAGGTGCTGGGGAGAATGCTGGCGCAGCCACTCCTGTCGCTGCGCCCCTTGCGTTTGTCTATTGTTATGAGGCAGAGTGTCGATACGCATCAATCTTATCTACCAGTATATTCTGCACGTCGCTTCTGCAAGAATGCGGCTACCCCCTCGCGGTGATCCTCCGTCGTAAGTGCAACGTCCTGCAACTCGCCTTCGAGGTGTAAGCTGGTTTCCAGGTCGCTCTCAAGAGATTTGTTCATCAGTTCTTTGATAAGGGCATAAGCTCGTGTTGGTCCCTTTGCCAGCCTCTGGGCAAGAGCCATCGTCGCCGTCTCAAACTCCTCCTGTGGCACACATTTGTTGACCAACCCGATACGCTCCGCCTCTGCGCCGCTCACCTCGTCGGCCAGCATCGATAGTTCCAGGGCCTTCCCAAGGCCAACCAGTCGTGGCAGGAAGTAGCCGCCACCACCATCAGGGACAAGGCCGATGCGGGCAAAAGCTTCGATAAAGCGAGCGTCATCAGCAGCGATACGCAGGTCGCATGCAAGAGCGATATTACATGATATACCCGCTGCTACCCCTCGGATGGCGGCTATAACTGGTTTGGGCATATTGCGAATGGTATACAAGATACGGTGATATTTCCCAAGGTGTTCGCTGACTTTGGCTGGCTCTCCACTGGGGTGTATAGTAGCAAAAGTCCGCAGGTCCTGTCCAGCGCCAAAAGCTCTGCCTGCACCGGTGAGGACGACACAGCGTACCGTCTCATCTTCTGCGGCTGCCGCCATAGCCTCATAGAGTTCTTCTATCAAGCTATCATTGAAGGCATTGAGCACTTCGGGTCGATTCATGGTGATGGTGAGCACGCCGCCATCCTGGCTAACGAGCAGATTTTGGTAGTTGGTTGGCATGAGAGCTTTCCTCCAGGTAGAGTTCGGTAGCTTCTTTCAAGTTAGCGACAGCTTCCTCGATAGTGTATCCTTGACTGACTGTTCCAACTTCAAGACACTCAGCAACGTATAAATCATCCTCCTTATGGATAAGTGCTGTGAACGTTCGTACAGTCATATCAATACCACCTAATGATTACTTGATGGTTGGTAAATCCAGCATCAATACCTCGAGAGCGATACGTGGGTTGACATTCTGTTCCAATGCCTCCATTGTTTGCAAAATAGCTTGCACCATTCGCTCAGCTTCGGCGGAGCCGATCTTTGCTGCTTGCTCTTGCAAGAGATCGCGCATATCCACGTTCACTGTCAGGTCGAGGCTCTTATTGGCTGCTAATAGCATATCACGCCACCACAGTAGCCACAACTCTAGTGTAGCATGTGCTTTATCGGCATCCGCGCTCAGACGTTGCGCGACTTCAAAGCGCTGTACTTTGCTTGCTGCTGGCAGCCCGGTTAATGTCTCCAGAAGTTCTTTGCGCTCCGTCAAAAGGTCATCATCTTCGACAGCCTGGATCGCCCAGCCCATGCGTCCAGCGGCCAGGGCAGCTATCAAGGTTGCCTCTTCTGGCTCGACTTCCCAACGTTGCTCAAGGGCTGTGCGGATCTGTTCGCTAGTGAGCAGATGCATGGGAACTTGCTGGACACGCGAGAGGATCGTTGGTAAAAGTAACCCTGCATCGGGAGCTGTGAGCAGCAATACCACATCTGGTTCTGGCTCCTCCAGTGTTTTCAATAGACAATTGGCCGCTTGCAGGTTCATCTCATGGGCACCTGGGATGATAAAGATATTGCGCCGTCCCTCTAAGGTCTTGCGTGACGAGTCGCTCTGTAGTTCACGTATCTGCTCTATCAAAATGAATTGCTTATCTTTGGGCCTGGTGATGATATGGACATCCGGGTGATTCCCATGCAGGACTTTGCGACAGGAGAGGCAGGTATTGCAAGGGTCTTGTGGAGCAATACGAGGATCGGGACTATTAGTGCATAGTAAGGTCTGGGCGAAACGTTGGGCAAGCAAGGTTTTGCCAATATGTTCCGGACCTGTAAAGAGATAGGCATGCCGAACTCTTCGGGCTGCGAGAGAACGGCGCAGCAGGTCAATAGGGTGTTCGTGGCCGATGATACCCCAGTTTTGGAGTGACGTTTGAAGAGTTGCTTCTTTCATGGTGGAATGGTACCAGAAACATACAGCAATGGCAAGAGTGACTCGACTCCACAGCCGTAGCTCTGCCTCCTCCCTGGTCCCTAAAGTTCGCGCTTAATTAGGAACATGCCCTTGCGGGTGCCCCAATCTCGCGTGGTATACTATCCTCATGAGCACACGTTTCAGCTATCTCAGCCATTTAGAATGCAGCATCTGCCATCGTCACTACGAAGCTGACCAGTTGCACACCACAAGTCCTTGCTGTTCCCGGCCATTGCTGGCTCAGTATGACCTTTCTGCGCTTGCGCATGATCTGAGGCCGGAGGAGCTAGCCGGACGGGAAGCAACAATGTGGCGCTACCATGAACTACTGCCAGTGCGAGAAGAGCAACATGTACAGACTCTGGGTGAAGGGATGACGCCGTTGTTGGCTGCTCCACGCCTGGCACCACACAATTTAGAGGGCAAAGTGCGGCTGCTGGTGAAAGATGAGGGTCAAAATCCGACGGGCAGCTTTAAGGCGAGAGGGATGGCGGCTGCTGTTTCGCGTGCAGTTGAGCTTGGAGTGAGTGGTCTAATCACACCTACGGCTGGCAATGCTGGTGCTGCAATGGCTGCCTACGCTGCTCGGGCCGGACTGCCAGCATATGTGGTTGAACCAGAAGATGCTCCTGAAGCGTGTATACAGCAGGCACACCTCTATGGAGCCGAAGTAGAGCTTATTCCCGGCCTGATTAGTGATGCAGGGCGCGTGGCTGCGGATGTTGCGAAACGACGCAACTGGCTCAATGTCGCGACCCTGCGAGAGCCGTATCGTGCCGAGGGCAAGAAAACGATGGGCCTGGAGCTGACTGAACAACTTGGCTGGCGGCTGCCCGATGCCATAATCTACCCGGCAGGTGGCGGGACAGGCATCGTAGGCATGTGGAAAGCTTTCGCCGAACTTCGTGCTCTCGGGTGGCTAAAGGATAACCGTCTGCCGAAAATGATTATTGTGCAGGCAGAAGGATGTGCTCCTTTAGTACATGCCTTTCTGGATGGCAATGACGAAGCCGAAGCATGGCCGGCGGAAGAGGCAAATACGCTAGCCGCCGGATTGCGAGTGCCTTCTGCTATCGGTGATCGGCTTATCTTGCAAGCAGTGTATGATAGTGAGGGAACGGCAATTTGTGTCAGTGATGATGCAATGGCACAAATGGTACAGTTTGCAGCACAGCGCGAGGGGATGCTAATCTCGCTTGAGGCAGCTGCCACACTCGCAGCTTATCACCAATTGCTTGCAAAACACTTTTTGAAACCAGGCGACGAGACAGTACTGTTTTTTACTGGTAGTGGCTTGCCAGATGTGGGAAAATATTCCCTGTGACTGTTTTCTACCTCACAGAACTGTCTCGACAAATATGTTATGCTTCAAACAAAGAACAAAAAAGAAAATATATGTATGGATAACGAAATAGCGCGTCACAACAAACTATCATGCAAGGTTGATGTAACCAATGGACACCTCTATCCGTCTCTACAGTACGAATAGTGCCTGGCCTTCCGTGTCAGAAACCGAAGAGCCCGGCTGGTCTACCAAGGGTGAGTACGAGGAAGCGGCAGCCAATTTAGAAGAAAAGGTGGCTGAGCTGCTCACTCCACAAACTGAAGCCGTTTCTGTAACTCAGGAACAAGCCCAAGGAGTGGATGTGGCAGACTTTGAGGCGATCTTCCTTCGCTTTCAGACGCCTATTACGAACTTCATCTACCACATGATCGGGAATCGTGAACAGGCATTTGACCTGGCACAGGATGTGTTCGTTAAGGCATACAAAGCATTGTTGGCAGGTACAGTCGTACAGCCGGGAGCATTGTCTGCCTGGCTCTACCGCATCGCGGCTAACACGACGACAGATACACTGCGCAGGCGACGACTCATCTCCTGGCTACCGCTCTCATTGTTTAATGAGGATCGCGGAATAGGCGCGGGTGTTCTCTCCGATTCGGGAGGGCCAGCCTCTGAGAGCTTTACTAGCAACAGCGAGGATGGCTCCGATGGACGGACGAGTTCGGTCAGTTCAATGTATGAGCGAGGAAGCTACGATGGTGGACGGTTTGAGAGCCGAGTGGCTGATCGTGAGATCCTTGAGCGGGTATTCAAACAGTTACAACCTAAGTATGCCACGTGCTTGTGGCTATATGAAAAAGATGGCTTCTCCTGTGCGGAGATCGCAGAGATATTAAATATCAGCCCATCAGCAGTGAAGATGCGTTTAATGCGAGCACGAGAACGGTTTATTACCTTGTATCGACAAGAAGTAGGTGACGAAGAGTGAACTGCATGCAAGCGCAGGCAATGATTGCCGCGTATCGTGAATTAGATGACGGAAAGGTAGATGTTATTGAACTGGAAGAGCACCTGGAGCGGTGCGCTTCCTGCCGACAGTTTTTGGCTCTCTCGCGCCAGGTCGGTGAGCAGGTCCGTGCATTGCCCACAATTGAGCCACCCGCCGATATGCATGCAAAACTCATGCGTGCTTTAGCAGCTGAACATTCACGATTCATTCAACAGTCTGCACCAGCAACGCCTCCATCACCAGATTTTCTCAAACCTTACCTTCACGAGCACGCTCAACACACGCATGCAGCCGATCCTTTTGCAGCTTTTTCAACAGCAGAGACTGGCCCGCTCCCAATTCTTAAAACGATACGCAAGCGAAATTCCCATTCACAGAGAGGACACTTCGTTACACTTGCTCTGGCGGCTATGTTCTTGATGGTGTTGATGATGGGTGGTTTAACCTCGTTGCTCTTGCTAGCACACAGTAATCCACAGGCAGCAGTCAACCCTCCCAGCTTGAACGTCGTTCAACCGACCCAGGTAAAGAAAATACTCTACTCCACCCAAACCTCCTACCAGCATGTGGTAAGCGCAGTGGCTGATCATAACAACATTTACTATACAGGCTATGACGATAGCACACCTGCTAGCTGGATGCTGATGCAGCTCGATCGCACAACGAAGGAAAGTATGCCTTTGTTTGACACTCCCGGTACAAGTCCCTTGATTGTGTTGGGAGCCGCTAATGGATTCGTCGTATGGTTACAGTTTGATGTTCCTACAACGAAACTTCATAAAAACGTAACTGAGCAGGGTCTAAGTTCCTCTGCCCGTACCTGGAGCTTGCGCTATCTTGCAATAGACTCACAAAGTGAGTCTGTTACTCCCATTGCTGGCATCCCACAGACGCTTGTTTCCGGGACATTTGACAAGGGTGCCGTTCCTGATTGGATCCATACACCTGTCCAGGGCATCTGGTTCAGCCAGAACACCCTGCTCGTTGCGATGATCGATAACGGTAGCATCTCACATCTCCTCAGCTATGAACTAGACTCGGTAAGCGCTCCCTCTGCAAAGGAGATCGCAAATACCAGTGCAAACCCGGATCATATTCTGACCTCTCCGACAGCAACCAGTGATGGGTCTCAGATCTACTGGTCAGAGGAGTGGCGTTCTGATGATGGGATGCTGCATAGCAACATCTGGGTGCAGCAGACATTCGATGTAGCACCGCCCTCACATGGCTTCTGGGTTGAGCGTACAACTACGGTGACGCAACCACTCCTGAACGATGGCGTGTCCTTCCATCCAGTGGTGTTCGGTAATACGTTATACTTCTTGAGCACTGCTGATAAGAACACTCCTTCCCAGGGAGGAACGCCTGGCACAACCGGGACACCGGATTCGACGGCTACGCCTGTTCCAACAGCAACGGTGACGTACAACCCGCCCACAGTTTCAAGGGCTGATACCGGTGTCTACCCACCACAGATCGATGAGTCTGTGTCTGGAACACTGCTTAGTCTTCCATTAACTGCCGATTCCACAACATTGCCAACTGAGGTGAATGCGACTATCGGGCCAGTATCTTCGTTACAAGCAGGCAACAACTTCTTGCTGCTACAAAGCGACAATCAATACACGATGCTTGATTTGGCTACTGAAACCCCCGTCCCCGTTAGTGTCAAAAATGCGCTCCATGGTGCTCGCTTCCTGGCGGTGAATGGCGATACGGCCGTCTGGGTGACGGATGATATCACACAGGCATCCAGCAGCGCTAATCCACTGGTGACTTTGTTGGCGTTTAATTGGCCTGCGAAGGGTTGATAGAAACATGAGTCATCCCGAATTTTAAACACGAGTCATCCCGAATTGAGAACCGGACGAGGAAAAAGCGCGGGAAGGAAGAGCTTTCCCGCGCTTTTGTGCAGTTGGTCGAGCAGAAGAGCCATCAAGCCCCCACTCCTCCCTGGACCAACGGAGTGATCCAGCCCGAAAAGAGAGACGAAAAGGCGTTTCTGCCGCAGCTGCGGCTGATTCCGGCAACAAGACAGACACAGCTCTCTGCTCCAGGCAGAACACGAACGTGGTGGGTCCTTGCTGCCTGGTTCAGGCGGTGGAGGCGGAGCCAGCGCTTAGCTGGTCAGGAGGTCAGGGTCAGCTACAGGGGCGGATCGCGAGCAGCCGCTGGATGCCCCAACCAGTGCCAGGCGGGGGGATGCTCTTGCCAGAGCCGACTGAGCGCTTTGCGCAAACGGGTCAGGGGGAGGCGCACGCGCCGCAAGTGCGCCCCGGTGCGATGGCAATAGGTGCGCAGGCACCAGGTGCGCAACGGCTCCTGCCAGGGCTGCATCAGGCTGAGCAGAAAATCGTAGGCCAGCGTGGCCATCATGAGCAGCTTTTCTCGCTCTGACCAGAACCACAGGCGCGGACTCTGGAAAGCGAACTCGCTCTTGTCGTAGCGCCATGTCAGCTCGATTTGCCACCGGCGCGCGTAGGCAAAGGCGATGCGCCAGGCATCCTGCGCCTGCGCGATGGGTTCATTGGTCAGCAGATACCAGGGGGAGCGTCCCTGTGAGCGGCAGATCACCAGCCACAGCGGCACCTCTGGCAGGTCGGGATGGCGTACGGGAACGGCCAGGACACTACTGCGCACCCATTGGCCCCGACGGCTATCCCACACGCTGCGTTCCTCCCATCCCCGTTTGCCCAGCCCCATCTGCCATGTTTTGCGTTTCTGGCCAGGCGCAGTCAGCAGATACCAGGTGGTGGGCCAGCGCATCACAAAACGCACCTGAAAGGCCACCAGCAGCTTGAGCCAGAAGGCCCCGGCAAAGCCGCGATCAAAGACATGCAAGACGCGCCTACCCCAACGTGCCACCAGCTCGACGAGCAGCTTGCCCTCTTCATCGCGCTCGTAGCTGGCACGCGGACCGCGACTGGTCCACCAGCGCATGGCGGCAATCTGGGGCGGCCCCTGGCTCTGGTGACTGCCAACGAGTAACACGGCGATCCAATGCAAGCCAGGCACAAAGACGGGTCCACGTGGCGGGTTGTAGTAGCCGGGTTTGATGCGCGTCAAGCGCGCCGCTTTGCTGGACCGCACCGCGCAGTAATCGTCGTTGTGCGTGCTTTCTGGTTTCTCCAAGACGCTGCTATCCCAGATCACCAGCGCGTCTTCTTGTTGCTGTTCCCACTGCTGCATCTGGTGCTCAGCACGCTCCCACAGATACTCCGTCAGCAGTTGTGCCGACCACTTGGGCGAGTGCAGCAAGTTGCTGATCCGTTTGACGGCAGCAGGAGCCTGGCTGGCTGGCCCCATCTGCTCGGCCAATTCGGTCAGCAGCAGGCCATTGATGCGGTCGCGAAACGTGAGGATGACGGCTATCAGCTGCGCGAAGGTGCGCACTAAACGTTTATCGAGCTGACGATCTAACTGCACCAGCAAGGGATACAGATAGCCAGCCAGTTGACGCGTCAGGCCTTGCGCCATCGCTTCCGCTTCAGACGGGTAGACTTGTGATCGTTCTTCGCATATGAGATACTGAGTTGGCATACAAGACCCTCCTGAGATAGACTGGAGCTTCTCAAACCACTTGTGCTCCAGTCTATCTCAGGAGGGTTGCTTTTGCCTAGCTCTTCCCTCAAATTCGGGATGACTCATGTTTATAGCGGGAGCATGGGTAAAAGAAATGTTTGACCACCATAGTGTATATTTGTATGGGATTGGTTCCAATTCTGAGTTATTGGGGAAAGCAATCGAGGATTGAGGAAATGAGATCTCAGCATAG
>WNGR01005285.1_pt1 | contig 14810 bp, 19 predicted proteins | sample 5407581 | NCBI WGS metagenome assembly WNGR01 (sample SAMN13153383, study PRJNA577476) | soil metagenome | isolation source: 80 cm soil or saprolite under Garry oak tree replicate 2 | place: USA:California | collected 2016-06-15
TGATGAGCAAAGAGTTATCCCGTCTGTCCCGAAGATCTTGTTTATCAAGGTGTATTCCTGACTCTTTGATGGAATCACAGTGGCGCCCCTGTTCTTCATCACCAAACGCAACGGCTGCTTCGCCATTTCGGATGAACCGACTATCACTATAGTACCGGCGGCCATTTCAGGACAGGGTGTCATTACAATACATGTGCCCATTGCCTATCACATAGGAGTGCGTCTAGGACTTCGGCGCGCTTGTCTGATTGTACTGACATAAGATTTCATTTTGCTCAGATGATCTCTGTACGATATCACTTGTCGTTTGCTATCACCTTGACCGAACCAAGCTTCTGCTAGGTACTCGCGACCTTTTTCGATTGCCTCAACATGTTCGTCGTGGTTTGGGTGAGTCTGATGACTGTTTGCCTTGTCCCCTTGAATGATGACCCTAGTGAATTGATATAGCACTGCGTTCAGGGGCGTGGTACTCTCGGCCCGCTAGGCAAGAGTTTTCTGAAACAAGGCAGGTCTTGATTTTCACAATGAGCCATCGTCACCGACGCAGTCCGTCATTATTTATTTGGTTCTGGTCACGTAGGGATACTCGTCTACGTCGCCATGACGGCCTTGAACGCGTTGACGATTGTAACTTATTTCAGGTAAGAAGTCGTCAACGACCATCCCGCCTGCGATCAATTGACTAGGTCTTGCCATAGCTCATATCTGGTGCATCATGGACTTGGTTCGAGTTCTTCGTTTGCGTACATTCTACCCTCCGCTCTGGTGATCGATCTTTCTTTCACCAGCTACGTTCGCTTTGTTGATTATTGTCGCTTCTCTTTCTAGACATGTCAGTTGTACGTGTGACCTCTCTGCAAAGTCTTTGCTGGTTCAAACATTCCTTTTTTTAGAGTGCTGATGCTGCGCCGGAAAGCGTCTCCGACTGAGACCGAAATACGTGTCGAATACTCGCACATGGTCAACGAAGCCCTTGAGATGATCGCCGTGGAGCGGCATCCTGAAGAGGTATCAGAGGGTTTCATACCATCCACCTCAACGGATGCTCAAGCTCAGGCTGCCTGCCTCCTTCTGAGCTGTACCATAACAAGCACACGAGCTGAGATTAACGGTTAACTGGTGAACCGCGCTTATGTAGGGCTATAACCGGAGGCCGTCGTACAAGACCATCAGTCAGTCGGCGGGCACCGTGTACAGTACTTTGCCAATGAGCGCAGAATTTTCAGCTGGAGGGTCATAAGGTGCGAGAGACATGCTTTTAAGTAGAAATCATACTGACGTCACAGAAGATGTGCAAAGGCTACGGAAATGAATAAGGAAACAACAAATTGTTTCATGCATGTACCATAAGGCGGCCTAAGGCTCCAACCATTTAGTTTACAGATGGGCAGGCACTAGGTAAATAGTAAAAACTGCAAACAGTGTATAGCAACGCGCCAGAAAATTTTCGTGTGTTTGGTTGTTTGTTTTGTCCTGCGACCTGGCAGGTACGCGCTTGCTGCAATCTTGGCTGCAATAACCCAAAGAAAGGTCACTTCACCGGGCCCGACCCTCTGAAAATTTCGGCACCCCTATGTGGCCCTACAACCCCCAGAGCCCGGTGATACACCCAAAACGCTCCGATGGCCAGTTATTTTGCACATAGTTCGTTACTTTCTCATGCCGCTCACGTGACTCTCACTTTTCCGCGCTGTGTGATTGTGGTTTTGGCCTAGGCTCGTGACCAGCCGGTATATGAGGATCGATATACAGGTTTACCCGTACGTTTACTTCATATACAGACGGTCACCAGTCTACTTTTGGCCAACTCTGGACTTTCCCGCACTGCATATCTGAGGCTTAGGACTTTTGTTCAGCTGTTCCCTTGTATCTAACCTCGTGTGGGCACTCTAGACTTACAGGTCTACATTTAATGTATTTCCAGCTTTCAACAATAGAAGAATTCCCCTTTGTGCATTAGATCTCAGGGCTCCGGGCACCCCTTGGTTGCATCCCCGAACATGCTGCACTCACGCGCGGCCTTAGTGACTCAAGCACAGCGCGTTTGCGACCACGGCGGACATTCATGCGGAGTTACGTGCGGTGCGAAAGCCCGCATGACCCGTCTCATCGCGGGTCTCTTTAGAGCCCAGAGTGGCTCACCATTTGTATTCCTTAGCATACCGCACTCATGCGCGACCTTAACAGCTCAAGAGGGACGCTTTACTGGACATAATGGGCGCCCCAGCAATATTTTGTGCCATGCAGAGGCCTGCACGATTGTTTGTGCCGCTTCACGGACCACCCAAATGGTGCCACAGCAGAACTTCACCGTGAAAGTGCCAGGCTTTTTCCAGACCAATCGCACGACGCAGCTCACCATAACCTGTGTTTCTCGTTGGCACTGGGCCATATGGATTGTATGAGATCAAGGGCGTAGCCCTCAAGGTGCAGCCTGAGTGACAATGACTTCCAATCGCTGCCTCGTGTGGGTGTCGTGGGTTGTGCAGACTTTTATGCTGCGGTGCTTTTTGGTTGCAATCCCCCTTTCGCACGTGGACCAGTTCAAGGACAAAGTAGCTTACAGGCAAGACTGTTTGATATGTAAAAAAACGCGGAGGGATAAGTAAACACAGAAATCACTGCGCGCGGGAATCGAACTTGCGGACAGTTGTGATGGGGCCCCAAAAAAGATAGCGATTCCGCATACAGTACAAACAATTATATGAAACGCGCTGTAAGTGAAATCACAAGGCACGCTCGTCCAGAGTCAAAGTGACGGGAAGGGGACCCCACGTCGCATAATCCAACAGCGGTAGGAACGTTACAGACTTACGGTCCATCACAGAGTAAGAAAAATCCCTGACCCGACTCAGTTACGAATTCATAGAGGCCGAGGCTGGCGTGACCATACACGGTGAATTGCGACCTATTACAATACGACGCAACAGAGAGAGTAGTGCCAGTGGGAAACACCAACCGAACTCGAGATGCCCGCACTCCCTACGAGGAAGAGCTTTACCTGCCTCATGTCGCGGGAGGGTAGACCGGGCCCAAGTTTAACCCCACCAATGATCCGGTGACGAACAAGACCGGGAAAAGGAGCAACGGTGAGAACGGTGACGGAATAGCCTTAGCCTACAAGAGCTAGCTTGAACTATAAGCCGGCGTTACTGGAGCGGTATACATACATGTGATTCTTGTGATTCAATACCTGCCTAAATAGCCTACTTAGATTTGCCACGATCGCTTTGAGAGACGCCAAATCACGAAACAAGACAAAAGTGTCATTTGAAGGATTACACGTTCACGGGCGAAGTCAAGCCCGAAGTCATGTGTCAGGCTTTGATATACTGATAGTTTGATCGATTGATCTGGTGATGACCTCTTCGTCGACATTCCTGTACATTTCACAACGGACATCTGGTGGCAGTAATCTTGGCAGTAATCTCCACAGTGAGTCTATTGTTCTCACCGATTTATTTTTTTCAATATTCTAGGGAAATAGTTCATTCTGCTAGCATGGCGGTCGAGAGCGGGAAGTATACAGCCAACAGTTCGATCTGAAGGGTGAGATGAAGATCGTTACGGCGAAATGACTTATACCATACGGCGGCTACCGTACACGCGCACGCGCGGGGGGATCGGCGTCACGCCGGGCGCAGACACGTCCCGAGCTTGCGTTCATTTCGGCTCTACGGCGCAGCCAAGACGCTTCCATGGACGTGTCGATCTCTACGACGTGATTGGGGTAGCTGTGAGGGGGATCCCTAAATGCTACTTTAAGGGGTGCGGGAAGCCCGAGGGCAGCAACTTGAACGACTCGGAAGTCATGAAGACAGCCTCCAACGAACGGCTGCTTGCTATTGGCTTGGACAACGACGAAGAATAGCTTGAGAATAACGAGGGTTGAATGATTGAATCGGTTTATCGCTGGCATCTGTGCAGCATGACGAGAATTAGTGGGCTTGGACCTTCGGTGTCGACTCCGAGTCCGGTACCAGTAGTAGCGGAGAACTAGTAGAGCGCTGAGCGCCACTGCCTGATCTCACGGCGCTAGCGCTACGCCGGCTATATCGGGCCACTGCGCCATTCTTGCCAAGATTCTTGCCACCCATTCACGTATTCACATGTTTGGCCTTGTGAAAGGCAACACTGTGACTACTGTAACATATTGCTCGCGTTCGTGGTTGGAGTGGAAAGGTTCCTTCATCCCGTGAGCTAGCGACGCTGGTTCTACGATTCCTGGCGAGGGGCAGGATCACATCGCAAACTTGAAGCATCTCTGTAGCTCTACAGGCGCTACTGGCTCGGGCGTAATGTCTAAAGGTCATGATGCCTAATCGGAATCATCGGAAGGTGTTTCCGAACTAGTACAGCGTGTCAGCAACTCTCCGTGTCAAACGGTAGGAACTGTGTTTCGGCCTTTACTTCGACTCGGAGTCACCACGCCCTTCACGTGGCTGGATGTCTGTATTTCAAAACTCATGCTGCCCGGTACTTGTTAATGCCATGCACACCCCAACTAAAATGCATATAAGGCTGCTTTCATGAAGCAACTCGATCTCAGGCTACTTCTTCTACAACAAGCGGCTTTCTCGTCATGATAATCTCGCGCTTAGCCTTGGCCTTCTTTGCAACGCGTGCCCTCTCCTCTCTTGCCTCACCTGTGAGCTCTTTCACGGTACAAGACCCTAGCTTTTACGTGAAATCGGACCGTACCTGCGACAACAACGAGCCGGCTGCATCCCCCAAGTCTCAGGATCCACAAGTCAATGTCGACAATGCGACCTTCTTTGGTATCGTAAAGGGAGAAACGCATCAGTTCCTGGGAATCCCTTTCGCACATCCTCCGTGAGCCTCCTTCCCCGTTCGCCATCCAACACAGTTCATACAAACATGGTCACATGCGCCAGAACGGGTGACCGGCGTTTACGCCAGCCGGAGCCCCTCCCGTCATATGAAGGCTACTATCACGTCCAGGCATATGGCAAGTCGTGCCCACAGCAGGGACTCACTCTTCCGGATGTGATCCATACCGAACCACAGCTGGTTGAGGCTTTCAATGACATTGTGAACAAACTATATTCAGATCTTACGCCCGATGACGAGGATTGTAAGGCGCATGCTACACCTCCTGATCTAGTAGAGCTCAACCACCTCTAAGGCCTCACTGTAAATGTCGTGAAGCCTGCGGATGCTACGCCGGGATCTAAGTACCCCGTTCTAGTTGTAGGTGATTTTATATTCTCAAGTTTATATGGTGTTCAAGCGACACATTTTCAGTGGATATATGGTGGTGGATTTGAGATCGGTGGTCCCTCTACGTCTGTGCCAACCTACTTGGTCTGCTACGATATTTGACAATCGCTTCCGGCAGTTACGATGGCGGGAAGGTAGTCGCTCGTTCAATTGATCTCAAACAGCCGGTCATCTACGTTAGCATCGGTTATCGGTGAGATTTTGTATTCATATAGAAGCGTCTCTAATGCCGACGTTTCTAGTCTCTCTGGTATGGTTATTAATGTCTTACAGATCATGATACACCGGGTCCTAATCTTTCGTCCTGACAGCCTTGGGTTTCTTACCAGGGAAGGAAGCCAGGGACGCGAAAATAGGCAATCTTGGCCTTCAGGATCGTGAGTTGATAATACACCGATTCGAACCACTCATTCATGTACCTCCAAGAACGCCTTGCGTTGAGATGGGTGCAGAAATACGTCTCGGCGTTCGGCGGTGACCCATCAAAAGTAACGATGTAAGCAAGAATCCCAACCATCTTTAGCTCCATCAACTCAGTTTTGAGCAGCTGGGGAGAAAGCGCGGGTGCCATCTCGGTGGCTCTGCAAATGATTACGAACGGTGGAGACAATGAGGGCTTATTCCGCGGCGCGGTCATGCAGTCCGGTGGTCCCATCCCCGTCGGCGACATAGAACACGGTCAACAGTACTACGACTTCATGGTTGAGAAGACCGGCTGTGGATATTCTCAAGACACTCTCGAATGCCTTCGTAGGGTTCCGTACGCTACGTTCAAGAAAGCTATGGATGAGTCTCCAAACATGTTTTCGTATCAGGTAGGAGCTTGTATTGCATTCCGGGTCCTTAGTTTGTTTGGAGGCTTCATCATTTCACAGGGGCTAATACTGGCCTGGTTACCCCGAGTCGATGGCGTCTTCCTGACAGAGGCCCCTCAGGTTGCCGTTCTACGTGGCCACGTATCTAACGTACCCATGATTACAGGTACGTTCCATTATCGCATCCGGTATGGGGCTCATCGGCTTTACAGGAAACTGTGACGATGAGGGTTCTTTGTTCTCGTTCTCCTCGTCAAACGTCACGCAAGTATAAATTGTACTTGTTATCGTATGAGAAGCTTATTGCTTTGATAGCACCACTGCCGAGTTGAAGACCTACCTGAAGACGTACATGATGTCCAGAGCGAAAGACAGTGACATAGACCTACTTCTGAAGTATTATCCAGATGACCAGAGGGCCGGTTCTCCTTTCGACACTGGTTATAAGAACGTCTTCAGTATGTTTTCTTGTACGAATCGGGCTAACCGAAACTGAAGTTGATCACTAGGTCCACAATTCAAGCGTATTGCGGCTCTTCAAGGCGATTTCGTTTTCCATGGCCCACGTCGACTGTTTTTGCAGAACAGAAGCGACAAGCAAAGATCATGGGGATTTAGTCTGTGTCTAATTAGGCGCAAAGAGCTGCAGATCACTGACACGCTTCGCAGTCCATAAGCGCGGCAAGGATCTACCATTCGTTGGAGCGGTATTGACATTCCTCAGCTTCTTATATTCAACTTGACGACAGCTGACTTCTTGCTTCTAGGCCCATTCGACAGATCTCGTGAACTCGTTCGGGATGCTTGATGAAGCTGCCCCCTCAGAACTCAGGGATAACATTATTTGGTTTACCAACAACCTTGATCCCAATGGCGAGACTGGTTCCGGGCCGAAGGTGATCTGGCCGCAATGGGACCCTCAGAAGCCCAAGGCACTTGTCTTCCGAGATGACGGGATTTTCCCCCGCATAATTGTTGATGACAACTACCGCACTGCCCCCCTGGAGCTCGTCAGGAACATGTCTCTGCTTTACCCTATTTAAATTTTTTTTTGGTCTGCCATTTTGTGTGTCTTGTGGTGCGGAAGCAGAGCCCTATGTAGCACCGGCACTACATCTGTTTAGTGATACTAATTTTCTTCCTCTCCTCCCTGCTATGCGTGTTTTACTCTTACAACCTAAATGGAGAACTCTTCCTTTGTTAGTGTCGATTCATTCTGTACGTGAATAGTGGAGAAACCCTCTCCAGAGAGAAACTGTCTAAGTCGCGACTCGCTGTAATCTTTGAAACTCCTGAGATTTGGTTTTCACAGTGACTGTCTGCCTTCCGGGATTTCTTTGATGCTCCCCAGGCACGTACGGTATTTTTAAGAGTCGAGTTTAGCCAACTTGAAGGGAAGGCGGAGCGGCGACAACAGAAGGCACGGCGACTCGGAGATGCTCACTTAACACGTGACATGAATACACTTCAAGCGCTCAGCGCTCAGCTCAGGCTCGAGCAACTCTCAATCAAGTTTGATGATGTCATGGCCGTTCTCTGCCGGGAGCGGCGGCAAAGAATGTAACTTAGTCTTTGAGCGAACGGACGAGGCGGCACGTGCTCGTTCCTCTTTTCCGTGCCACCTTCCGCCCACCCTGGCTCTCAACTGGTTCAAGGACCAGAACACTTTTATTTTGCCCACCCGCCACGCCCAGTAATTGCCAAGGGATCGATGATGAGACCCACACTTTCCAATTCTCATCAGCTCGCTCAGGGCCCCACCCGCCCGTCGCGACCTTACCTCGGAAACATAAACCATCATTTTCGATCGAGAAGCACCTCGTGCTTTCGCCCAATCTCTATGCAGTTGTACAGCTTAGCGTTTTTCTTGCCACTATGCCATGCGCCAGTCCCCTTCCCTCCCGGCGCCACACCAGACCTTAGAACGGAGAGCAGAGAAGTGACTCGCAAAGAAGGTCAACTATCACAGAAGTTACACCAGCTCAGTGTACATTTGCTTCGACTGTATATTGAAAGATAGCAGCTCGAGCAACCTCAGGCTCAGTCCTTCAAGTTTTATGTGTCCATCGTCGCCCGCCACATGTCCAACGCTGTTACTGGGATGCAGGCAGGGCATATGTAAATCAATAGCCTTCGCGGCGTAAGCGAGGGGACGGCGAGAACTCAGCACCTTAGTTATCACAGGCGACTGAGGGACCGACCTAGCAGCTTTTTCACCAGCAAGGCATGTACCGTTCCAGAGGTTCGGGCAACTCCATCCGGACTACTCACTGCACGATGAGTGTCGCCCAGCTGGCCAGTGGGCGCGCTATGCCCCTCCAGGAAGAATACCCCTGACTCTGAGAGCAGCCGTGTAGCCGTGGGCGACTTTTCCACACGGTGTAGGAATCCTACGCTCAGTGTATGCGCCCCTGTGACGCACGGTTAACTAAGTGAGGCTTACAGGGAGAGTTACGGCAGAGTAAAAACGCAAAGGTCGCACAGCCCGAGGGCTTCCGCAAATATCGGCCCCTCGTCCATGGATCTACACCTGTACTCGACTTCTTGTGTGAGTGTAAGCAGCACCATTCGCCAGGACGGATTGCTTAACCTATCGACGCTTGCAAGGTGTGACCAACCCGCTTCTCTATACTCGTCCCCCGTATCGTCTGTTCGTCAGACTGACAAATGTGCAGAGATCGGCGAGGTCTGGAACAACATTCTGACATGGAACGGACAGTCCTTACTGCCCGCAACGCACGGATCCAGGCGGACGCAGTCCGGTATGCGGCGTGAACAAGTGCATGTTGTGCGACTTTTCGAGAGAAAGGGTTCGGGATGACTCGAGTGTCCCCGCGGATTGCCATCAGGTTTCGCAATACTAAGGGAGCATGAGCGTTGAGACATGCGGGTGGGGAGGCACATCAGGAAAAACCTCCCGCGCTAACGAAGCATAACGCGTGACAGGAGCAGCAGAGCAAAGGTCAGTAGCGGCATGACACGCTTGACAGGAAAGATGACGTTGTAGCCGCAGATGGAAAACAAACAGAAAACATAAGTCACGTGAACAAAATTCTCTTCCCACCGAAACAGGTGGCTGAAATGCAAAAAAGAAAGGGGTGTGCGCTGTGGACGCATGTCTCTGGTGGCAAGGGAAAACAGGAAAGCAGAGAGAACGATGGGGGCGTGCGTGCGAGCATAGGAAAAGTGGAAAACGTGCACGGGAAAATGCGCAACAGACAGCGCGAGAAAGTTTCAAAGGCAGATAAGCCCGCCAACCGCGAGATCGCCCCGTGAATATCATTCCGTTTTATTATATTGTATGATGACCAGAGGGGTGGTTCTCCTTTCAACACCAGTTATAACAATGTCCTCAGTATGTTTTCTAGTCCAAGTTGGCCTAACCAAAACTGAGATTGATCACTAGGTCCACAATTCAAGCATATTGCGGCTCTTCAAGGCGATTTCGTTTTCCATGGCCCATGTCGACTATTATTGCAGAACGTGGCTGGAAAGCAACAATTATGGGGATTTAGTTTGTGTTTAATTAGATGAAAGCGGGTTGCAGATCACTGATACGCTTTGCAGTCCACAAGCGTGGCAAGGATGTACCCTTCGCTGGAGCGGTATGGACGCTTGCCAGCTTCCTATATTCAACTTGAAGACCGCTGACTTGTCACTTCTAGTTCCATGGGTCAGATCTTGCAACTCGTTTGCAGAACTTGAGCTATTCGAGCTGTCAGACCTCATGAACCACATCATTTGGTTTACCAACAAACTGGATCCCAATGGTGAGACCGGTGTCTGGCCTAAGGTGACCTGGCCGCAATGGGATCCTCGGAATCCCAAGGCACTCATCTTCCAAGACTCCGCTCTTTTCCCCTGGGTGATTGGCGACAACAACTACCGCACTGATGCCCTGCAGTTCATGAGGAACATGTCCCTGATTCACCCTATTTAATAAATGGGGAACTGATTGGCCTAGGTTCATCCTGTACCTAAATAGCGGCGGAGCCCTCTCCAGAGAGATCTATCCTAGTCAGTCGCTGTACTTCAAGTAGTCTTGACCTTGAATTTTACGATGTCTGCTTTTTTTCTGTGATCCTATGCACGTACGGTATTTCAAGGGTCGAGTTTTGCCAAGGCAAGGTGCGCGGCAACACAAGGCACGAGACGCTCTGCCCACTCTTGGGCTCAAAGGAATCTCTCTTCGTTGGATACCGATCTGTGTGATATCGCATGATCCGCAAGGTACAGGACCGGGCAAGTGAAAATACACGCATTCACATCGCCACACGCCTCGCCTTTTCCTCCCCGACCCGCATGTTCCAACGCTCATGCTCCCTTATTATTGCGAAGGCTGATGGCAATCCGCGAGGACAGTCGAGTCATCAGTATGGTGAGTGGCGTTGACACCCGAGCCCTTGCTCGCGATAAGTTGCACAATAAACACTTGTTCACGCCAGCATATCGGAATGCGTCCACCTGGGTCCATGCGTTGTGGGCTGTAAGGACGTCTACGTTGTGAAGAGTGTTGGCCCAAACCTCGCCGATCTCTGCACTTTTTGTCAGTCCGACAAACAGACGAAACGGGGACGAGTAAAGAGAAGTGGGTTGGTCACACCATTCAAGCGTCGACAGGTCAAGCAATCCGTCCTGGCAAAAGGTGTTGATTTACACTCACACAAAAGTCGAGTACGGTTGTAGATCCATGGGCGGATATGCGCGGAAGCCCTCGGGTTCTGCGACCTTTGCGTTTTACTCGGGACGTAACTCTCCCTGTAAGCCCTACTAAGTTGACCGTGCGTCACAAGAGCGCATACTCTGAGCGCAGGACTCCTGCACCGTGTGGAAAAGTCGCCACGGCTATACGGCTGCTCTCAGCCAGCTTGCCTTCGGTGCGGGATCATGGTAGGGTGCAGGAGATCCGCACGCATCTGGGTGATCGGTACCAAGGACCAGTACTTGCCAGACAGGGCCCGTTCAAAAGTGAAGGTCACTAATTTTGTGCTTGCAAAGCAAACGAGCAGTGGTGCGGTCTATCAGCTCATTCAGTGGGTCGATGCGGTGGGTAATCGCTCTCTTCCCTCTTTTTTGTTCGTCGTCACGTTGACGTGCAGGCTCGCAGCTTTGAGATGTGGGAGGGACGTAGCGCGCTCACTAGCTGGCTGAGCGGCACGTTTGAAGAACCATCGTGCAGAGAGCATCGGGTCTTTTAGCTGAGATTGCTGGAAAAGGCAGGCGAGCAGCCGCGGAAGGGTTGCGGCGTGTGGTTCTTGGTCCCATCTTCTCACCAGACACGATCTTAATAGCTTGATGATTCGTCAGAGGTAGGTATTGACCTTCCATTGAAAGTTGACAATGGGAACGGGACAATCAACCCTAAGTTAGTACTGGCACGAAGTCTGTCACCACATTCCCGTGCCGTGGGAATTGGTTGGAATGTCCGACGACGATCGGCAGTCGACTGCCGAAGCCTTTCTGAGTCGCTGGTGCTGCTCTGCTGGCGAGTGGCTTCAGTTTCGGCGCTCTTCAGAACCCATCATCGTGCTAGGTTGTCTCGCTGAGCCGAGGATACCAGAGTATTAGTGCCCACACAAACGACCTGTTGAAACTTGTCACTAGAACTTCACGATATGATTCAAAACTTCCCGCCAGAGATCCTCTTTCAAATCTTCCGCTATGCCTGCGTTGACGAAGGCGTTACCGCTCGCTCTCTCTCGCTTACCTCCAAATATGTTTCGTCGGTCTCTTCTCGATTCCTATTCAACACGCTCTACCTTGCGAGTGCCGACAGCCTCCAGCGCGCCCTTCGTCACCTCTTATCTCTTCCTCCCCACCTCCGACAAGTATACCACCTTTTCGTTGCGGACTCGAACGGACGGGCTCCTGCCAAATCAAAACCAGACCCAGTACGTTCACGGATTTTACCCCGTAGCAACCGTGCGTGAACGGCCGAAATCATGATGTGTGCCTCTTCCCCAGAGCGAGAGCTTCACCCAAATCTCATCCGACCTGTTCTCGCAGATCTTGCTCCTCACTGCGCCGACCCTCCGTACCCTGACCGTCGTCATCCGCACCGCACGCATCAGCGGCATCCTCGAATGCATCGCACACACGGCCATGCACGACTTGACAGACCTGACTCTGAGCTTCAACCCGACGCGCATCGTCGTCCCGCTTGACCCGGCCTCTCGCAACCCACCCAGAGCGAACCTGCCGCGGCTGCGTAACCTGCACATCGACACCTGCCACGTCTTTTCCAGCACCGTCGCGCCCGCAGTCGCGCTCATCACGGCGCACGCACCGCGCCTGGTGACCCTCCACGTCTCCGACGTCCTGCTCATGCCCGGCTGCGCGGCCGTGCTCGCGCGGATGCTCGGTCGCCTCCCGCTGCGGGACTCGTATGGCTGGGTCGTACCCGAGGACGTGCTCGACAGCACCGCGCGGCTCCCGTTTACCGTACGGGAGTTCGCGCTGCAGGTGCGCGACTGGCCCCTGACGTTCGTCCCGGAGCTCGCGCTCATCGAGGTCATGGCGAGCATGGACTACGGCGACGGGTTTGTACTGCTCCCGCCCACGCCGAGGCGGACGTATCGGCACTGGAAAGAGGGGTGGTTGGCCCGAGTTGCAAGGAGGTCGCTGGAGGAGATATGAGCGCAAGGTTGGCGGTGCGCGTCCCGTGTGTGGAGTTGGAAGCTCCACTGAAGCTCCCTGAACTACATTACTCTCGCTGAGAGCGACGCATAATTGCGGAGTAACCGCGTCTCTCGTCCCCTTCTCCGCGTTGATTTCGTACACTACGTTAACATTGACTACTTTCTGGTCCTCTCCGCGAACATTTTCGGCAAAACAACCCGACTAACTCTTCTCCGGTGCTGGTACTTCACTCGCTCTGTTCACCTTTTCGACTCCCAGTCTACCACCTGTCGGCATGCGGGCAGGTGCAAAGGGTGTGGGACTTCTGATCAATAATGAATGCCGAATGCTGGTGTGTACCTCTTTTGGACTCGGTGATGTGAAAAGGGTGGGAGTGGGTCTTACGCCCTCGTTCGCGGAAAAATCTCTTGTTATGTTCAATAAGGTGGGCACACAAAACATTGCTAACATACATGAAGTATGCAACGCTTCCAACATGAAAATTTATGTATATTACAGTAAGGGGCTTGTTAGCTCATGTACCGTTTATTGCGTACAAAAAAACTGATCCATCCAAGATCCATCTTCACATTTCAGCATGCCGCAAGGAACTATATTTTATGTTTGATAAGGGTTATTTCTCGGTCTTGTGTTACACTTAGTCACGTGAGGAATATTCGGGACGCTGTATATAGAGCTCTGACTCGAAAATGAAAGCATCGTCGTGAGACGCACCAGACATGCCAGCAGAGAGACATATTTCTGACCTTGCCTCGTTTCGGTACACCCCCGCGAGGCGGGCTCACTCAAAACCGTACCGGCAGCGAGCAACATCATTACCACCAAGTGGCGACTGCGACCCTTCTCTCCAAGAAGCAGGGGACTTCTCCAAATGTGAGCGAGCCCAAGACGACGACGCTTTCTGTTCCAGTGATTCTTTTTCTCTTTGCGTAAAAAAGGTGACATCTACTATCCTCTGACGCTCTCCGAGCGCGAGGTTTTCCGCACGGAGGCCGGCAAGCGCGTCCCGCCGCACCACTGGGCCGTATACGACCTGATACGGGGCATCCCCGCGGGCAAGGTATCGACGTACAAGGACGTGTGCTCCGCGCTTGGCTCGGGCTCGCCGCGCTCCGTCGGCGGCGCGCTGCGCAACAACCCGTTCGCGCCGCGTATCCCGTGCCACCGCGTCATCGCGTCAAGTCTCTTCGTGGGCGGTTTCAAGGGCGAGTGGTCGTCGTCGTCGTCGTCGCATAGTGATGGAGACGCCGCCGCGAAGGTGGGCGGCAAGAATTGGCACCGGCCGTTCCGCGGCGGCGGGATGGGTCCGTTGCAGAACGAGAAGCTGCGCATGCTCGTCCGCGAGGGCGTGTGCTTTGGGCGGGATGGACAGCTGTCGGTCAGCCAGGACGCCGTGTGGAAATTTGGTGCCGCCGGACAGGACGCAGGTGGTTACTAGCAAGTTGCACCGGTCGTGTGTCCTAGCTGTGCATTATGCGAAACACATACAGTAGGGATAGGATAGTCAATGTAACATGATTTCTGAGCGCTCTGAGCGATTGACGTCTAATCGCTGGCAACCTTCACCATTCCGAGACCCGCATCGAAGGAGATGTGACTCGCCGCGGTGCGCGCCTCACGAGCTGCATTCTTTCGCTATTACAGTAGTAATGCTACAGTTCAAGACCTGTAGGAGCAAGTGTAGGAGTGCATCTAGATCCCGACAAGACCGACTAAGCGGAACGATGCGGGCCGGTGTCCCGGTCAGGACATCAATACGCCATGCGACACCCTGAGGTGTCAACGTCACAGTGTCAACGCCTGGTCTTGTTCTCTGTTCGATATTATATTGGCCACTTGATTACTTTGCTTTCTCTGTTACAAGGATACAGTATGCTTTCGGATCAAGCGCGAGCGCACCGACCCCGACGTCACAAGAGCGACGCCAACATACCCAGCTACGTTCGCCATCTCGCCTTCATCTCGACTTACTCTGTCGGTTATAGAGAGTCGGTCGGGAGCTCCGGAACACGCGCGAAGGCGAACTAGATAGACACAAGATACTCAGGGATCGCGCGCGTGTACGAGCGATGACTGAGGTGTACAGAGTAAACTACCGGGGTATTTACATAA
>WNGR01004641.1_pt1 | contig 14808 bp, 10 predicted proteins | sample 5407581 | NCBI WGS metagenome assembly WNGR01 (sample SAMN13153383, study PRJNA577476) | soil metagenome | isolation source: 80 cm soil or saprolite under Garry oak tree replicate 2 | place: USA:California | collected 2016-06-15
ACGTCGTTTCTCGACGTCGTTTCTTGACGCCTCTCCTCGACGCCTGCTTGTTCTACAGTTTCAACTTCAGATCGATGTCCACCAAGATCGCGCTCGGCGCTTGCAGGAACACCACACGGTCTTCGGTGCGGTGGATGACCATTCTCACCGGCGGGCCCTTGCCCCTCCCGCGCCCCCGGTTGCCGGCACGATACCAGACGATGACGTCCCGCCCGCCGCGCTCCACGCGGACCACTTCGTACCCCTGTTTCACCAGGACTTCCCTGGTGACGACCAAGGCTCGGTCGTTGGTGACCGCGTACTTCTTCGGACCACTACCACCCGCCACGAGCAGGGCGACTGTCGCTGCAATCGTCGTGACTCTCATGTGTCCCTCCGTGCGTGGGTGCTCACTTCAGCAACAGCTTCGCGATCGTGTGCAGCTGCATGTTGCTCGTGCCCTCGTAGATCGTGCCGATCTTCGCGTCCCGGTAGAACTTCTCCACCGGGTACTCCTTCGTGTATCCGTAGCCGCCGAACAGCTCGACGGCAAGTGACGTGACCCGCTCCGCGACCTGGGAGGCGAGGAGCTTCGCCATCGCCGCCTGCATGGTGTACGGCTCGCCTGCGTCCTCGAGCCGCGCCGCGTTGTACACCATGAGGCGCGCCGCCTCGAGCTCCGTCGCCGCCTGCGCCAGCTGGAACTGCACCCCCTGGAACTCGGCGATCGGGTGGCCGAACTGCTGGCGCTCGCGCACGTACGTGAGCGTCGCGGTGAGCGCCCCCCGCGCCACGCCGATCATCTGCGCTCCGATCCCGATACGCCCCGTGTTGAGCGTCTCGATCGCGACCTTGTACCCCTTGCCCACCTCGCCGATGACGTTCCCGCCCGGCACCGCGCATTGATCGAGGATCAGCTCCGTGGTGCTCGACGCGCGGATGCCGAGCTTGTCTTCCCGTTTCCCGACCGCAAAGCCCTTGACGCCGCGCTCCACCGCGAACGCCGTAATGCCCTTGTAGCCGAGCGAGAAATCGACGTTGGCGAAGATGACGTACAGCCCGGCCTCCGCGCCATTCGTGATCCACAGCTTGCGGCCGTCGAGGATCCAGCGGTCTCCCTGGCGGGTGGCCTTGGTTTGCAGACCGAACGCGTCGGATCCGGAGGCGGGCTCGGAGAGCGCGTAGGCGCCGACGCAGTCGGTGGCGAGGCGGGGGAGGTAGCGCCGCTTCAGGTCGTCGCTCGCCCACTTGAGGAACAGCGCGTTGACGAGGGTGTTCTGGACGTCCACGAAGATCGCGGTGGACGCGTCGACCGCGGACAGCTCCTCGACGGCGAGGACGCTCATCAGGAGGTTCCCGCCGGCGCCGCCGTACTGCTCGCCGATCTCGATCCCCATGAGGCCGAGCTCGAAGAATTTCGCGAGCAGCGCGGGATCGAGCGCCGCGGCCCGCTCCATCGCCGCCACGCGCGGTCGCACCTCCCGCTCGGCGAAGTCGCGCACCGTGTGACGGAAGAGCTCTTCTTCTTCCGTCAGCTTGGTCAGAGGAGCCGCGGTGACCAGCTCGGGCATCGTGGTCGGAATCTACCGGTCTTTCGCCCTGCGCACGAACTTGAGCCCCGACCACGTTGCATCCACGGCGCACACTTTCACGTCCACGAGCCCGTGCGCGAGGCCGATCTCCCGTACCACGTTCTCCGTCAGATCGGTCGCTACGCCGGAGCTTCCCTTGGGCCACGAAATCCACAAGGCGCCGGCGGGGGCGAGGGCGCGCTCCAGAACGGCAAAGCGGGCGGCGAGGGCGCGGCGCCCCGTCCCGAAATGGTGGATGAAGTCGAGCGCGGCGCGGCTGCGCGTGAGCCGGGTGACGATGCGGGCTCCGGCGGGCAGCGGCCGCAGCAGCGTGGGATAGTGCCCCGGCGCCGCGAGGGCGGTGACAGTCATCCCAGGCTTGATGCCGAGCTTCAGGGCGAGCGCCTTGCCCGAGTACCCGGCCGTGGTCAGCGCAGCGCGTCCCCGAGGAAGGCGAGCGTCAGCGCCCACGCCTGGGCCGCCGCGCTCGCGTGGAAGTTCGGACGGGCGTCGCAGAAGAAGGCATGGTCTGCCTCCGAGAACACCACGTTCACGAACGGCTTCCCCGCCGCCGCGAGGGCGTCGACCACCGCGCGGCGTTGGGCGGGCGGGATATGCTTGTCGCGCCCGCCCCAGAAGAACAGCACCGGCGCGTGCGCCCGCGGCGCGCGGTCGAGCAGCGCCGGCGCGATCCCGCCCCCGTAGAATGCGACGGCGGCCCGGAGCGCGACCGTCGTCGTGGCGGCGATGAACGACACCCGCCCACCCATGCAGTAGCCCACGCACGCGAGCCGGCGTGGGTCGATCTGGCGGGCGGCTGCGAGCCACCCGTGGGCCGCGCGGATGTCGGCTTCGAGCCCGGCAACCGTGAGCGCCTGCATGTGCTGTTCGACGCTGGAGAACGCCGCGTAGTCGCCCTCAAAACCAGCCGGCGCCGTGCGGTGGAACAGCTCGGGCGCGATCGCCACGTATCCCGCGCGGGCGAAGCGCCCGGCTACGTCCTTGATGTGCGCGTTCACCCCGTAGGCTTCCTGAAAAACGAGGAGGCCGGGATGCGGTCCGCCGCCCGGCGGGCGCGCGACGTACGCCCGCATGCGTGTGCCGTCCGCGACCGCGAGGTCGATGGTGTCCGTTCGCACGGTCGCGCCCTAGCCTCGCTCAGTCGGCGGGCGCGGCGTGCGGAGCGGGGTGCCGGCGGCGGAACAGGCTCCGGAGCGAGACGCCCCCCAGCTGGTGCTGGAGCTCGTCCAGGTACGTGTAGATCACCGGCGTCACGTAGAGGGTGATGAGCTGGGAGAACGCGAGCCCGCCCACCACGGCGATGCCGAGGGGCCGGCGGGACTCGGAGCCCGTGCCCACTCCCAGGGCGATGGGCAGCGTGCCCATCAGCGCCGCCATCGTGGTCATCATGATCGGCCGGAAGCGGATGCTGCACGCCTGCAGGATCGCCTCCCGCGGCGACTTGCCTTCCGTGCGCTGCGCCTCGAGCGCGAAGTCGATCATCATGATCCCGTTCTTCTTCACGAGCCCGACGAGCATGATCACGCCGACGAACGCGTACACGCTGAGCTCCACCCGGAAGATGAGCAGCGTCAGGAGCGCCCCGAATGCCGCGAACGGCAGCGCCGACAGGATGGTGAGCGGGTGGATGAAGCTCTCGTACAGGATGCCGAGCACCATGTAGATCACGAGCACCGAAAGGATCAGCAGCAGCAGCAGGCCCGCCTGGCTCGACTGGAACGCCTGCGCCGTGCCGGCGAAGCTCGTCGTGATGCTGGAGGGGAGCGACTGCTGCGCGATGCGCTGCACCTGTGCGACGGCGGTGCCGATGGAGACTCCCTGCCGCAGGTCGAACGAGATCGTGACCGAGGGCAGCTGCCCCGCGTGGTTCACCGTGAGCGGGCCGACGCTCGAGCCCAGGCTGGCGACCGACGCGAGCGGCACCAGCGCACCCCTGCCCGAGCGGACGTGCAGCAGGCTCAGCGCCGACAGGTCCTGTTGGTACTGGGGCAAGAGCTCCATCACGACCCAGTACTGGTTGGTCGCCGTGTAGATCGTCGAGACCTGGCGCGCCCCGTAGGCGTTGTACAGCGCCTCCTCGACCTGCTCCGCCGTGATGCCGAGCGCCGCGGCCCGGTCCCGGTTGATGGTCACCGTGGCCTGCGGGCTCGAGATCTGCACGTCGCTCGTGACGTTGAGCAGATCCGGCAGCTTGCGGAGCTGGGCCGCGAGCCGCGTCGCGTTGTCGTACAACCCGACCCGGTCCGGGCTCTGGAGCGTGAACTGGTACAGGCTCTTGGTGCGGCGGCCGCCGATCTGGATGGGCGGCGGGTTCTGGAGGAACACCTGGATGCCGGGGATCGCGGCCAGCTTGCCATTGAAGTAGCGGATCAGGTCGTCCACGCTCACGCGGCGCTGCGAGCGGGGCTTGAGCTGCATGAAGACGCGCCCCTGGTTGATCGTGCCCCCACCGCCGAGGAACGACATCGTGCCCACCACGTTGGGATCCTGCTGTAGCACCGCCATGACCTGCAGCTGATGGCTCACCAGGTCGTCGAACGACGTGCCCTCGACGGTTTCCGTGGTCCCGAAGATCTGCGAGTTGTCTTCGCTGGGAAGGAAGCCCTTCGGGACGACCACAAACAGGAGGCCCGTGCCGAGCAGGATGGCCGCCGAGAAGGCCATCGCCGCCGGGCGGCGGTTCATCACCCACTCGAGGCTGCGCTCGTACCAGCCCAGCACCTGCTGGTACACGCGCTCCGACTGCTCGTACAGCTTCCCGTGGTGCGCCTCGCGCGACGCCCGCAGGAACCGGCTGCACAGCATCGGCGTCAGGGTCAGCGACACGAGTCCGGACACGAGAATGGCGGCGCCGATGGTCACGGCGAACTCGTGGAACAACCGGCCCACGATCCCGCCCATGAAGAGGACCGGGATGAACACCGCCGCCAGCGACAGCGTCATCGACAGGATCGTGAACCCGACCTCCCGCGCCCCGTCGAACGCCGCCGCGAGCGGCGGCTCGCCTTTCTCCATGTGCCGCACGATGTTCTCGAGCATCACGATGGCGTCGTCCACCACGAACCCCACGGACAGGGTGAGCGCCATCATGGAGAGGTTGTCGAGGCTGTAATCGAGCGCGTACATCACCGCGAACGTGCCCACGAGCGACAGCGGCAGCGCCAGGCTCGGGATGACCGTCGCGGAGAGGTTGCGGAGGAAGAGGAAAATGACCAGGACGACGAGCGCCAGGGTGACGAACAGCGTGAACTGCACGTCCGAGAGCGAGGCGCGAATCGAGTCCGAGCGGTCGTAGCGCAGCTGCAAGTCCACGGACGCCGGGAGCTGCTGCTTCAGGCCCGCCATGACGCTGCGTACCCGGCTCGCGACCCCGACCGTGTTGGTGCCCGGCTGCCGCTGGATGGCGAGCACGATGGTCCGACTGCCGTTGTACCAGGCGGCGCTCTTGTTGTCCTGCACGTCGTCCAGCACCTGGCCGATGTCCTGGAGGCGCACGGGCGCGCCGTTGCGGTAGGCCACGACGAGGGGCCGGAACGCCGCCGCGTCCTGGAGCTGCCCGTTCGCCTGCACCGTGTAGGCGCGGTGTGGGCCCCACAGCACGCCCGTCGGCAGGTTGACGTTGCCGGCGTCGACCGCGCCCGCCACCTCGTCGATCCCCAGCGCGCGGCCGGCCAGGGCCTTGGGATCGAGCTGGATGCGCACGGCGTACTTGGCGGCGCCGTACACGTTGACCTGCGCCACGCCGCTGACCGTGGACAGGCGCTGCGCGATGAACGTCTCGGCGTACTCGTCCAGCGCGGGCAACGACAGCGTCCTCGAGCTCAGCGCGTAGTAGACGATCGGCTGGTCGGCCGGATTCACCTTCTGGTAGGTCGGCGGCAGCAGGCCGCTCGGAAGCTGGCGCAGGGTCTTCGAGATCGCCGCCTGCACGTCCTGCGCGGCGGCGTCGATATTGCGGTCCAGGGTGAACTGCAGCGTGATGCTCGTGCTGCCGAGGCTCGACGACGAGGTCATCTGGTCCACGCCGGCGATGGTCGAGAATTGCTTCTCGAGCGGCGTCGCCACGGCGGACGCCATCGTCTCGGGGCTCGCGCCCGGGAGGCTCGCGTTGACCGTGATGGTGGGGAAGTCCACATTCGGCAGATTGCTCACCGGCAGCAGCCGATAGGCCATCAGCCCGAAGACGAGGATGCCCATCATCACGAGCGTCGTCATCACGGGCCGCCTGATGAACAGCGTGGAGATGTTCATTTGTCCGCCTCCAGCTCGCGCGCGGGCTCTGCCACGCCCTTCACTTCCACGGACGCGCCCGGCACGAGCCGCACCTGGCCGTCGGTGACGACTTCGTCTCCCGCCTGCACCCCCTGGCCGATCACCGCGTAGGCGCCCGCCGTGCGCTCGACCGTCACCGGCTGCGAGCGCGCGGTGCCGTCCTGGTTGACCACGAACACGTACGTCCCCTGCTGTCCCGTCATCACAGCCTGGCCAGGCACGACCATCGCCTGCTCCTCGACGTACAGCCGCAGCCGCACGCTCAGGAACTCGCCCGGCCACAGGGCGCTGTCCCGGTTCGGGAACTCGGCCTTGAGCAGCACCGTCCCCGTGGTCGTGTCGACGCTGTTGTCCACGAACGTGAGCACCCCCTCGCTGACGGTGGTGTCTTCTTTCGAGGGGCTCACGAGCACGGGCAGCCGGTTCTTGCGGTAGCGCTGGATGTCCGGGAGGTGCAGCTCCGGGACCGCGAACCGCACGAGGATCGGTTGGATCCGGTTGATCACGACGAGCGTGTCGTTCGCGGTCGCCCGCACCAGGTTGCCCTCCCGCACGAGCAGCCGGCCCGTGCGGCCGGCGATGAGCGCGCGGATGGTCGCGTACTCCAGGCTCAGCTCGGCATTCGCGACCGCCGCCGAGTCGGCGCGCACCGCCGCTTGCAGGGCCTCGGCGGTGGCGCGCTTCGCATCGTAGTCCTGCTTGGTGACGTAGTCCTGCTTCACGAGCTCGGCGTAGCGCGTGGCGTCGAGCGCGGCGTTCTCGGCCTGGGCGACGTCGCGGGCCAGCATCGCGCGCGCCTGGTCCAGCGCCGCCTGGAACGGCCGCGGGTCGATCTGGAAGAGCACCTGGCCGGACGCCACCTCGTCCCCCTCCCGGAACGCCACACGGGTCAGCACGCCCGTCACCTGCGACTGCACCGCCACGGTCTGCCGCGGCTCGGCCGTCCCCGTGGCGACGATCTCGTAAGGCACGGGGCGCTGCTCGGCGCGCGCCACGGTGACCGGGACGCGGGGCGGGCCGCCCGCCCCCTTGTGCGAGCAGCCGAGCACCAGGAGCAGCGCGGCGATCGTGGCTGAGGCCGTGGTCTTCACCTAGCGGTTGATCCTCGAGGAGTCTGGTTGGACGTGCAGCGGGCTCCTTCCGTCGAGGCCGAGAATGCCCGCATCGTGCGCGAGCTGCGCCAGCGCCGTGTACCAGGAGAAGCGCGCCTGAATCGCCTGCGCCCGGGCGTCGGAGAGCGCCGCCTGCGCCGTCAGGAGGTCGAGCAGGCTCCCGGCCCCGGCCTTGTAGCGGCCGAGGGCCACGTCTTCCGACTGCTTCGCGCTCGCGAGCAGGTCGGCGCTGGTGCGCACCTGCTGCGTGGCGGTGCGCAGCCCGTAGTAGGCATCGAACACCTGGAAGATCACCTGCTGCTCCATCCCGTGCGCCCGCTGCTCCGCGGCGCGCGCGGCGGCGGCGGCGGCCTTCACGCCGTAGATCTGCGACCACCCCGAGAACAGAGGAATCTGAATCGCGATGCTCGCCGTGTAGCTGTTGCCGAAGGTCGAGGTGTTGAGAAAATACGTCTCGCCGGTGCTCCCGCTCACAACCAGCGACGGCAGCGCCTGGGCGCGCGCCACGCTCACGCGGGCCTGGACGGCCCGCGCCTCCGCCCGGGCGGCGGCGAGGTCGGGGCGCTCCCGCACCGCCCGCTCGATCAGCGCGTCCACGCTGTCGCTGATGCCGAGCGGCGGCAGCGTATCGGGGGGGAGCGCGACGTCGTAGGGGACGTTCGCCGGGAGGCCCATGGAGAGCGCCAGCGCGCCGCGCGTCGTCTGCAGGGCCCCTTGGGTCGTCTCCAGGGTGAGCTGCGCCCGCGACAGCGCCGTCTTCGCCTGGAGCACGTCAGCGATGGTGGCGAGTCCCACCCGGTGCCGCTCCTCCGCCGCCCCGAGATTCGTCTGCGCCTCCTTGAGCGTCGTCTGCTGCGCCACGAGCAGCGCCTTCGTCGCCATGTAGCCGAAGTAGGCGCTCTCGACTCCCAGCACCACGTTCTGGATCACGGCATTGTGGGTCCAGTCCGCCGCCAGCAGCGCCTCGCGCGCTTCGCCGATCGATCCGGACCGCCCCCCCAGGTCGACGAGCAGCCAGGACAGGTTGAGCGTCGGGCCGTAGAACTGCTGCTGCACCGCGGAGCGGCCGGCTGACGGGACCGTCTTGATCGCCGTGACGGCGCCGTCCAGGGAGATGGTCGGATAGTACTGTCCCTGCGCAGCCCCGTAGCTGGCGGCGGCGGCGCGGGCGTCCGCCCAGGCCGCGGCCGTCGCCGAGTTGTTGCGCAGCGCGATGTCGATCACGTCGGTGAACTGCAACCCTTGGACGCGTTGCGCCAGCTCCGGCGGCAGCGCCGCGGCGGGGTGGGTGGTGTCTCGCGCCGGCCGCTCGCGGGGCGGCGTCCAGAAGACGTTGGGAGCCGGGGCCGTCCCGGCGACGCCCCGCACGCCCGGGGGGTTGGGGAAGCAGGCGGCGGCGAGCGCCGCGAGCGCGGCCAGCGCCCGCGCTCCTATCCGGCGCGTGGGAGAAGGCTCGCTTGCAGTCACCATGTTGAGTGGCAGGGCTCCTGTCTCGGCTCCATTCATACGCACGAGGGCGATGGGATGTGAAGCGCACCCCACGGAAGCGTCCGGGCTCCAGCCTGGCTCTTGATCCTACACGAAACGCTGCGCCGTTTCCATCCGCTGGCGCCGCTTCGTCGAAGGCGCGGTCGACCGGGACCATCCTCACGCCAGGATAGGCTCGCGCGGTCTGCGGCTCACCTTTCCTGGAGGCCGATCCCATGCGTTATTTGATCCTGCATGAAACCGCGCGGCGGTTCCCAGCGTCTGCCAAGCGATCGGGCGGCCGGGCGGAGATTAGGGATCGTTCGACGTGTCGGTTTCGCGGAGCCCCGTTCGTCTAGAGTAGGGGCGAGGGGTCACACCTGGTCGGGCGCCTGGTCGCTGGCGTTCCCGCAGGACAACCGGTGAAAGGACGCGTTCAGGCATGAAGCTCTCCGAGGTTGCGATTCGGCGCCCGGTGCTCGCCAGCATGGCGAGCGCCGCCCTCGTGCTCTTCGGCGTCATCGGGTACGCTCGGCTGTCGGTGCGCGAGCTCCCGGACATCGATCCTCCCATCATCTCGGTCTCGACCACCCTGCCTGGCGCCAACGCGCAGGTCGTCGAAACCGCGGTCACCGACGTTCTCGAAGAGGAGCTGTCCACGATCCAGGGACTGCGCACGCTGTCGAGCTCCTCTTCGGAGGAGAACAGCCAGATCACTCTGGAGTTCAACCTCGACCGGCCCGTCGACATCGCCGCGCAGGACGTGCGCGACAAAGTGTCGCGGGTGCGGGGGCGGCTGCCCGTCGACGTGCTCGAGCCGGTGATCGCGAAGCAGCAGGCCGACGCGCAGCCATTTTACTGGTTGGCTCTGAGCAGCCCGAACTACGACCTGATGCAGCTCTCCGATGTCGCCGACCGCCTGGTGAAAGCACGGCTACAGAGTCTGGCGGGCGTCGGCAGCGCCGGAGTCTATGGCGAGCGGCGCTTTGCCATGCGGGTGTGGGTACAGCCCGACCAGCTGTCGGCCCGGAGCCTCACCGTGCAGGACGTGGAAGGCGCGATCAACGCGCGCAACGTCGAGATTCCCGCCGGCCGGATCGAATCGACGCGGCGGGAGTTCTCGGTCCGGTCACTGGGCGAGCTGAAGACGCCGCGGGAATTCGGGGAGCTGGTGGTCGCAAGCCAGGGCGGGCAGCTCGTCAAGCTCAAGGACGTGGCGAACGTCGAGCTCGGGCCCGAGGACAATCGCTCGATATTCCGCTACAATGGGAATCCCGCGGTCGCGATCGGCGTCGTCCGGCAGTCCAAGGCGAATCTCATCGAGGTGGCACGCCGGATTCGCGAGGCCCTGCCCGGCATCCAGCAGACCCTGCCCCCCGGCGTGAAGCTCGAAACCGCGTGGGATGGGTCCGTGTTCGTCACGCACTCGATCAACGACGCGCGCTTCACGCTCCTGATCGCGGCGATCCTCGTCGTGTTGATCATTTTCGTGTTCCTGCGGAACCTGCGGGCGACCGTGATCCCCGGGCTCGCGATCCCGGCATCGATCGTGGCGACGTTCGCCATCATGTACTTCCTCGGCTTCTCGATCAACAACTTCACGCTGCTCGCGCTCACGATCGCCATCGGCATCGTGGTGGATGACGCCATCATCGTGCTGGAGAACGCCTACCGACACCAGGAAGAGCTGCACGAGGCGCCGGAGCAGGCCGCGACGAACGGCACCAACGAGATCGGCTTCGCCGTGATCGCGACGACGATCGCGCTGGTGGCGGTGTTCACGCCGTTGGGCTTCCTGCGCGGCTCGACGGGGCGGTTGCTGAGCGAGTTCGGGATCGCGGTCGCCGGGGCCGTGGTGATTTCGGGATTCGTGGCCCTGACGTTGACGCCGATGCTGTGCGCCAAGGTGCTGCGGGTGCCGCACGAGCATGGGGCGATCTTCACAGTGTTGGAGCAGGGCTTCACTGCCATCGCCGAGCGTTACGCGACGCTGCTCCGGACCGCGCTGCGGCACCGGGGCATCGTGGTGGCCGGAACGGTCGTGACGGTTGCCCTGGCGTTCGTGCTCTACCGCAACCTCAAGCAGGAGCTCATTCCGGACGACGACCGCGGGTTCTTCCTGGTGGTGGGCTTCGGGCCCGAGGGCTCCTCGCTCGAATACACGGACGGCTACGTGCGCCAGGTCGAGCAGATCATCGGGAAGGTCCCCGAGGTCCAGGGCTATTTCACGATCATCGGCGGATTCGCCGGCGGCGTCAACCGGGCGTTTGTCGGCGTCATCCTCAAAGATTGGAGCGAACGCCACAGGAGCGTCCAGCAACTCGTTGGCATGCTGTTTCCCCAGCTCTTCGGGATCGCCGGCCTCCAGGCGTTCCCGTACAGCCCCGGCGCGCTGGGGTTCAGCCAGCCCGTGCAGTTCGTGGTCCAGAATCCGGATATCGGGCGGCTCGCGCAGGCCATGGACACGCTCGTGCCGCGGGCGCGCGCCATCAAGGGTCTCACCAACATCGACACCGACTTGCGCTTCAACAAGCCGGAGCTGCGCGTCACCTTCGACCGGGACCGCGCGGAGGACCTCGGGGTGCCCGTGCGCGACGTCGCGGCCGCCCTCCAGACCTTCCTCGGCGGCCGCCGGGTCAGCACCTTCACCCGGAATGACAAGCTGTACTACGTGATGGTACAGCTCGATCCCAGTCACCGGAACACGCCGAGCGACATGTCGGGGATCTACTTGCGCGGCAGCGGTGGCCAGCTGGTGCAGCTGGGCGCGCTGGCGAAGGTCGAAGAGGGAGTGGGCCCGAGACAGATCAACCACTTCAACCGCGTGCCCTCGTTTACCCTGTCGGCGTCCCTGATTCCCCCCTTCGCCCAGGGTGAGGCGCTCGATTCGCTCGATCGCTTGGCCCGGCAGGTACTTCCCCCGGGGAGCACGACGGCGCTGGCGGGTGACTCACGCGAGTTCAAGGAGAGCGGCGGCGCGCTCTACTTCGCCTTCGGCGTGGCGCTGCTGGTCGTGTTCATGGTGCTCGCGTCGCAGTTCGAGTCGCTGGTGCACCCGTTTACCGTGTTGCTGCCGGTGCCGCTCGCGGTGACGGGCGCGCTCGCGACGCTGCTCGTGGCGGCCTTGCTGCATCGCCCGGGCGGGACGATCAACCTCTACAGTGAGATCGGCATGGTCCTGCTGATCGGTCTCGTGACCAAGAACTCGATCCTCTTGGTCGAGTACACGAACCAATTGAAGGCGCGCGGCATGGAGACGCTGGCTGCGGTGGTCGAGGCGGGACGCATCCGGCTGCGGCCGATTCTCATGACGTCGGTGGCGACGATCATGGGCGCGATCCCGGTGATGATAGGACTCGGCGCGGGCTCCACCTCGCGCCGGCCGCTCGGCTACGCCATCGTGGGCGGCATCTTCTTCTCTACCGTGCTGACCCTGTTCGTCGTGCCGGTGGGCTACACCCTGCTCGACCGGTTGACGGCGCGGCAGCCGCGCGAGGTCCGGGCGGCGCAGCCCGTGGAGGCCGACTGATGCTCGTCCTGCTCGCGGCGCTCCAGCTCCAGCTGGCGGACGCCGTCCCCGCCCCGGACGACTCGCTGCCGACCGTCACGCTCGCCGAGGCGCTGCGCCGCGCCACGGGGCTCGACCCGAACTACGTCGCGGCGATCGGGCAGGTGGATAACGCGGTCTGGGCGCGGCGCAGCGCGTTCTCGGTGTTCATCCTGCCGTCCGTTACTCTGAACGCCAACATCGCGTGGCTGAATCCGCAGAGCGTCAACTTCATCACGTTTCAACAGGTGCCGCGTCAGGTGACGGCGCAACTGACCGCCAGCTACGACCTCTTCACCGGGGGGCAGAAGCTCGCCGAACTGTCCCGCTCGGGGGCAGCCCTAGAGGGAGCCCACGCGGGTGAGCTCGCCGCGCGCTTCGAGGCCGCCCTGCTCACGGAGTCCGACTACTACGCCGTCCTCGCGGGTGGAGAGCTGGCGCGCGTGGCGCGGGAGCGCGTGCAACGCGCCGAGCAACAGCTCGCCGTCGCCCGAGCGCGGGTGAGCTCGGGCGCGGCGGTGCAAACCGACTCGCTCCAGCTGCGGCTCGAGCTCTCCCAGGCGCGGGTGGGACTCCTGGTCCGAGAGACCGCGCTGCGCATCGCGCGGCTGGAGCTGGGGCGGCGGGTGGGGGCGGCGGGACCGGTAGACGCCGCGCCGCTCGACACCGCCCCGGCGCCGGAACTGCCCCTCACGCTGGCCGACGCGATCACCCAAGCTGCCTCCCAGGGGCCGCAGTACCGCGTGGCGCAGGCGAACGAGCGCGCGGCCGCGGCGGCATTCCGCGGCCAGCTGGGGGCGTACCTTCCCCGGGCGACGCTCACATTCAACGCACTCGCGTTCGATACGCTGTTCTATCCCAAGGGCTTCAAGCGGACGACGTTCACCCTCGGGGTGTCGTTCCCACTCTGGGACAACGCGCAGCGCGAGATCGCGCTGAGTCAGGCCCGGGTGAACCACGATGTCGCGCGGGCGATCCGCCAGGACATGGACCGCGCGGTGCAGCGCGACGTGACGGCGGCGTATGACGGCTACACCACCGCGCGCGCGAGCACCGAGCTCGCGGGCGAGGGACGGCGGGTGGCGCGCGAGAATTTCCGCGTCCAGCAGAGCCGGTACCGCGCCGGCGCGAGCACTATCCTCGACCTGCTGAAGGCGCAGTCCGACTTGGACGACGCCGAAGCCGCCCTCGTGCAGGCGCGCTACGCGACCAGACTGGCGCTGGCGGGGCTCGAGAACATCCTCGGCCGCCGCCTCTTCCCCGAACAGGAGCAGCGGTGAACATGAGCAACAGAACTCGCGGCGCCCGGCTGCTGCTCGGGCTCGCGGTGGCGACCGCGGGCTGCCGCGGCAGCAAGGCAGATCCTCGGGCGGCCGGGGGCGGGGGCGGGCCGCCGGGCATGCCGGTGGAGGTCGCCGTGGCGCGCAGCGACACCGTCCGGGACGAGATCGCCGCGACGGGCCAGGTCGAAGCGCTCCAGTCGATCGAGCTGCGACCCGAAGTGGAAGGGCGGATCGTGGCGATCCTGTTCCGGGAGGGCCAGGAAGTCGAGCACGGCGCGCCGCTGTTCCAGGTGGATTCCACGGAGCTCGCGGCCCAGGTGGCGCAGCTCGCGGCGCAACGCGACCTCGCCCAGCAAGACCTGGCGCGCACCAAGGACCTCGTGACCCAGAACGCCGCCTCGGCGGCCGACCTGCAGCGCGCCGAAGCCACGGCGCGCGGCGCCGAGGCGCAGTACCTCCTCCAGAACACCCGCCTCGGGCGCACCACCGTGCGCGCGCCGTTCGCGGGAGTCGCGGGCCAGCGGTTCGTCAGCGTGGGGGATTACGTCACCACGAGCGCGCGACTCGTGACGCTGCAAACCGTGACGCCGCAGCGCGCCGCGTTCCAGGTGCCGGAGCGCTACGCGCGGGCGCTCCGCCCCGGACAGAAGGTCACGTTCCGGGTCGGCGCCATCCCGGGGCGCGACTTTGTCGGCGAGGTGGACTTCGTGGACCCGGTGGTGCAGCTGCCGGGCCGGACGATCCTGGTCAAGGCCCGCGTGCCGAACCAGCAGCGGCTGTTGCAGCCCGGGATGTTCATCGAGGCCCGGCTGGTGACGGCCGTGCGGCCCAACGCCGTCGTCATCCCCGAGGACGCGATCGTGCCGCTCCAAGGCACCAACGTCGTCTGGGCGGTGACGGACGGCAAGGCGGACCGGCGCACGGTGGTCCTCGGGGTACGCACGCCGGGTTTCGTGGAGGTGCTGAGCGGCCTGAACGCCGGCACGCAAGTGGTGGTGGGCGGGCTCGAACTGCTCGCACCCGGCGCCCCCGTCATGGCGCGGGTCGTGGAGCGGCACGGGGGACAGGCGGCGCCGGCGCAGCCCTAAGTGTGACCCCTAGTCGATCAGCAGCGCCGTGGCGGGGCCCACCGGGTAGCGTCGCTACGCTCCCAGCATCACGATCCGCCCGCGCGGCGGAATCCCCGGCTCGAGCTCCAGGATTCCCACGCTCGGGGGCAGTCCGAACCGCCCCGGCCCCGCCCCGCCCGGGTTGATCACCGTCACCGTCCGGTCCACCAGCTCGAGCAGCGGCCGGTGCGTGTGGCCGTACACGATGATCTCAGCCCTGGGAAACGCCGCGCGCAGGTGCGCCGGCGTGGGGGACCCGAACTGGTCGCCGTGCGTCACCACGATTTCGAATCCATCGAGCTCAAGTTTGGCGACCTGCGGAAGGCGAGCGCGCACGTCGGGCCCGTCCACGTTGCCGTACACCGCCGTCAGCGGCGCGAGCGCTTCGAGCTCCGTGAGAATCTCCGGCTTCCCGACGTCCCCGCCGTGCAGGATGTGATCCACTTC
>WNGR01004644.1_pt1 | contig 14806 bp, 15 predicted proteins | sample 5407581 | NCBI WGS metagenome assembly WNGR01 (sample SAMN13153383, study PRJNA577476) | soil metagenome | isolation source: 80 cm soil or saprolite under Garry oak tree replicate 2 | place: USA:California | collected 2016-06-15
GTGAAGCGATGGAGGAAACAGAAGCGTCTGGTTGACCGTGTCAGGAATGAAGTTCTCGCCCATGGCTCGAAATTAAAACAGAACCTGCTGCCCGCGCTGTAGGCTCCGTCACGAATCTATGCACGACACACTCCTAGACCAGTCCTACATTGACTCCCACTACTCGCAGACGGATGAGCACGGGCGGCCATTCCAGTGGGGCGACTTGAGAGCGCCGGGCGGTGCGGCAGTGTCCAAAGGCAACCCGCATTACGTTGTGCTTGGCGTTGAGGGATATTGGCGGTACACGAAAGAGAAGATGGACCAATTCATCCAAGAGGGCCGCGTTGCAATCCCTCCGGGCGGGAAGGTCCCGCGCTATAAGCGGTACTTGGATGAGTCCAAGGGCTTGCCCGTGGGGAGTGTGTGGGATGACATCAACCCCATCAACTCCCAAGCCAAGGAATCACTCGGTTATCCGACACAGAAGCCCTTGCCGTTGCTGGAGCGAGTCATAAACGCAAGCACGCGCCCAAACGATATTGTCTTAGACGCCTTTTGCGGTTGCGGCACCGCGTTGGTTGCTGCTCAGAATCTAGGCCGCCAATGGATTGGCATTGACGTTTCTCCAACTGCTTGCCGAGTGATGGCAAAGCGGCTCCGGGACATTTGCCGTTTGCCAGAGAATGAGAAGCTGTGGCAGATCGGGCGCGGCTTTGTTGTCCGTGACCTTCCGTGGACGGAGCATCAGCTTCGCAAAATTCCACCGTTTGAATTCGAGAATTGGGCCGTCATTGCTCTTGGTGGAATCCCAAACAAGACGCAAGTGGGAGACATGGGAATTGACGGGCGTATTTATCCCGTTGGAGCCACGCCTAGCGCATCTGACAAGCACACACCGGAGCTGGACTTCATGGATGACTGGTATCCCATCCAGGTCAAGCAAATGGACCGTGTGGGCCGCCCGGACATAGACAAGTTTGAGGCCGCCATGATGAGGACGCGCCGCAAGAAGGGCTTCTTTGTGGGCTTCGATTTTTCGCGGGATTCAATGGTAGAGATTGGGCAATTCTTCCAACGCGAGCACATTGCAATTGTGGCTTTGACGGTGCGAGAAATTCTTGATGAGACGATTGCTCAGAGATTGGCGTGACGGTGAGGCGCTATGGTCGATGAAAGCTATGAAGACGCTACGAAGAAGCACGCGCAACACATGGCGGAGCGGGACAAGCTGACAGAAGCCGCCCGCGAAAGTTCGCGCACGTTCGATCAAGCAGTGTTGGCTTTCGGCGCTGCCGTATTCGGGGCCTCTGTCGCCTTCCTCAAGGACGTGGCACCCAAGCCTCAGTCCTATTCGCTGCCTTGGTTGTGTGTATCGTGGTCGTGCTTCACGATTGGGCTATTGGCCGTGATTCTGTCATTCCTATTCAGTCACAAGGCGTGCCTTGCCAGAATTGATGACGGCGCTGCGGAGTTGAGCAACCCAAACGCAAAGGCCACTGCGGACCTTTGGGGCACACTTACAAGTTGGTGCAATTACCTGTGCGTTGGCTTCCTCTTCTTTGGGGTGGTTGCATGGGTTGTTTTCGCGCTTGAGAACTTAGCAAAACCGGGAGGAAAATAATGCCAGAGACACCAAGTCCATTTCAACCCGATACCGAGCGGCGGGGATACACACCACCGCGCAACCCACCTCCACCGCCGTCTCAATCTGTCCCGTCAACACAGCCACAGGCACCACCACCAAAGAAGTGAGGGGAACATGACCAAGCCGCCAAGTCCGCCACCAAATCCGGCACCGTCAAGGAATCCACTGCGAGAGGGATACGTGCCGCCCAAAGCGCCACCACCACCGCCACCACGGAAGAAGTGAGGTCAGCCATGCCGAAAGAGCCACCTAAGCCGAGTCCGGGGCCGGAGCCAAATCGGAGCCGAACTACAGACGGATATGTGCCTCCGAAGGCACCGCCTCCACCACCTCCCAGGAAAAAGAAGTGACACAATTCGCGTACTCTGTCGCCGAAGTTGCCGAGCTGACCGGCTTCTCTCGGGGGACCATAACGCGGATGTTTGAGCGTGAGCCGGGTGTACTCATCTTGAAGCGCCCGGAAAAGATGCACAAGCGGAGTTATCGCACCATCCGCATTCCACGCGCTGTATATGAGCGCGTACTCAACCGGCTGCGAGTCCGTTAGATACGCGTAAGATGAAGGCATTCCCGATTTTTCAAAAGGAACTGTATGCCCTCCCTAGTCGAAGAGCTTCAGCGTAAGGCCCTGGACTCGAATACGCGGGTTGCTGATCTTTTGCGTATGGCGAAAATGATTGCGGTCAAGTTGGACTTGCCTGAATTAGAGAAATGGGTAAACGTGGAATTGAATGGTTACCCTTCCGGTATCGAGGTGCCCGAATACAGAATCATTGCTGGCCAATTGAGGGCGCACAATCAGTTTCACGGATGGATTCCTGTTATTTTCCCGGACAACAAGCTAGAACAAATGGTCTCGCGTCAACGCATATCTGACAGCGTATCTGAGTTGGATGGCCTGATTGCCAAGGCCCGTGAACAAGGCCTAATGGTATCTTTGTCATCCGAGCTGAAGACCCTACTAATCAATTTCTTCCATCACAGCAGTGACTATGCAGTTGTTGTACCGCCCGGCGCAATAGAAGGGATACTGGATGCCATTCGCAATGCACTGCTTGAATGGTCTCTGAAACTTGAAAAATCTGGCATTAGGGGTGATGGTATGTCTTTTTCTTCAGATGAGCGCAAAAAGGCTCACGAGGCGCAAGTAACATATAACATCGGTTCGATTGAGACATTTACCGGGAACATGGGGTCGGGCAGCGGCAACTTCAGCGTCGAAGGGAACACGGTCAGCGTAACGTCCAAGGCCGCCATCGAATCGCTGGTTCGCAAGATTCGGGAAAACGAGGCTCAACTAGGCTTAGAACCCGAGTCCACTCGGGAGCTGCACCAAGCCCTAGACGGCCTCCAGACCGAGATTAAGGCAACACAACCGAGTGCAAAGCGAATCGATGGATTTCTGGCTTCCGTCCGTGGCATAGCGGAGAAAGCAGCGGGGAGTCTTGTTGCTCAAGGCATCCTCTATGAACTAGCCAAGCTAATGCACTTGGCCGCTCATCAATAGATTGCTAACCGCCTCTGACAACGGGCACGGTAACCGCGCTCTTGCGCGTCCAGGGCGGCCATACGTCGCACTACGATGCCCGCAGACGCATCCGTGGAAAATCGGGCTGAGGTATTGACCCGTTTCTATGCGGCCCCCACACGGCGTTACACTAGCACGCATGGACCACTGCTCAAGGCCGCTGACACCCGAAAGCCAAGCGCGGGCACAGAAGGCAAACAAGACGGCGAGTTGGGCACGCTGGAGGACTTGTTACGCTGCGAATGTGGTGCGCACGTTGGGGCAATTCGTAAGCCTCACATGGACGGGCCAAAGGGAGGCCCGTTGCATCCAACTCTGCATTACCCGGCCAAGCCCACCAAGCCTTACCGGAGCGGAAAACGCGGCCCATCCAAGAGCAGTGGACGCTAATCTTGGTGGCTGTTTTGATGGCTGTTGGGTTTGTACTTTAGGACTTCCATTTGCGACACATTGCAAAGTTGAATCTTCTGTAATCTATTGTTATTAAATTAGATATGCGCCACATTGCTACATCGTGCAACATGGCGCAATCGCCTCAAAAGCGGACTCAAAATCCGCCGGGCTTCGGCCCGTGGGGGTTCGACCCCCCCTCCCGGCACCAAATCTGACTCCGCTTTACCCCCTCATTTTCATTTGCTTACGAGGCTCTCGATCCGCGAGTCCACGCGGGGTATAAACGGAGCCATCTCTTTTCGGTACAAATACGGTAAAGTGCGCATCCGCCCTGATTGGAATGACGTACGGGATTCGATGCGTTCTCGCACCTCGCTAGGCTATCTTTGATTCGGCCTTGCTTACGCTCGATTACAGTCTGCGCGGCGGATAATCGGTCCGCGCACGGCCTTGGAAAAACGCACTTGGCGCTCAGTAAAACCGGCTATCACCTAGATAAGAGATGCCCGCTCCTTTGGACTTTTCGCGAACTCCGCTTGCAGTGTTGCGAGCCTTGCTTTTGAAACTCCGGCTCCGCTGTTTGCGCCAGCACGGGCGCTCTTTGAAAGCGCGCTCTCGCCTCATTGGGTCGACCGTTTGCTTCCAGCGCCAAGCACAGCATCTCGTTGACGATGGCTGATTTCGAAGCCTGAGCCTCAGGTTGTCGCGCCTCGCCCAATGCGTCGGGCTGCTGCGCTCATTTGCAGCAGCAACTTCCTCGATCCTTTACTTCTGATACTGTTTGTCGGAGACGTGCTCCATCGAGTCGACCATCTTGCCATCCTTTCTCTCCTGGACAGCGATGTGCGTCATGGCTGTGCTCGAAGTGGCGCCGTGCCAATGTTTCTCATTGGGTGCGAACCAGACCACATCTCCCGGATGGATCTCCTCGACCGGGCCGCCCTCGCGTTGTGCCCACCCGCAGCCAGCAGTCACGATCAGCGTCTGGCCAAGTGGATGCGTGTGCCAGGCAGTTCGGGCGCCTGGCTCAAACGTGACACTTGCGCCGGCCACCAGCGCCGGGTCCGGCGCTGTGAACAGAGGATCGATGCGTACCATGCCGGTAAACCAGTCTGCTGGCCCCTTACCCGAGGGCTGCGATCCGACTCTCTTGATTTCCATGGTTGTCTCCTTGCGGTCCGATTCCCTCTTGTCGGCCGTTCCGATCCTCGAGGCGAAGGAGAGCTGACGACCCCACAGTGCCACAACCAGTGAGGCCACGCTGCCCTTCAAGGCCTCGCGCCGTCTTATTACGTTGCGGGGTATCATGCGCCGTCGCTTTCGCCGAGCCGAACTCTAGTGGCAAGTTACAGGTACGGTTCCAAGTTTCATTCTGCCCATTTGACCTGCTCGGACGCTTGCACAATCCTGCCGATTCTTTGCCTGAATCTGCTCGTGTTAGAACTTGCGGATTCACGATTCTCCGGGGTGGTGGGAACGTAGATTCCCTCATCGTTGTGATGGAAACCCGCGATTTAATTGGGCTCGGACAGGGAAGGCTGGCGATTCCGGTAAGGCCAGGTGAGCCTCAGCCGTGTCTATGAATCGGTGTCTCATCCCTTGGCCGAGCACGGATAAGCGTGTCTTTTCGCAGTCGCTAGGCAGCATCGATGGCCACAACTTTCGAGTCGCGGAGTGTTTTGACATCGCGCATAGGCGGCTGGCCAAAGAATCGGCTGTACTCCCGATTGAACTGGCTGACACTCTCGTATCCCACTTCGTAGGCGGCGCTCGTCGCATCGAGACCATCCTTCAGCATTCGCTCACGTGCAACCCGCAGCCGGAGCTGCTTCTGGAATTGCAGCGGGCTCATGGCCGTCAGTGCCCTGAACTGATGATGGAGCGTGGAGACCCCCATCCGCGCGATCTCGGCGAGTTCCTCCATGCGCAGGGGCTTGTCGTAGTTTGCGCTCAGCCAGGCAATCGCCTTTGCGGTCCTCTGGCTCAGGTTCCCCGACGTCGCAATCGCCCGAAGCCGCTCTCCTTGCGGGGTTCGAAGAATCCGGTAGATGATCTCGCGCTCGATCAGGTGCTGAAGGAACTGTATGTCCTCAGGGGTATCGAGCAGATCGATCATTCGCGCCGAGGCGCTGAGCAGGCCCGCCGTGGTCTGGCCCACCGCGAGCCCACGCCGATCAGTGGAGCCCTTCGGCTCCGGTAAATCTTCCCTGCTGACCACCTCGCGCACCGCCCGCATATCGAGCCGCAGGCGCATCGAGATTTGGGGTACCGCTTCCGAAGCTTCGATGATCTGGCTCTGGACGGGCAAATCAATCGACGCAACCAGGAACGAGGTTGCGTCACACAGGTAATCAGCCCCTCCGATGTTGATGCGCTTCTTGCCTTGTACGAAAACTGTGACACTGGGCTCAACCGAAACCAGATTGCACGCCGTTGGAGTCGGGTTGCGGAAGAGCGTCAGGCCTGGTACAGCGGTTTCGTTCAGTCCAGTGGACTGAGTATGCGCGGCAATCTTGCCGGCCAACTCGATGCGCAACTCTGCGACGGTGGGCTTCTTCGCTGCGGCTTGTGAGGCCTCTTTCGGCACTGATTTCATTCCGTCCTTCGAAACCAGCGTACTACTGGACCCTCCATAATTTGTCCAGAATCGGATGCTCAAACAGGATTAGGCAAAAGATTGGCAGGATCGGGAAAGCGCTCAGTAAGCCACCTCCGGTACTTCTGGAAGTGTGGAAGTAGTCCCCCGCCGAGGATTCCAATGGCAAACATCACAACACAGTCTGAAATCTCCCCGAAGCAGACCTGGAGCGCTGTGGGGTCCATGGCGCTCTGCGTGGCTTTGCTCATCGCTTCGGAGTTCATGCCCGTCAGTCTTCTTACGCCTATCGCCCATGATCTTCGCGCGACCGAAGGCATGGCGGGCCAGGCGATCTCGATCTCTGGTCTCTTCGCGGTCGCAACCAGTTTGCTCATCGCAACGATCGCGGGCCAATTCGACCGCCGTCACGTGCTGATGGGAATGACAGGCCTCATGCTGTCCTCGTTGGTCCTGATTGCGATTGCGCCGAACTTCCTGGTGTTGATGATCGCGCGGGCCTTGCTAGGCATCGTGATCGGGGGCTTCTGGTCACTGGCCACAGCCACAGTGATGCGCCTGGTTTCGGAGGAGTCCATTCCCAAAGCGCTCGGCATCGTCTATACGGGCAATGCGGTTGCCACCGCATTCGCTGCGCCCATCGGCAGCTATCTCGGAGGCATCATCGGCTGGCGCGGCGTCTTCTGGGCCTTGGCGCCCATCACGGTGGCCAACCTCATCTGGCAGTCAATCAGCCTGCCTTCGATGCCTCCACAAACCTCCAATCCGGTAAGCAAACTCCTCGGCCTCCTCAAGAGGCGCAACGTTGCGGTGGCAATGCTGGGTGTCATGTTGACGTTCGCGGGTGCTTTTGCGACCTTCACCTACCTGCGGCCGTTCCTCGAGACGTACGCCCGCGTTAACGTGCCGCAACTCTCGTTGTTGTTGCTCGCTCTCGGGATGGCGGGCTTTGTCGGCACTTACAGCGCCAGTGCTGTGCTGGGAAGGCATCTCTATTCCTTGCTCACCGGCCTGCCTCTTGCGCTGGGTGCGATCACGCTTGGGCTGCTCGCCGTTCGTTACCACATCGCGGCAGTAGGGGTGGCCATGTTTTCCTGGGGCGCGGTGAACTCGGCCATTCCGGTATGTTGGTCTACCTGGCTAACCAAAGGCATCAGCGACGAGCCGGAAAGCGGCGGCGGATTATTGGTTGGGGCGATACAACTGTCGATCATGCTCGGCGCAGGGTTTGGCGGATTACTCCTGGACCACATCTCAGTCGCAGCCACGCTGATCGGAGGCACATCGCTTCTGGTTCTTGCGTCCCTGAGCATTGGCAATGGCAACCGCATCAGATCGAGCAGTTCCGATGGCAACAGGACCCGCCCGGATTCCATCGAACTGAGCCGGCAGCCCGGCGCTTGTCAGTGCGAATCCGGCGATTGACTTCACTCACCCGCCTTTAAGAAATGCGAGTACAAGGAGGAGAGAACATGAAGGGAACTGTTCTATACGGACCGCGCGACATCCGTTTCGAAGATCGGGAAGACCCGAAGATCACTAACCCAACGGACGCCATCATCCGTATCTCGGCCACGTGCGTGTGCGGATCCGACTTGTGGCCGTATCGCGGCATTCAGAAGATTGCGCAGCCCACGCCGATGGGGCACGAGTACTGCGGGATCGTCGAAGAGGTCGGCAGTTCGGTAAAGACTGTCAGGCCCGGCCAATTCGTGATCGGATCGTTCTGTATCTCTGACAATACTTGCCCTAACTGTCAGGCTGGCTACCAGTCTGGATGCCAGAACCTCGAATTCATGAGCAGTGCGCAGGCACCGTTGCTTCGGGTTCCGCTTGCTGACGGCACGCTCGTGCCCACACCCGAGCTTCCGCCGGACGACTTGCTCCCCAGCCTTCTCACGATTTCAGATGTTCTCGGAACCGGCTGGTTTGCAGCCGGCGCAGCGAATGTTAAACCGGGATTACTACCGCCAAGATGGTGATTCAATACCCGCGCCCGGAGTTATATCCATTGCAAGAATCGATGCTGGTGCAGAAGCCTTCAAAGTGCCGGGGTCAGTAAACGTGATGATCCAGGTTGCCAAATAGCTCCCGCAACCGTGCTTTTCCCGCAAGACCAACGCGATTGGACCAAAGTGACCGAAACAACGAGTATGAAGAACGATCGAATGCCCCGGATACCGCTCCCAGCTCTAATTGTGCTGTTGGCATCCATAAGCGGTACAGCCCAATCCACAAAGGATGTTCAGAATCTGCCCGAGGCTCCGACTGCATCCATGCGCTCCATTGAGGACCTGAATTACCTCGGAGGAGATGCGGCCATGCCATCTCTGTCGGACAGCATCATTGACACCAATTCCTCTTTCCGACAGAAGCTGCTAAGCAAGGGAATGGCGCTGCGCGTCATTGCGCAGATTCAGTATGCGCAGAACATGCTGGATGCTCCGGTTCCAGCGGATGAGCAGGTCTATGTGGGCCAGCGGCCGTTTGAGAGCGCGTTGGTGCAACCCATCCTCACCTCCGATCTTCGTCAGCTACATTTGCGGCATGCGCAGCTGTATATGGGCGCTGTTTGGAACTGGGTCAGCTGGAATAGCGCAGGACCGAAGTCGCTTCAGCTGTGGGATCTCTATCTCTACAAGGCTTTTGGCGAGGATCGGGCAGAGATAAAAGCGGGCTACATATCGATGAATCTCGATTTCATCGGACTGTTTGTTGGTGGCTCAACGGCGACAGGAGCACAGGGCATCTATGCCGTGTTACCGTACGAGGCCGGAATGTCCTATTTTCCGCTAACGACGCCCGCCTTTACCATACGGGTGCGAGGACCGAATAGGACATACTTTAAGTCTGCGGCGCAGCGGAGCATCGATTCTCAGGGAGGACCAATCGAGGTTGCGCGCAATCACACCGGCTTTCGATTCATTCCCCACGGCGACAAACTGTTGCTAGTCAATGAGGGAGGTTACCTGCGCAAGGCGAACAAAGATGACCATGAATCGTGGTTTCGCGCCGGTTACATGTACAACACGACCGCGTACACAAGCGCTAAGACGGGTCAGAGCGTGTCTGGCAATTACTGCGGATACGTTTTGATGGACTATCAGTTACGAAAGTCCAACGATGAACATCCAAGTCACGGATTGTATGTCGGTGGATCTTTCATGACGGTGCCGGATTCGCTGAATCCCTACGCTCGCTACTACGAAGCGAGGCTTTACAAAGAAGCACCATTTCGAAGCCGCACGGCCGATCTTCTCTCCGTAGTGGCCTCGCGTACGGGCTACAGCAGGTACTTCACAGACAATCTCGCTGCGGAGGGGAAGACGGTATGGCGGGGCGGAACGACGCTCACCGGTAGTTACTCGATGCGTGCTTCGTCAGGCAATTATCTGAGCCTCGCAATGAGCCATGTGTATGGACCGGCAATCGCTCCACGAGTTCCAAGTGCATTCAAGTTCATCGCTACCTGGACGGCATACTTTTAGGATTCTCGATAAAGGCACCAGACCTGCTCATTATCGAAAATCGTGACTAAAAGGGCTTTCTCCAGATTTCACCAGCAAGTCAGATGAAGCACATGCGGCGGTCCCGACTTTGTGTCGATGATCTGTGTCGCGATGACAGCCTCAAAGCTCCTTTTGCTCTGTCCAATGTGGTCGTATCCAATTGGCCTTCCTTAATGTCTGCCACAACGCCAACAATTTCGATTGGCGCTTTCGATCCTTCGTACAAGAGCCGCTTGCCGATCGGGTCTTCGCCGGGGAAGTATTGCTTTGCAAACGTCTCGTTGATGATCCCGACATGAGGCTTCGAGGGATCGTCCTCCGCTTCGATAAAATAGCGTCCGCGCAGAAGTTTCGCCCCGAGTGTCTTCAAATAATCCGGACTGACATCCCGTTCGGGCACAGCATTGTGCTCGCCGTTCCATGGCCGGCCTGCCACGTGGATATTGGTCGCCATGCTCCAGCTATTTGAAGGAAGAGATGTAGAGATGCCAACGGATTTCACACCGGGTAGACTCCCGATCCGGCTCACCAACTGCCTCTCCAGCACCATCACCTGCTCGCTCTCCTGGTACGAGTTCGGCATCGTGATCAATACAGTTGCGATGTGATCGGGATCAAAACCGATATCGACATGGAGAAGACGGTAGAGGCTCTTGCCGAGCAGGCCCGCCCCGACGAGCAGGACCACGGCGGTGGTCAGTTCCAGAGCCACAAGTTTGGAGCCGAAGTGCCGCCAAAATGTTCCGGCGGAAGCGCGGCCACCTTCAGCCAGGCCCCCCGCAAATCGTCGCGGGACAAGCGCAGGGCGGGAACGATGGAAAACAGCATGGCTGCTAGCACAGCAATCACTGCTGCAAACGCGATCACATGACCATTCAATCCGAGCCCTGCCAGATAAGGCATGCCATCCATCATGCCCGGCGGGATGAGTTTGATGAGCAGTTGAATTCATCGGTGATTTTGCGGAAGCAGGATTGATTTCTCCCCTTGCCAACGCCGTTGCTCATCCAGCTAGTAATTATCTCTATCTCTTGACAGTCTAGAGGAACGCCTGTAATCTCCTATAGATGATTTAGAGGAGATTGTCATGCCCTCATCGCCAAATCTAGCCGGCCCCGGTGGATCGCAATCGAGCGATCTTATCCAGGGAACACTGGAGATGCTCATTCTTAAGACGCTGGCGTTAGAGCCATTGCACGGCTACGGGATTGGACTTCGCATCGAGCAGATCAGCGGCGGGGTCTTCAAGGTCAACGCTGGCTCCCTGTTCCCGGCGTTAAGCCGGATGGAACGGGCCGGAAATTTGAAATCCGAGTGGCGAACCACGGAAAACAATCGCCGCGCAAAATACTACCTGCTGACCGTAACGGGCCGCAGGACACTCACCGCGGAAACAGAACAGTGGCAGCGTCAGTTGGGCGCCGTCGCGCGCATTCTCGAAGCCTGAATTCCCCGCATCTTGGACCACGAGGACCACTATGCATTGGTTCACCAGCATCGCCCAAGGGCTCTCTTCACTGTTTCACCGGCAGCGCACCGAACGCGAGCTAGACGAGGAACTGCAAGGTTTCCTAGATGCTTCGGTCGCCCACAAACGACATCTCGGCATGGCCCGCGACGAAGCTCGCCGTGCGGCCCGAGTGGAATTAGGCAGCAGTAATTCCGTCAAGCACCAGGTCTGGTCTTCGCGCTGGGAGTCGACCGTCGAAGGAATTCTTCAGGACCTTCGTGTCAGCGTGCGCACGCTCTTGAAGAGCCCCGGATTCACTGCGGTCGCGCTCCTCTCTCTGGCGCTCGGCATCGGCGGCAACACGGCCATCTTTACTCTCATCAACCAGGTCCTGCTCCGCAATCTCCCCGTTCGCGACCCAGAGCAATTGGTCGCATTCAGCAATTCTGAATACGGTGGCATCGCCGGTGGCATTGATCTTGGCGCCTTCGGCGGCTATTTTCCCTGGGATTTCGCGCGTCAGATGCAGGCCAATCCCGGCCCATTTCAGGGAATCGCCGCATACGGCAGTTTTTCCGGACAGGTGAGCATCCGGCCCCTCGGAACCGGTAGCGCCGCCAACCCAAATTCACCCGCTCTGCTGGCACCCGCCAATCTCGTTTCGGGCAACTACTTCAGCGTCCTGGGCGCGCAACCTCTACTTGGTCGCGTCATCCTGCCGGCCGATGACGCCATCCCGGGAAGCGGTGCAGTCGCCGTGTTGAGCTATCACTTTTGGCAGCAGTCGCTTTCTGCCGACCCGCACATCGTGGGAAGATCCATCGCCATCAACGGCACTCCCTTTGAAGTCATCGGTGTCATGCCACCAGGCTTTCAGGGGTTCAAGCAGGAGCTGGAGCCGACGGAGCTGTGGACGCCCATCAGCATGCAAACCGTCGTGCTGCAGCAACCATCCTTGTTGGTGCCCCACTCGGGGTTGTACTTCCTGCAGTTATTCGGGCGCCTTAGCGAAGCAGCGGCAGTTCACAAGACGGAATTCGCGCAGTGCCAGAACTGGCTCAATCAGCAAGTCCGCAATGGCATCCGCGAGCGCGAAGGCGCTAACCTCTCCTCCGATCGCCAACTGGAGATCAGCCGCGTCAACATCCCTCTCATTCCCGCTGCGCATGGCGTTTCCCTCATCCGCAGCCAGTACGGCGACTCGTTGCAGATCCTCATGATCGTGGTCGCTTTGGTGCTGCTCATCGCGTGCGCCAACCTCGCTAATTTTCTTCTCTCGCGGGCCGCAACGCGTCGCCACGAAATCGTCACGCGTCTCGCCCTGGGATCGAGTCGCCTGCGGATCGTGCGCCAAGGACTCATCGAAACATTCCTCCTCTCCATCGTCGGCGGGCTCATGGGCCTCGGAGTCGCATTCGCTGCAACGCGCTCCCTCATTGCCTTTGTCTGCCGCGGCAACGCATACATCGCCATGAGTCCAGCACCAAACTTGCGCGTGCTGCTCTTCACGCTGGGCGTTTCCCTCGTCACGGGAATTCTCTTCGGGCTGGCTCCCTCCATCCATGCCGCGCGCATCGGATCCCGTGGAACTCTGAGCGCCGGCACGCGAACGGTTCAGAGCGGCGGCGGCAAAGGCGCCAGATTCTGGCCGAAAGCCCTGGTGACAATTCAAGTCATGCTGTCGCTCGTCCTCCTGGTGGTTGCCGGCCTGTATCTGCGCACCTTGCGCAATCTTCAGGGTCAGGACTATGGCTTCGAGCGAACGCACCTCCTGCTCGCCGACATGAACGAGCACCTCGCCGGCTATGCGCCCCACCAGCTCGCGACGCTTCACCAGGCTCTTCTCGATCATCTTGCCGCGATACCAGGCGTCCGCTCGGCTGCGCTCGCCGCCACGCCGCCCATCAGTGGCGGCTCCTGGAGTTCAAACATTTCACTCTCCGGTTACACGCCGGCACCCAAAGAAAACATGGTCTCCATTCTCAATCGCGTTTCCGGGCAGTATTTTGAGACATCGGGGATTGCGATCGTCGCAGGGCGCGGCATCACTCCCGCCGACACTGCGAATAGTCTCAAGGTCGCTGTCGTCAGCCATGCTCTGGCCAGGAAATATTTCCCGCAGGGCGACGCGATCGGGCGCCAACTGACCATCGGAATCGATTCGGCTAAAGGGCCTTGGCAGATTGTCGGAATCGCCCGCGACACTAAATCAGGCGATCCGCGCGTGACCGATCCCGTCAGAATGACCTATATTCCGCTAGTTCAGATCGACACGTTTCTTCCTGTCAATGCCGCGGCCGCTCCTGCCAACACCAGCGCCAGGCCGGCGTCTCGTGAAGAAAACAACGATTGCTACGCGCACACAATACTGGTTCGCACCTCCAGCGATCCCGCGAAGACCATCGCAGACCTTCGCGCCGCCGTTGCCGCCGTTGACCCCAACCTTCCATTACTGCATGTCACAACAATTCACGACCAAGTCTCTAACCTGATCTCCCACGATGAGCTCATCTCCACGCTCACCAGCGTCTTTTCGGTCCTCGCGTTGCTGCTGGCAGCCATCGGACTTTACGGCGTCATGAGCTACAACGTTGCTCGCCGCACCAATGAGATCGGTATCCGCCTCGCCCTCGGCGCACAGGGGACAAATGTGCTGCACATGATTCTGCGTGAGTCTCTCTTCCTGCTTGCCATCGGTACTTGCCTCGGCTTGCCCCTTGCCTTGATGGCCACAAGGATCATCAAACATCAGCTCTTCGCAATGGAAGCAATCGACCCGATCTCGTTCACGGCGGCGCTTGGTGTCGTAAGCTTGATGACAGTGATAGCCGGGTGGCTCCCGGCGCGCCGCGCAGCCAAAGTAAATCCCGTAACCGCGCTCCGCTGCGAATAGAGACGAGATCCAGAACCTCAAGCGTTGCCCACGTAATCCTTTGGGAGGAATAACCTTGTAGTGTTCTTCCGTTGCTATTTCCCCACAGGAAGTCCAGGATTGGGCAATGAATCGCTCTAATATCGTATCGGAGCGCTGCAGTTCTGAGTTAGGCCTGCGGAGCAAGGAACGAGCCTGAATCATTTGTTTTCAAACAGCAGCGTCCGCGCAAAGAACGGGAGCACCTCGGTAGCCACGCGCCCATCCGCGCCCCAGTTGCCGCCGCCCCGGCCCCCGTTGTACTCCTCGGCCTCGTGCGCAATAACCAAACTCGTTCAGCTTATGTGTGAGCGCCTGGTTGGCATAGACATGATCCTGATTGGGATCGTTGCGCGCCCAGTCAAACCGCAATGCGTATGCTCGAGGTGCGATCGGAGCCATGGCAAATGCTGAAACACTTCCGTGTCCTCGGCCGTTAGGTGCTCAAGCTGACCGAATACGTGACCTCGATTCCTGCGGTGCTCGAGGAACATCGGTACGGGATTGTTGCCGATCTCTTCAAGCCTGCCGCAAGGATAAGGATAGGAAAGGACGAAAAAATGAAAGCTATGCTCCTCAATATCAAAAACGTCAGTCCCTGGATGAACGTATCGGTCCTCGGACTGTGTATCTTGGCTACGAGTGCGCGATGTTCCTCCGCACAAGAGGCGAAAGGAGGGGTCTCTTACGGTGAGTAGCACGAATGCGGAACAAGAACTTATCAGTCTGTCCAAGGAAAAGTGGCGCTGGATGTCAGAGCGCAAGGTAGATTCCCTGGACGCTCTCTTCGAT
>WNGR01004645.1_pt1 | contig 14805 bp, 12 predicted proteins | sample 5407581 | NCBI WGS metagenome assembly WNGR01 (sample SAMN13153383, study PRJNA577476) | soil metagenome | isolation source: 80 cm soil or saprolite under Garry oak tree replicate 2 | place: USA:California | collected 2016-06-15
CGACGCCGAACACGGTCCAGGCCGTCGGCCGGTGCCTGCGCTCGGTGTCGTGGTCCATGATGTCGTCGTGCAGCAGGGAGAAGTTGTGCACGAGCTCGACCGCCACCGCGGCGGTCACGCCCCGCTCGGGCGGCGCGCCCGCGGCCCGGGCGGAGAGCAGGGCGAGCGCGGGCCGCAGCGCCTTGCCGCTGCCGTTGCCCGTCGGGTTACCCGCGGCATCGGCGAAGCCGAGGTGGTACGCGGCGACGGCGCGCACGTCCGGGGTGAGCCTGGCGATCGCGGACTCCATCGCGGGGCCGACCAGATCCCGGGCCAGGGCCACGCCCTCGGGCATTACAGCAGTCACTTCGGTACCCCTATCGTTGAGAGGGAGGCTTTGAGCTGGGCTGCCGCAGCCAGGCCGCTGCGCACGGCGCCTTCCATAGTGTCCGGCCAGCCGGTATCCGTCCACGCACCGGCCAGCGCCAGGCCGGGCATCAGCGTCTCGGCCTTCGGCCGCAGCGCGCCGGTGCCCGGTGCCTGGCGGAACGTCGCCCGCCGCTCGCGGGTGACGAAGAACTCGGCGACCTCGGCGTCGCGCGCGGCCGGGAAGAGCTCGGCCAGCGCGGGGACAAACTGCTCCTGCAGCTCGGCCACTGGGGTGTCCGCGTACTGGTCCGCGGCCGACAGCGAGATGGCCAGGTACTGCTGCCCAGGCCGGTCCAGCCCGGAGATGCGGGTCCGGTCGAAGACCCACTGCACCGGGGAGTCGATGGCGGCCACGAACGGCAGGTCCATGACCGGCCGGTCGTAGATCACGTGCACGTTGACGATCGGCGACGCGCCCAGGCCGACCCAGCCCGCGACGGTCTGCTCCGGTAGCGCACCCGCCGGGATCAGCGGCGCGGCCTTCTCGTGCGGCACGGCCAGGACCACCGCGTCGGCGGCCAGCGGCTCGCCCTGGGCCAGCTGGATGCGATAGCCGGTTTCGCCGGGCTCGATGGCGGACACCTTGGTGCTCAGGGAGACCTGGGCGCCGAGCTTGGCCAGCAGGGTCCCGCCCGCGTCGCCGTGCAGTTCGCCCAGCGGCAGGGCGGGGACGCCGATGTCGGCCGCGTTGTTCTTGCCGAGCAGGCCGGTCTTGACCACCACGGCGGCCAGCGCCAGCGAGGCGTCGTCGCCCGCGATGTTCAGCGCCGAGACGGAGAACAGGTCCCATAGCGCCCGGCGGGTCCGCTCGCTCTGCCCGCGCCGGGCGAGCCAGTCCCCGAACCGCTGCGTATCAGCCGCCGGATCGGCCGGATCGACGAAGCGCATGGCCAGCGCGGGGCGAGCCACCTTGGCCCGTTCGGCCAAAGATAGAAACGGATACCGGCCCAGGGCCGGCAGCATATGCAGGGGGCCAGGCAGCGCGGTCCTGCGGAGCCTGGCCTTCCGGGGCCGGCCATCGGCCCCGGGGGCGAGAACCGTCACGTCGAACCGGTCCTGCAGCGTGGAGTGCTCGGTCATGCCGAGCCGGTCCAGCAGCCCGCGGTAAGCGGTGCAGCAGCCGAGGAAGATGTGCTGGCCGGTGTCGACGGTCAGGCCGTCCCGGCTGAACGAGCAGGTTGCGCCGCCGAGCCTGGGCCTGGCCTCAAGCAGGGTGACGTCGGCGCCCGACTCGGCGAGCGCGATCGCGGCGGTGATCCCGGCGAGCCCCCCGCCGATCACCGCGACTCTGACTCCCTTTCGGGGGGTCTCGGGGGGTCGTCCCCCCGGGACAGGCAGAGAACTCATCTGATCCTTCCCGCCAGGGCCCGCACCGCGACCATGGCTTTTTCCCCCGTTGACAAAGACACCCGGCTGTTCAGGACGGCGCCGGGTTGCGCGGCGATCCGCTCGAGTAGCTGACGGTAGATGCCGGCCATGGCCCCGGTGCAGGCCGCGCTGCGGCGGTCGAGCATCGGGAGCAGCCGCCACCCGGTGGTGTACCAGTCCCGCGCCCGTTCGGCCTCGAACTCCACCAGCCTCGTGAACTGGGACGGGTTCGGGGCGTCCAGGTCGACGTCGAACTTGACCAGGTCCTCGGCGGGCAGGTAGACCCGCCCGTTCTGATGGTCTTCGCGGATGTCGCGCAGGATGTTCGTCAGCTGCAGGGCGACGCCGAGCGAGTCGGCTATGTCGGCCGCCTCCTGCGGATCATGGCTGGTACCGAAGATGCCCAGCGACAGCCGGCCGATCGAGCCGGCCACGCAGCGGCAGTAGTGGTGCAGGTCCTCGAACGTCTCGTAGCGGGTGCCGCGGACATCGGCCACGCACCCGTCGATGAGCTCCCCGAACGCCTCCATCGGGACCGGGAAGTTGCGCTTGACGTCGGCCAGCGCGAGCAGCACGGGGTCGTCGTGCCCGTCGAGGTTGTCCAGGGCCTGGCGGGCGGCCTCCAGGTCGGCGATCTTCTGTTCGGGGGGCATATCTGCCTGCTGACCTGGCAGGGTGCCGTCGCCGATGTCGTCGATGCGCCGGGCGAAGGCGTAGATGACGGCAAGCCCGCGCCGCTTGGCGTACGGCAGCAGCCTGATGCCGTAGGCGAAGTTCCTCGCCTGCGACCAGGTGATCCGCTCGCATTCGCGATACGCCTCGTTGAGGTCCACTGGCGCCTGCTCACCTCCCTCTCAGGTATGCCTTGACCAGCTCCGCCGCCTGCCGCGACTTGCGGCCACGCGGGGTCCCCGCCAGCACGTCGTAGTGCTGTCGCCTGATGGCGGCCAGCGCGGCCCGGCCGCCGGCCAGGTAACCCGCGACCGCCAGCCTGGCCGCGCCGCGCAGCGTGCCCACCAGCGGCGCGCCCTGGTCGAGCAGGCGCGAGGCGCGGTCCGTCTCGAAGATCATCAGCTGCCGAACGGCCGGGCCCACGGTCGGCGCGGCCAGGTCCGCCTCGGTGCAGCCGAACCGCTCCAGATCCTCACCCGGCAGGTAGATCCGCCCGTTGCCCAGGTCCTCGGCCACGTCTTGCCAGTGCTCGACCAGTTGCAGGGCAGTGCAGATGTTATCGGAGAGGGCGATGCGTTCTGGAGTAGCGACGCCGAAGATATAGAGCACGATCTGGCCAACGGGGTTGGCGGACAGCTCGCAGTACCGCTCCAGGTCGGGATACGCGGGGTAGCGGGTGACCCGCTGGTCCTGCCGGTTGGCCTCGATGAGGTCGAGCAGAGGCTGGGCCGGGACGCCGCACTCGCGGACCGTTCCAGCCATCGCCCGCATGACCGGGGATTCCGGCGTCCCGCCCGAGTAGATGCGGTCGACGTCGGCGGCCAGTTCGTCCAGCAGGCCCAGCCGGAGCTCCGTGACGTCGGCGTCTGGGTCCCTGGCCTCGTCGCCGAGGTCGTCGGTCAGCCGGGCGAAGAAGTACAGGTTGGTCAGGTGCCGCCGGTGCCGGGCCGGGAGCATCCGGAGCGCGACGGGAAAATTCTCCCCGGGAGCGTTGGCCACCACCTCTTCGGCATGCGTCTGCGACGGGCGAACGTGCTCCCGCACGCCCGTCCGTTCGGCGCTGCCGGTACTTCGGCTTTCCCCAGTCACGGAGTTATTTTCCAGGGCGCGCGCAATTAAAGGCAAACAATGACGCGTGCGTCATATGACAGATGCGTCGGACAGAGCCTCGGACCGGCAACCCGCTGAGCGACGCGTTCACTACAGTTCGCACGGTTACAGCGCCCTTCGCGCAGGTTACACCCCGGAAATAATAAGTTTGTGTTTGCGAACGAGATTATGCTAATGGAAAATACCCTGACGTGAGCGTCAGCTTTACCGCCGGGCGCTAAACGCGGCGATCATCACGCCGTGAAACCCCGGATTCAGTGCGTTCAAACGCCCTGAAACCGGGGTTTGGAGTCGTTCAGGTCCGCCAGAGCAGGACCAGGGCGCAGTCGTCGGAGCCCCCGATCTCCCGCTGCATGGCCGCGACCAGAGCGGGCGCGCCGGTGCGGAATCCGCTGGCCAGCATGCGTTCGGCCTCGCCGAGCAGCCGGTCGGTACCCACGTCGATGTCCCGGCCGGGCGCTTCGACCAGGCCATCGGTATAGAGCATGAGCGCGTCGCCGCGCTGCAGCACGCCGTGCTCGGTCTCGGAGGCCGCGCCGTGCAGGTCGGGCACTACGCCGAGGACGATCCCGCGGGCGCGGGTGAGCCGCCAGCGGCCGGACGCTCCGTCGTAATGCACGGCCGGCGGGTGCCCGGCTGAGGCCACCACGTACTCCCCCGTGGCCAGGTCGAGCGACAGGTGCACGGCGGTGACGAAGCCCTCGCTGGTTTTGCCGCGGCGCATGTAGGCGTTGCAGGCGGGCAGGAACTCGTCCCGGGGCACCGAGCCGAGCAGGCCGCCGAACGCGCCGGAGAGCAGCAGCGCCCTGGTTCCCGCGTCGATGCCCTTCCCCGAGACGTCGACCAGCGCGACCTCGAGCATCTTGCCGTCGGAGAACGACACCACGAAGTCGCCGCCGAACGAGGCGCCGCCGGCCGGCTTGAGCACCAGGGACGACCCCCAGCCCTCGCCGAGTTCGGGCAGCTTGCCCTGGGCCCGGATGCGATCCCGCAGCTCGAGCAGCATCCGGTCGCCGCGCAGGCCCTGGACGCCGAGCTCTTCCCTGGTCCGCGCGAGCACGTCGGCGAAGGCCGCGGTGAGCACGATGGTGGCGATGATCCCGGCCCCGGCCTTGCCCTGGGCCACGTCGTAGATCAGGGCCGCCGCGGCGAACCCGAAGAAGATGCGCAGCGCCCGCGGCCACAACAGCAGGCCGCCGGCCAGGATCGGCAAAATCATCACGCCGGGCGAGAACCACCACGCGGATACGTGCACCGAGGCCACCGCGATGGCGATCGTCACCACCGAGAGCGCGAAGGCCATCCGGCGGTTCCTGGTAATGAACTGCCTGGTCAGCTGGGAGCGCAGGGTGTGCACGAAGCGCAGCGCGCGGCGGCGGCCCGGACGGGCTCTCCTCGGCTGCGGCGCGGTAGACATGATGCGGGCACTGTATTCGATCCAGGCCAGCCGGGGCTAAATTCAGTCGCGCCGACGGGGCATGCGGAGGTACGAAGGCACCATGACCCAGTCTGCCAGCAGCCCGTACCCGATCCGGCCCATCGGGGAGGATGAACTCGACGCCTTCCTGAACGTAGACGAGCACGCCTTCAACACCTCGCCGTGGTCCGATGACGACCGGCGGGTGGGCATCGACCGGTTCGAGTTCGACCGCACCCTCGCGGCCTTCGACGACACGACCCCTGTCGGCGTCACCATGTGCTACAGCTTCCGGCTGAGCGTGCCGGGGCAGGAGGTGCTGCCGGCCGCCGGGGTCACGTTCGTGGCGGTGCTGCCCACCCACCGGCGGCGCGGCGTGCTGAGCAGCCTGATGCGCCGCCAGCTGGCCGACGTGCGCGACCGCGGCGAGCCGCTGGCGATCTTGTGGGCGTCGGAGGCGGTGATCTACGGCCGGTACGGCTACGGCCGCGCCAGCTGGCATCTCGACTTCACGCTGCACCGCGGTGAGAGCAGGCTGACCGGGCCGGCCGCGTCGGCCGTTTCGGCCGCGTCGGCCGTTTCGGCCGCGTCGGCCGTTTCGGCTGCTTCGGCTGCTTCGGCTGCTTCGGCTGCTTCGGCCGCGGACGGGCTGCGGCTGCGGATCGCCGAGCCCGAGGCCGCCCTGCCCGAGCTGGCCAAGGTCTACGACGCGGTGCTGGCGACGCGGCCGGGAATGTTCGGCCGCAACGAGGCGTGGTGGCGGAGCGCGATCTACGACCCGGCAGAGCACCGGCAAGGCGCCGGCCCGCTGCGCTGCCTGCTGGCCGAGGACGCCAGCGGGACGCGCGGGTACGCGCTCTACGCCGGCGTCGACACCTGGGCCGGCTTCCTGCCGGAGAACGTGCTGACGGTCCGCGAGCTGATGGCGACCGACCTCGCCGCTGGCGCCGCGCTCTGCACCGACCTGCTCAGCCGGGACCTGACCACCGAGTTCCGCCTGCCGCGCCGTCCGGTCGACGATCCGCTGCTCTACCAGCTGGCCGACCCGCGGCGGACCAGGCCGAAGCTGAACGACAACCTGTGGGTGCGGATCGTCGACCTACCCCGCGCGCTGGCCGGGCGCAGGTACGCCTGCCCGGTGGACGTGGTCCTCGAGGTGCGGGACGAGATCTTTCCGGCCAACGCCGGACGGTGGCGGCTGACCACTGGTGGTGAGGCGCCCGGGGGCGGGCTGGCCGCCTCGTGCGTCCGGTCCAGCTCGCCGGCCGACCTGGCGCTGGACGTGACCGAGCTCGGCGCGGCCTACCTCGGCGGCACCAGGCTGGGCGCGATGGCGGGCAGCGGCCTAGTCGCCGAGCTGCGGCCCGGCGCCACCCGGCAGCTCTCGGCCGCCCTGGCCTGGGACCCCGCCCCCTGGTGCCCCATGGTCTTCTAGTGCCGCATGGTCTTCTAGTGCCGCATGGTTTTCTAGTGCCGCAGTAGTCACGTTTGCCCGATTCTTGAACCGTGCGACGGGCGGCCGGCCTGAGGCCCGGTAGCGGCCGGGCGTCGTGCGGTCCCCGGCTGGCACCTTGGCCTCCCGGGCCTCACCAGTCACCGGACGCTATCCGGCACAACCGCCACGATGTGACATCGTTGCGGTCCTAACCGCCACGATGTGGCATCGTGGCGGTTAATTTCCGGGACGCGGGCGGGCTGGCGCGGGAAAGCAGGAGTGCCGCGGGGCGCCCGGGACGTGAGGTGCGGAACGTGCGAGCCAACATACTCGGATGGGCACTAGCTCGTGTCTTCTAGCTCGTGTCTTCTAGCTCGTGTCTTCTAGCTCGTGTCTTCTAGGTCGCGCTGGCGGCGGAGCGGGGAGAAGAACACCCACCAGCCCGCCGCCCAGCTCCCGGCGTAGGCGATCCACAGCGTGGGGCGTACCCCGGCCAGCGTGCCGAGCACGCCGCCGAGCAGGCCGCCGAGGGGGATCGTGCCCCAGACCACCCAGCGGATCGCGGCGTTCATCCGGCCCAGCAGCCGGGGCGGGCAGATCGCCTGCCGGTAGCTGACCTGCGCCACGTTGTAGACCACGGCCGAGAAGGAGAAGAAGGCCATGCCGACGGGGAAGGCGGCGATCCGCCAGCCGGACGCGGCCAGCGGGATGAGCAGCTGAGGGAAGCCGAGCACGAGCATCGAGTACCAGATGATGCGGGCCGACCCGATCCGGCGGCTCAGCCGGCCCGCGAACACGCCGCCGACCACCCCGCCCAGGCTGGCCACGGCGATGAGCAGCCCGGTGTCGGCGGGCCTGACCCGCAGGACGCGGATCAGGAAGACGATCTCGAGCGCCACGCCCATACTGCCGAACAGGTTCGCAGTGCCGGTGCACGCGGCGATCTTGCGCAAGACCGGGTGCCGGAGCACGAACGAGAGCCCCTCGGCGATCTCGGCCCTCAGCCCGGCACGGTCGCCGTCCCCGGCCGGGGGGTTCTCGCGGTCTCGGATGAGCAGCAGCGACGCCACGGAGATGGCGTAGGAGATGGCGTCGGCTCCCATGGCGCGGGCCGCGCCGACCAGCCCGACCAGCCCCCCGCCCAGGCCGGGCCCGGCCACCTGCGCGAAGGACTGGGTCGCACCGAGTTTGCCGTTGCCGTCCACGAGGTGCTCCCTGGCCACCAGCACGGGCAGGTAGCTCTGGTAGGCGACGTCGAAGAAGACCGTGCCCACTCCGGCCGTCACCGCTACCACGTAGAGCTGACCCAGGGTGAGCAGGTGCAGCGCGGCGGCCACTGGCACCGAGCCGATGATCACCATCCGCGCCACGTCGCACCAGATCATCAGGCGCCGTTTGGCCCACCGGTCCACCAGGGCGCCGGCCGGCAGGGCGATGAGCGCGAACGCCGCGGTGGCCGCCGACGTCAGCAGGCCGACCTGGAAGGTCGAGGCCTGAAGGATCACCACCGCGGTCAGCGGCAGGGCGAGCTGGGTGACCGCGGAGCCCATCTCGCTGACGCTCTGCCCGGCCCACAGCAGGAGGAAATTCCGGTGCCGCCACAGCGTCCCGGCCGGGGCCGGTTCCGTTATCGGTTCCGGCGGACTGTGCACTGCCTTACTGTACGCGCGCGGAGGTGCGAGGATGGGCTAAGGAGGGATGCCGTGCCAGCCATGAAGCTCACGCCCAACGCCGCGATGCGGGCCAGGGACGTGTCCCGCCCGCGCCCGGAGCATCTCGCCGAGGCCGAGGCGGCCGAGGCGAGCATCGCCGCCGGATCGCGGGCCAGGACCGGCGAGGCCGCGAACCAGGCCCGCGGCGAGGACAAGGCGAAGATCCCGCGCCCGCCGGCCGCCGCGGGCGACGAGCGGGCGGGACGGCCCAGGTTCCCGCGCCGCCGACGGGGGCGCGCTCCCCGCTGAGGAGCGCATTCCGCAGGAGCGTGCCCGGCTGAGGAGCCTGCTACTGAGGGGATGGCCGCCTGGTTCGGGGTGCCCGCGCATCCGCCATCGGGCGGCGTGCGCACGCTGGGATGGCTGTGGCGCCTGGTGCACCAGTGCGCCCTGGGAGGATAGCCGCGAGATAAGACTTCGAAACCCTATCTGAAAAATGGCCTCTACCATGATCATGAAGGATCTTTAGTCTAGGCAGACTAAAGATCCTTCGGGATCATGAAACCGGAGGCGACGCGGGGCGACGGGGGCATGGAGGTCGGTGGTGCAGCAGACCTGCCGTCAGCCGGCCGGCTGGGATCAGTCGAAGATGGTCTCCCGGTCCCGCGGCGCCTTCTTGTGGTGGAAGCGCGTGCCCAGCGCGGTGTACAGCCGGCCGAGCACCTCGGGTCCGTGCGCCTGCTCGGCGGCGGTCAGCACCCGGACCGGTCCCCAGCCGGTCGCCAGCAGCTCACGGTACTGCTCGGGCAGGTCCTCCTTGGCCTCGTTCAGCACGGAAAGGCTCATGACGTGCCAGGTCACGGAGACCGGGCGGACCTTCTGTACCTCGAGGATCCAGCGGGACGTGATCCACGCCCACGGGCAGATAGGGTCGAACCAGAAGTCGACCTGGGCAGGGCCTGCTCTGTTGACTCGTGAAGGGCATGTGCAGTTTTAGCCGCGGCAAAACCGCGCGAATTCCGCAGAAGGGACAGCCACCCGGTGACCTCGAACCTGACCCGCGACGAGGCGGCGACGCGCTCGGCACTCATCACCGTTTCCTCCTACCAGGTGGACCTGGACCTGACCGGCGACGAGAAGACGTTCGGCTCGGTCTGCGTGATCCGGTTCGGCTGCGCCGCGCCCGGGTCGTCCACGTTCGTTAACCTGACCGCGCCCGCGGTCCACGAGATCACCCTGAACGACGAGCCGGTCGGCCTGGATGCGTTCGACGGCGACCGGATCACGCTGACCGGGCTGGCCGCCGACAACGTGCTCCGGATAACGGCCGCCTGCGCCTACTCGCACAGCGGCGAGGGGCTGCACCGGTTCACCGACCCCGCCGACGGGCGCGTCTACCTGTACTCGGACCTGGAGACCTTCGACGCGCACCGGATCTACGCCTGCTTCGACCAGCCGGACATGAAGGCCACGTACGAGCTGGCCGTCACCGCCCCGGCGGACTGGCAGGTCGTGTCCAACATGGCGGCTGAGTCGACGACGCCAGCGCCGGGCATCGGCGACGACGAGGCGGTGCGCTGGCAGTTCCCGCCCACGCCGGTCATGTCCACCTACATCACCGCGGTCGCGGCCGGGCCCTACCACGTGGTGCGGGACGAGCATGACGGCATCCCGCTCGGCGTGTTCTGCCGCCAGTCGCTGGCTCCCTACCTCGACGCCGACGAGATCTTCGAGGTGACGCGGCAGGGCTTCGACTTCTTCCACTCCTCGTTCGGCATCAAGTACCCGTTCGGCAAGTACGACCAGCTCTTCGTGCCCGAGTTCAAGGAAGGCGCGATGGAGAACGCGGGCTGCGTGACGTTCGTGGAGGCCTACATCTTCCGGTCGCGGGTCACCGACTTCGCCCGCGAGGCGCGCGCCGAGACGATCCTGCACGAGATGGCGCACATGTGGTTCGGCGACCTGGTCACCATGCGCTGGTGGGACGACCTGTGGCTGAATGAGTCGTTCGCCACCTGGGCGGGCACGCTGGCGCAGGCCGAGGCGACCCGGTGGACGGCCGCATGGACCACGTTCGCGCAGCTGTACAAGGCCTGGGCCTACCGGCAGGACCAGCTGCCCTCCACCCACCCGATCGCGGCGGACATACCCGACATCGAGGCGGTGGAGGTGAACTTCGACGGGATCACCTACGCCAAGGGCGCGTCCGTGCTCAAGCAACTGGTGGCCTACGTCGGGCGGGAGAACTTCCTCGACGGCGTGCGCAAGTACTTCGCCGCGCACGCCTGGGGCAACGCGACCCTGGCCGACCTGCTGGCCGCCCTGGAGGAGACCTCGGGCCGCGACCTGGCCGCGTGGGCGGAGCAGTGGCTGCAGACGGCCGGGGTGAACACGCTGCGGCCGTCGTACACGCTGGACGACGACGGCGGATTCGCCGAGTTCGCGGTGGAACAGGAGGCACCCGCCACCCATCCGGTGCTCCGCTCGCACCGCATCGCCATCGGGCTGTACGACCTGACCGCCGACGGCCTGGTCCGCCGGCGCCGGGTGGAGACCGACGTGGCCGGGCCGCGCACGGTGGTGCCCGAGCTGGCCGGGCAGCCGCGACCGGACCTGGTCCTGGTCAACGACGAGGACCTCACCTACGCCAAGATCCGGCTGGACGCGCATTCGCTGCGCACGCTGGTGGAGTCGATCGCCGAATTCAGGGACTCGCTGCCCGCCGCGCTGTGCTGGTCCGCCGCCTGGGACATGTGCCGGGACGCGGAGATGGCGGCCCGCGACTACGTCCAGCTCGTGATGCTGGGCATTTCCTCGGTGGCCGACATCAGCGTGGTGCAGACCCTGCTGCGGCAGGCCGGCCAGGCGGTCCGCCGGTTCGCCGACCCGGACTGGCGGGAGACCGGGCTGACCCTGATGGCCGACGCGCTGCGCAGCCTGCTGCACGCGGCCTCGCCCGGCTCGGACGCCCAGCTGGCCTACGTCCGGGCCTTCGCCGGGGTGGCCGAGGCCGACGACGACCTGGCCCTGCTGGCCGGGCTGCTTGACGGCTCGGTGGTGCTCGACGGCCTGACCGTGGACACCGAGCTGCGCTGGGCGCTGCTGGGACGGCTGGTGAGCCGCGGCTTCCGCGCCTTCGGCCCGGGCGAGATCAACGCGGAGCTGGCCCGGGACGCCACCGACGCGGGCGAGCGGCATGCGGCGGCGTGCCGCGCGGCCATCCCCACCGCCGAGGCCAAGCAGGACGCCTGGGACCTGCTCGTCTCGGGTGAGCAGGCGCTGGCCACGTTCCGGGCGACCCTGTCCGGCTTCGTCGACCCGGACCAGCCGGAGCTGGTGAACTCCTACCGGGAGAAGTACTTCGCCGTGGCCGGGGACGTGTGGCAGAACTGGTCCTCGGCGATGGCGCAGGACTTCATCAGCGGCGTGTACACGGTGTGCGCGATCTCGGAAGAGACGGTGCGGATGACGGACGAGCACATCACGGCCACCAACCCGCCCGCCGCGCTGCGCCGCCTCATGCTCGAGGGCCGCGACGACGTGCTCCGGGCCCTGCGCTGCCAGGCTAAGGACCGGCAGGCCACCGTCTAGAACAGATAAGACCAGATCAGACCAAGTGGCTGGGGTGTGCGGGTATGGGGCCGACACCAGATGGCTTGGCGGGCGGTATGAGGCCGACACCAGGTGGCTGGAGCGTGCAGTATGGGGCCGACACCACGTGGTTCGGCGGGCGGTATGGGGCTGACACCACGTGGCTAGGCGGGCGGTATGGGGCCGCCACGCGGTAGGGGGCCTAGACCAGGATGCAGGGGATGTCGGTGTTCTCGTCGATCCAGTAGCTGGCGCAGACCCGGTGGTAGCCGTCGGCGACGATGAGCGGGTGCTCATCGTCGCCGCGCAGCAGCAGGATCGGTGACAGGGCCGCGCCGGACGCGGCCTTGCGCAGGTCGGCCGCGACGTGCTTGTTGTCCTCGCCGAGCAGCGTGAGCTGGCTGGCCTGCAGGATGTCCTTGGCCTTGCGGTGGGTGATGTCGTTGCGCGCGGCGGCGAGCTTCTTCCGGTACTCGACGGCGCGCCTGGGCGTCATGATCAGCGACAGGTAGTCCTCCGCCGCCTGGAAGTCGTGCTTCTCCGGCCTCGGCAGCCACTTCACCGTCTGCGCCATGTCACGCTCCCGCCACGGCCTCCCGGACGTGCTTAGCCACCTCGTCCAGCGGGATCGCCACGGTGCTGCCGGTGGCGCGGTCGGTGAGCTCGGCCGTGCCCGTGGCCAGCCCGCGCTTGCCCACCGTGACCCGGAACGGGATGCCGACCAGTTCGGCGTCGCTGAACTTGACGCCCGCCCGGACGTGCCGGTCATCCACGATGACCTCCACGCCGGCCTCGAGCAGCGCCTGGTATACCCGCTCCCCCGCCTCGGCCACGGTGGCGTCCTCCTGCTGGGCGATCACCACCACGACCTCGAACGGAGCCACCGCGGCCGGCCAGGCGATGCCCTTGTCGTCGTGGTGGACCTCGACGATCGCGGCCATCGCGCGCTCGACGCCGATGCCGTAGCAGCCCATGATCGGCTTGACCGGCTTGCCGTCCGGGCCGGACACCCGGACGTCCATGGCGTCGGAGTACTTGTAGCCCAGCTTGAAAATGTGCCCGACCTCGATGCCGCGCTCCATCTCCAGGCCGTGCCCGCAGTTGACGCACTCGTCGCCCGCCGCGACCTCGCGCAGGCTGGCCCACCGGCCCACGCTGATGTCGCGGTCGACGTCCACGCCGCGCAGGTGGGTGTCGTCGATGTTGGCACCGGTGAACATGCCGCGCCGCCCGCGCAGCGCCTCGTCCGCGATGACCGGATGGTCCTGCGACGCCGAGCCGACCGCGCCCAGGCTGCCGGGCAGCGCGCCGAGGGCGTCGCGGATTTCCTCGGGCTGGGCCGGGCGGATCGCGGTCGCGCCGGTGGCGTCGATGAGCTTCTGCTCGTTCAGCGCGTGGTCACCGCGCATCAGGACCAGGGTGAGCACGCCGTCCAGGAAGTAGACCAGGGTCTTGATCTGGCGGTCGCCGGGCGCCTGGTACTGGACCGCGAGATCCTCGATCGTGCGCACCCCCGGGGTGGCGAAGCGCTCGGGGGCGGCGCGCAGCCCGGCCCGTTCGGAATCATCGACGGCGGCCAGCCGGGACGCGGCCTTCTCGATGTTCGCGGCGTAACCGCACTCCGGGCACAGGACGATAAGGTCCTCCCCGGAGGGGGACGGGCAGATGAACTCGGTGGAGTCCGAGCCGCCCATCGCGCCGCTGGACGCGTCGGCCGGGACGGCGGGGACGGACAGGCGCTCGAAGATCCGCACGTACGCGTCGCGGTGCGCCCGGAACGACGCGTCCAGCCCGGCCGCGTCCAGGTCGAAGCTGTAGGAGTCCTTCATGGTGAACTCGCGGGTGCGCATCAGCCCGGCCTTGGGGCGCGGCTCGTCGCGCATCTTGGTCTGGAACTGGTACCACATCTGCGGCAGCTCGCGGTAGGACTCCATCTCCGTGGCCAGGGTGGAGATGATCTCCTCGTGGGTCATGCCGAGGACGAAGTCCGCGCCCTTGCGGTCCTTGAGCCGGAACAGCTCGTCGCCCATCAGCTCCCAGCGGCCGCTCTTGACCCACAGCTCGGCCGGGTGCATGACCGGCATCAGGAACTCCTGCGCGCCGATCCGGTCCATCTCCTCGCGGATGATCCCGATCACCTTGAGCCGGACCCGCTGCGCGAGCGGCAGCAGGGAGTAGTGCCCGGCCATCAGCTGGCGGATATAGCCCGCGCGCAGCAGCAGGCGGTGGCTGGGCGCCCCGGCGTCCGCCGGGTCGTCGCGCAGCGTGGGGATATGCATCGTGGACCAGCGCATGACGCCGTAGTTTAGCGCCGGCTCACGGTAAACGCTGCGTCGATATCAGGGCCTGGGCGAGCTCGGCCAGGCTCCTTATGTGCGGGTGGCCCCCCGGCGCCGGGCAGAGCCCGTACGGGTCCATGTGCACCGGCTGCAAGCCCGCGGCGAGCGCCCCGGCCACGTCGTAACGCAGGCTGTCCCCCACGTGCAGGACGCCGCCGTCCGCGGGCACGTTCAGGGCGTCCAGCGCGATCCGGAAGATCCCCGGGTCCGGCTTGGCCACGCCGACCACCGCGGAGTCCAGGATGACGCCCATCTCTATACCTTCTGGCGGGGGTCCCTCGCCGTCCGGCGTGTAGCAGACGCCGACCCGCCGCAGGTCGCCTTCGACCGTGCCGTTGGAGTTGGAGACCACGCCCATCGGCAGCCCGAGTCCGGCCAGGGCGCGCAGGCCGTCCTTCACCCCGAGGCCGGCGTGCGCCCAGCCGTACCGCCTGGGGTGCCGGGCGATCTCGACGGCGAGCTGCTCGCATTCTGTCTCGGCCACACCGCACGCGGCGACGTAGGTCGCCAGGTAGTCGCGCCACCAGGTGTCTGGTGCTGGCGGCGTGGCCCGCTGGTCCTGAGCCGCCATCGCCGCGTAGTGGGCCCGTTCCAGGATGAGCAGGTCGGGGTCTACCCCGGCCTCGCGCAGCGGCGGGAGGAGGTTGGCGGGTTCGGGGAAGACCAGCACCCCGCCGGCGTCGAGCAGGATCGCGCTGACTTCTGAAGCCACCCTCGCACTATATGCAGCCGGGCGGGGTGGACTCGGCCGGCTTTGTCATCGATCCCAGGGGTACCAGGCGTCAGGCCGGGAAGACGCGGCTACCGATATTG
>WNGR01004974.1_pt1 | contig 14804 bp, 16 predicted proteins | sample 5407581 | NCBI WGS metagenome assembly WNGR01 (sample SAMN13153383, study PRJNA577476) | soil metagenome | isolation source: 80 cm soil or saprolite under Garry oak tree replicate 2 | place: USA:California | collected 2016-06-15
TGAGTGTTTACGGCAGAGTCGGCGCCCACGTCGATATCCTCGGGCAACACTTCACTGACAACAGCGTCGTCTCCTTCAATGGAGTGCCGGCCCAGAACCCGGAAATCCAACAGACGTACATCAAGGCGATCGTTCCCGACGGCGCAACGACCGGACTTATCACCGTGACCACCACCAGCGGCACATTGAAGAGCAACAAAGTTTTCGTGGTTCATTGATGCGTCGGCCTGCGAGGACACCCGCCGTCTGCTGCAAATTCCGCAACGGATCGCTCGCTGCAAGGGGCGCCGGGTGCAACTCCGAATCTGTATAACGTTCTTACATCACCGCGAATCCGCATGCACGCTCGGTTCGCCCCCTCCGTTTCAGTATCAGGCTGCCTTGGAACGATCAGGCACCCACGGAGAACTCCATGAGCAAATCCCACTTCACAACCATCGCCCTTGTCCTGGCTATGGCCACCTCCGTCCACGCGCAAAGCTACAAATTGCTGTACAACTTCGGTAGCAACCCCGGAGATCCGACTGGTCCTCGTTATTCCGGAACCATCGCCCAGAGTCCAGGCGGCAACTTGTACAGTACCGCCGATGATCACTGGACCGACGGCCTTGGAACTGCCTTCAAGATGAGTGTCAACGGAACGTTGACGGTCCTGCATCGGTTCGGCGGGATCGGCGGTCAAGCTCCCACAGGAGGCCTGGTTTTTGCCACCGACCAACGATTCCATGGCACCACCGAGTTCGGCGGCCTCAATGGCCATGGAACCATTTTCAGGATCGCACCGGACGGCAAAGTCAGAACACTCTATAGCTTCACCGGCGGAGCCGATGGCAGCACTCCAGAGGCCGCGCCGATTCAGAGCGTTGCCGGTCACTACTACGGAACCACCTACGGAGGAAATGGAAACTTCGGCTCCGTGTACAAGATGACGACCGTCGATGAGTTCATCCTCCTTCACACCTTCGTCGGCACCGACGGTGCCAATCCCCTCGCTCCTCTTATTCAGGGAAGCGACTATGGCTTCTACGGAACCACGCAAACCGGAGGCACACACGACGCAGGCACCATCTTCAGAATCAGTTCCCAGGGTTATTTCAAAGTGTTGTATAACTTCGACTGGACGCATGGTGGGTATCCTTACAGTCCGTTGATCCAGGCCAGCGACGGCAACTTCTACGGCGTCACGGCGCGGGGCGGCCCCTCGGGCTGGGGGGTTCTTTTCAAAATGACTCCGAGCCATACGCTCACCGTGCTTCATACTTTTGACGCAGGCCACGACGGGGGCAATCAAGTCGGCGGGTTAGTCGAGGCGACTGACGGCAATCTGTATGGCACAAACAATATCGGCGGAGCGAACGGTTGGGGCGTTCTTTTCCGCATCACTAAAGCGGGTGCTTTCGCAGTGCTCCACGACTTCGATTGGAACTCTGGCGCCAGCCCGCAGACCACGCTGGTCCAGCACACCAACGGAAAGTTCTACGCAGATACAGCCGTGGGAGGTACCGCCACCCAAGGCGTGTTTTACCGTTTCGATTTAGGCTTGCCGCCGTTCGTAACTTTCCTGAGTGTTTACGGCAGAGTCGGCGCCCACGTCGATATCCTCGGGCAACACTTCACTGACGCCAGCGTCGTCTCCTTCAATGGAGTGCCGGCCCAGAACCCGGAAATCCAACCGACCTACATCAAGGCGATCGTCCCCGATGGCGCAACCACCGGGCTTATCACCGTCACCACCACCAGCGGCACATTGAAGAGCAACAAGGTCTTCGTGATTCATTGATACGTCGCCCCTGCGGAGCATCCGCTGTCTGCTGCAAATTCCCCAGCGGATCGCTCGCGCACCTTACCTCAACCCGCGAACACACACTGTCCCCTGTTCACTGTCCACTGTTCACTGTCCCCTGTTCACTGTCCCCTGTTCACTGTCCACTGTCCCCTGTTCACTGTCCACTGTTCACTGTCCCCTGTTCACTGTTCACTGTCCCCTATTGTGCTACTCTCCATTTTGGTGGCATCTCAGTTCATCCCTATCTTTCAGGAAGAGTATCGCGCGTTGCGCCCTCGGGCGCCGATGCCTCCCATTACCCTTTGTTTTCGCCGGTTTACATCGCTTAACACTACAATTCGACTGCGCGAGGGCCAGATCTTTGTCAGCCTTTCTGACCTGCTGGAAGGCGCGCCGGAAACCGTGATCCGGGCCATCGCCCACATTCTGCTGGCCAAGCTCTACAGAAAAACCATCGACGCGGGCCACAACCATCGCTACAAACGATTTGCGTCCAGCGCGGCCGTCACCCGCCAGACCGAGCTCATCCGCGGATCGCGCGGCAGCAAGCGCTTTGTCGGGCCGGAAGGCCGTTACTACCACCTCGAAGAGGTCTTCGACACGCTCAATGTCCGGTTCTTCGGCGGCCTGCTTGGCCGTCCCGAGCTGACCTGGAGCGAGCACATGGCCAAGCGGTCTCTCGGCCACTACGATGCCGCTCATAACACCATCGTGGTCAGCCGAGTCTTCGACCGCCCCTCCAGCCCCCGCTACGCCATTGAATACTTGCTTTATCACGAGATGCTGCACCTCAAGCATCCGGTGAAAATGCGCGGCATTCGACGCTGCGTCCACTCTCGCGAATTCAAAGCCGAAGAAAGACAGTTCCCGCAGCTCGACCAGGCCCTCTCCTTCCTCAAGCGTCTCTAAATCTCCCACATCGTTTGCACAAAATAGCCTCCCATCGGCGCACAATAGAAGTAACTCAGAGCAGAAGAGCGGAACCTCCGGTTCCGGGCCATGCGCTAACGCATTTTCGGAAATGGTGTAGACCAGAAACCACAACTGCGATACCCGCGACCCTCAGGGGAGCGGCGGCTCCCAATAAAGCGTGAAAGACCGCAGTATTTTTGCCGAAAATGCCATAAATTGCACTTCAGAGCGCATTTTTCCCGTGTTTTGAACCATCTTAATTTTGATAGATCAAACCAGATCTCGAACAAACTAAATGGTTTGTTCCCTTGCGTAACGCGAAAAAACGTCATGCCCTCCCCTCCCCCTCATTCGGGTTCTCGGTTTTCCTTCGTTTTTCTTCGGCTTTTGTCCTCATAATCTAGATTGCAGGATTCGAAAACATGTCGAAAGAGATCGTTCGTTGTTCCTGGGCCGGAAACGACCCGCTCTACTGTGCCTACCACGATCAGGAGTGGGGCGTCCCGGAGTACGACAGCCGCGCCCTTTGGGAAATGCTCATGCTGGAGGGATTTCAGGCCGGCCTGGCCTGGATCGTCATCCTCCGCAAGCGCGATTCCTTCCGCAAGGCATTCAAGAACTTCGATCCGGCGAAGATATCCAAATTTGGAGAAGCGGACATCGAGCGGCTGCTGCAGGATCCGGGAATCGTGCGCTCGCGCGCCAAGATCGAAGCCACCATCAACGGCGCGCGGATCTATATGGAGATGCAGGCGGCCGGAGATGACTTCGCAACCTTCGCGTGGAATCTCGCGGGGTGCAAACCGATCCAGAACAGTGGGCAGGTTCTCGCCAAGACTCCGCTGGCTGAAGAGATTTCCAAAACCCTCAAAAAGCGCGGATTCAAGTTCGTGGGCCCGGTTATCGTCTACGCCTGGATGCAGGCCGTCGGGATGGTCAACGATCATGCACCCGATTGCTTTCGCAAAAAGGCAGTCACGGCATTAGCCCAGAAGAAAGCCAAACCGTGATTCTCGCCTTTATCGAGACCGCTCTTTCGCTTAATTCAGCGAGGGCCCGGTCGGTGGAAGCGGCGCCGGATTAGGTGGTGTGCTCGTCGGACTTCCCTGCACCGGAAACGGTTTGTACAGGCTGCCGGGATCGATCGCCGGCGCTGCATTGGGCGCTGTTTGAACCACCGGTCTGGCCGCATCGATCACCGCGCGAAGCGACTGGAACGCCGGCGTGGGCTGCAGGTCATCGTCGAACGGCAGTGGCCGCTGGCGCGCTCCGTCCGCCCTCGTTGTCCACGGCGCCGCTCAGCCAGCCGGGCACAGCAACCGCCGCCCCCGCCGCAGTGAAGCTGTCAGCACCTGCCGCCGTGTCCAGCGCGATCCGCCCACTGCCGCCATCACCGCTCCATCTACCGACCCTGTTTTTGAACCACCCCGGTGCCTCAGGGCTTTCTCCGAGCGTCGCGCTGCACCCGCCCCGTCCATACGAGAAAACTCAACAGCTCCCACCGCGAAGCCCAGACAAAGCCCAGTACATCCCGAGCCTTCAGCTTTTCAGCCCACATGCCGGAGTACGTCTCCACCCGCCAGCGAAAGTATGCGCTGCGCCAGGGAGTCAGCCGCGAGCCGCGAGTTGCATTCCACAAAAAACGAATCGGAGCGAACAAGATAAGTTCAGTATAGAAGCCGGAAAGCAGGTATATGAATTCAGTCGCGGGTCTGCCGCGATGACGAACTGAAAGCTGCCAGACAATCGGAATGGAATCGCCTCAGAGCTTGTCAAACAAGCTTCCGGAGCCGAGCTGCGCAATCACAGACTGCAGAGCGGTCTGCTGGGCCTTCGAGAGAGCAAGCTGGGTCGCAACCGTCGCCACGTTCGCCTGCATCAGGTTCGTTTGCACCGCGACCACCTGGGTTTGCTCACTGCTCACTGCGTCTGTCGCCGCGGTAAGCTGCGTGATGGAGTTGTCCAGGCTCACCCGCTGCTGCGAAACATAGTTCAACGCGCTGCTAAGCGCCTGCGAGTCCTTCACTGCCTGCGCAGTGTCCACGGTGCCGCTGGAGTAGTCGGCGACAAGATTGTTGAGGGCCGCAAAGACGTCGTTTACCCCGCTGCCGCTGAAGATCTGGTCGCCGGGAATATTCAGCTGGATCTTCTGCCCGTTTGGCGTTTCGAGATAGTTCGAATCCTGGTCGCCGTTGTAGGTGACGGTATCGCGTGTGACGCCGCTCGACAGCGTGAACGGAGAATTCGCGGTCTGCCCGCCGGCGAAGATGTATTGCCCCTGGTAACTGGTGTTGGCCAGCCCCAGCACTTCGCCGCGTATACCCGCAATCTGGTTGGAGATCGACTTCACGTTGCTCGCGTTCATCGTGCCGTTGTTGGCGCTCACCGACAACGAAACGGCCTGCGTCAGCTGCTGCACTACCTGGCCGAGTACTGAATCCGCCACCTGCAACTGGCCCATCACCAGGTTTGAGGATTGCGTAAAAGAGTCATCGCGCTGGACCTGGTTCAGCAGCAGTACATTCTGTCCCGCAGCCAGCGGATCCTCGCTCAACGAGTTCACACGCACCCCGCTGCTTAATTGCGCCGTAAGCTGCTGCTGGCTCAATTCAGATTGATCGAGCGCACCCACCAGGTTCGTGACATAACTCGGATCCACCCGCATCGTCTTCCCCTTCGTAAGCAGCGACCTCCAGGTCGCGCGCATTGTGTACCTGAGAACGTGAGTCTTACGAAACCGTCGTCGGGCTGCCCAGATTGATCGCTGACCCCATCAGGGTGTTCAGCAAAGCAAAGACCTTGGCCCCCGCCTGATAACTGCGCTCGATCATCATCAGCGCAGAAGCCTCGTCGTTGAGATTGACCGCGGAGAGCGCGTTGTTCTGGGTCTGCAGCTGGGTTACCGAAGCAGTCTCCGCGGCGTTTTCTGTCTGCACTTGCGACACCGTCGAACCAAACGAAGTGACAAATCCGGAATAGAAGTTGATCGGCGACTGACCATCGACAATGGTTTGATTTGCCAGGTTCGCCATCGCAATCGCGTTGGAATTGTTCCCCGACGCCTGCCCCGGGCCCGCGGCGGCGATGCGGTTGGGGTCAGTCATCACCACCCGCATGGCCTCCGCACTGCCGGTAACCGCCGTCCGCTGCGCGAAGATATCTCCCGACGTGCTGTCATCCGCAGCCAGATCGATTCCGGCATTGTTCTGCGTGTTTACCGAACTCGAAATGTTATACGCCAGCGTATCGAGTGCGTTGAGCACGCCCGGAATGTCCACATCCCGGGCAGCCAGAATCCCGCCCAGTTGACCGCCCCCTGTGGTCAGTTGCGAAGTCACATCGGTCGTGCCCACGAAAAAGTGGGTCAGCCCGTCAACCATGCCGTTTGTCAGCGTATAGCTGGTACCGTGCGAAACCAGCGTCTGCCCCGACGTGGTGGTGACTGCGAGGCCGTTGTCTTCAGTCGGAACCTGGTTGATGCCGATCAGTTGCGAAAGCTTGCTCAAAGCCTGCTGCCGCTGATCCTCAAGCACCCCGGCATCCCCATTCGGCGACGTGGACTGAATCTGCACGTTCAGTTGCGCGATCTGCCCGGTCAGGGCGTTCACCTGCGCACTGATGCCCGATGCCTCCTCGTCGAGAGAGGCCCTCTGCGCATGCACGTTTGAGGCCGCATTTGAAATGTCGCCGGCCAGCGTCGAGCCGGTCGAGAGCACCTGCTGGCGCAGCGCATTGTTGGTGGGATTCGCCTCCAGCGACGAAAAGGAGTTGAAGAAGCTGGTAATGTCGCTGCCGATATCGCCCGCGTTGGTGCCGGACGATCCGGTGTTCGGCTTGAACAGGGTCTCCGTTGTGTCGAGCGCCGCCAGGCGTGCGCCCGAGGCCGAAGCCAACTGCTGCTGCTGATCGAGCCGCGCGGTCAATACCCGATCGCGCACCGAAGTCGCGCCCGTCTGCGTCACCCCGGTGCCATAGCGAATTCCATTGATTTCAACCGGCGTATTCTCGCGCCAGTTGGGAACCTCTCTCGTGTAACCCGGAGTGTTGGCATTGGCCACGTTGTTGGCCACGATGCCCAGCGCTGCCTGGTCGGCATCGAGCGCCGATGAAATAAGGCTGAATGCGGAGCTAATTGTCCCCATGACCCTGTCCTATGCGCTCGCCCCCGCCATACTCCAGCCGTCCTTCGCGCAGTTCCCTTAGGCGATGCATGACGCTCGCGTTGGCCCGCGTCGCCTCCAGCACCCGCGCCAGAATCGCCAGCTCTCCTTGAACTTCGCGGGAGATGATGACCGGCGCGGCGTACTCCTGTCCGTTGGCCTGCTGCACGTCCCGATTGAGGGCCTCGCACGAACGCGCCAGTTCCTCAAGCCTGTCGGTATCGAGCCGGGCCAGTGCCTGAGAAGCCTCGACAACCAGTTCTTTCAGCCCCGTATTGAACCGGCGATTCCCACTCGCAAGCATTTCCCGTTTCCCTTCCATCAAGCCTGAGCTGCTTCAAACTGCCCCGCACTGCTGCCTAGTGTCCGCCCGCCAGCATGGCGTCTACCATGCGAGAGGCCACGGCCGACGCAGGAACGTTGTAGCTGCCGGTTGCCAGAGCCGCCTGGATGCCGGCCACTTTGTCCATCCGCACCCCTCCATCGGCGGCAGTCTGCGCCACTTCGCTGCCTGCGCTGCTCAACGTGGCGCGGTCGCTGCCCAGCAGGCTTCCATCCGCAACCTGGCCGCCCCGATTCTGCTGCGCCGGTGCGGGCGTCGGCTGCGTCACTCCTAGAAGCGATTTCAATCCATCCAAGCCGCTGCGTATATCCATAAAGAACTCTCCCTGTCCGGTGTATCGGCGTTCCTGTTCCTGACTTTAGTCATTCACGCGATCTTGTCGTGAGATTGTTGTGTCGATTTCAAATTCCCTTGGTCATTGTGGGTGCGGGACCGGAACGGGAAAGATCGGCGAGGATTCGATTGGCAATTCCAAATCCACCTTGGGCGCTGACCGCTCTCCCCAGAGCCTCCGATGCGAAGCCCACCAAAGCCTGTCCGGAACCGGCGTCCTCTTCAGTCAGCAAGCCGCTGGTCGTCATTGGATTCAGCACCTCCTTCATCATCTGGGCCTCAAACTCGCGTGCTGCCCGCTCCAATCGTGGCTGCGGCACGTGCCCGCCGGTTGACGCCGCAGTTGTTGCCGCAATTCCATGCATCGGATTACCCCTCAAAGAACTTCCAGGTCGGCCTCGAGTGCGCCGGCCTCTTTCATCGCCTGCAAAATGGAGATTACGTCGCGCGCACCCGCACCGGTGCGTTGCAATTCCTTGACCAGATCTTCGACAGTAGCGCCCTGTTTCAAATCGATACGGTTCACCGGCTTGTCCTGGGCCTCTACCGTGGTCTGCTGCACCACTTGCGTCGAACCCGCTGAGAACGGACCGGGCTGCGACACCAGCGTCTCCGCAATCACGTTGACCGACAAGCCTCCATGCAAGATCGAAACCGGCTGCAGCCGGACCGTGCCTCCAATCACCACGGTTCCGGTGCGTTCGTTCACCACCACGCGAGCGCGCGGAAACACCTCGATCTCGACCGCTTCAACGGCGTCGAGCAGCGCGGCCCGGTCTTCCTCAGGAGTGGTGGCAATCTCCACTCGCCGGCTGTCGACCGCGTGTGCCCGCGGTTTGCCGAGAGCGCGATCGATGGCCGCCGCCATGCGCTGCGAGGTGTGAAAGTCGGCATCATTGAGCACCACGCTTACGGTCTTCATCTGTTGGAGATCAAAAGGCACTGCCCGCTCCACCAACGCACCGCCCGGAATGCGCGCTGTGGTGGGATGGTTCATCTGCCGCGTGTTGCCGCCTGCCGTGGCCATGTACCCTCCCAGCACCAGGGCACCTTGAGCTTGCGCGTAGATCTGCCCGTCGGGGCCGTAAAGCGGCGTCATGAGAAGGATGCCTCCCTCAAGCGACCGCGCATCGCCGGCGGACGAGGCGGTAATATCCATCCGCGATCCCGCTCGGCTGAACGGCGGCAGCGTGGCCACCACGAAGACCGCCGCCATGTTCTTCACCTGCATGTTGCTGGCGCTGTTTGACCCGGTCTGCGGAACCGTGATGCCCATGCGCTCCAGTGCCGAGATCAGGGTCTGCGCGGGAAACACGGTCTGCGAACTGTCGCCGGTTCCGCGCAGCCCGACCACCAGCCCATAGCCCACCAGCTGGTTGTCGCGAATACCCTCGATGGTGGCTACATCCTTGACTCGCGCCCGCTGCGGCGCAGGTTCTGCCGGAAGCTGCAGCGCCGCCAGCACAATCCCCGCCGCCAACAGGATCCAGACCCACCGCGTTGCCTTCGATGTTGTCGTTCTCAAGCCTGGCATCCCGCCCCGCATCTTCGTCCGTCCTTGCCTTTTCCTGAACCCTGATCCCTGTTCCCTGAACCCTGTCTTTAAAACACCACCAGCCTCTGCAACAGGCGCACCAGGGGGTTCTGCCGGTAGGTGGAATCGTTGACGATGCCTTTTCCCGTCACTTCCAGTTCGAGGTCCGTCATAGCCGTCGACATCACCTGGTTTTGCGCACTTACGTCTTCCGGCCGCACCAGCCCGCGCAGCCGTATCAGTTGCGTCTGCTGCGAAAAAGTCAGCTGCCTCGTCGCCTGCACAACCAGAAGCCCGTTCGGAAGCACATCCACCACCTCGGCCCCGAACGTTGTTGCCAGGCTGCTGTTGGTAGTGCTCTGCCCCTGAGCGGTCAGCCCGGAAGACGAGGTCTGGCCAACCAGGTTCTGCATCGCGTTGCTCCCCTTGAGCGCGCCGAACAGCGAAGTGAGTTTGGAGCTGGCATTCGACGCCCGTGAATTCTTCACCTGCCCATCGGTCGATGCAGCCAGGCTCTCCGTCACCACAATCGAGACCACATCGTGCAGCCGCGCAGCTTTGGCATCCGTGCCGAAGCGCACCAGCCTTCCCTCCGGACTCCAGATCGACCCGAGAGTGCGCACCTCCGCCGCCTGTTGCGCACGAACCCGTTCCACGTAAGCACGCAGCGCCGCCTCGGGTGGCGTTCCTTTGCCTGACTCGGACGGCTTCTTGCCGGCCGCAGCCAGGTAAGTAAGAGAGGACAGGATGGTCATAACCACAACAAATCTTCCGAACGGTCTCACTGATCCGGACTTCATGGCAGCGCCTCCGGTGTAGTTGCCGGCAAAGACCCAAAGGCCGCCCGGCCCGGCGCCACGGCCACGGCTCGCTCTACGCGTCCGCCGATCTTCAATCGCACCGCCAGCGTCGCTCCAGCTTTTGCCGACGCGAGCGCTACCGCTTCCAATTGCACATCCGCGATTGCGGTGTGCTCCTCCACCACCAGCCGGTCCCCGGCGTGGATCACGATAGATCCGTCGGAATGGTCAGCCCGTTCCCCTTTTGGTTTCTGCGCAGATTCGGCGACAGCCGCAGGAATCGACCGCGCAAGCCGAGTGTCGGCAAGCAGTAAACGTCCGGGGCCGCCGGGATGGTCCTCATTGCGCAGCAAGAGCCAGCTCTGCCCTGAATGAGGATCCTGTATCGTGCGAATAACGTCTCCGGGCGAACCGGCGGTTTCCTCCGACGTACGCGCGCCGAGCATGCCGTCGCTGCGGATCGCCATCGCCTGTCCCGCGGCGTGCGATCCCGACGCGATCGCAGTTGTGAGCAAAACGACTCCCGAGCTTCCCGTCCATGCCATCCATGCGGCTTTCAGTGCGCTGAAGTTATTCATCTCTTACTTCATACCTATCGCGTCATGTTATTGACTTGGGTATACATATCGTCCGCAGCCTTGATGACCTTGGTATTGGACTCGTAGGCGCGCTGCGCCAGCACCATCTGCACAAACTCCGTCACCACGTCCACGTTGGAGTTCTCCAGATATCCCTGCTGCAGCGTTCCCAAACCCTCGGTGCCCCCGGGATTACCGAGCACCGCGTCCCCGGAACTGAGCGTAGCCTTCAACAGGTTCGATCCCATGCTCTCCAGGCCGCCGGGATTGGCGAAGGTCGCCAACTGGAGCTGGCCCAGTTGCGACGGATTCTGCTGTCCCGCCAGCGTCGCGTTGACCACTCCGTATTGCGTAATCGTCACCGCCGTGGCGTTGGCGGGAATGGTGATGGTTGGAACCACCGGGTCGCCGTCGGTGGTCACGATGGTTCCCTGGTTGTTCATGTGGAACTGGCCTGCCCGCGTGTACGCGACCGTGCCGTCCGGGCGCTGCACCTGGAAGAACCCCGCGCCTTCAATGGCTACATCCAATGGGTTCGATGTCTGGTTGAGCGATCCCTGGGTCATGATGACCTCGGTGGCCGCCGATTTGGTCCCCAGGCCGATCTGCAGCCCGGCGCTCACGGTCGACTGGCTCTGCGCCGCGCCAGGCGTAACCAGGTTCTGGTACACCATGTCCTGAAACTGCAGCCGCAGCTGGCGAAAGCCTGTGGTCGAGGAGTTGGCCAGATTGTTGGCGATGGTGTCGAGGTTCATCTGCTGCGCGCTCATGCCGCTAGCTGCGGTGTATAAGGCTCGAATCATTGCGGCTCCTGTCTTATCGATGCGTAGTGCTCGATGCGTTGTGCCGGTTTCTTTGCGGTTCAAAGCTAATGACTGACAACTGAGAACTCATACCCTGGGCAGTTCCTCGGTCGCGATCTTATTGAACTCAGTATGAAAAATCGTCAGGGCCTTTTGCATCATCTCCGCCTGCCGCTGCATGACGATCAGGTCGAGGGTGCCCTGGATTGCGTCCTGGTTGGCGGACTCGATAGCGCCCTGGTGCACCGCCGCATCTTTTGAAAGTGTGGGAGTGACCCCCTCAGGGGCGACATAGCGATTGGCACCCTCTGGAATAAGTTGTGCGCTGGCGGAAAACGTGAAGACCCCCACCGTCGCGACAGCTCCGCCGGCCACCGAGAGAACTCCATCAGAGCCGACCGACACCTCTCCCGGCGGCACGGCGATTGCCTTTCCCGTTGCCGATAAAACCGGCTCGCCCTTGGCGGTCACCAGCCAACCACTCTGCGCCCGGTGGAAGCTGCCGTCCCGGGTGTAACGCACTCCGTTGGCCGTCTGCACCTGAAAGAACCCCTGGCCCTCGATGGCCAGATCCAGCGAATTTCCGGTCTGCTGCAGCGGGCCCTGTCCGAGGTTGAGCCGGTCGCCGCCGAGCAAGCCGTAGTTGTTGACTGTCTGGCCCAGCTGCGAGCTTGCGGCTTCGGATCCCAGCAACACGGAGCGAAAGTATTCGCGCTCGGCGCGGTACCCGGGAGTCTGCGCGTTGGCCAGGTTTGCCGCTGCCGTATCCACCGCCTGGGTGCGCGCCATCAGTCCGGTCATCGCCGCATAATATCCGCTGTCCATAAGGAGTTCCCCTGTCGAGGAGAAACGGTGCAGATGGTGGACCGAAATACGACAGGAAGGATTAGAGAAATCAGATGGGAGAGGAACAGGCAGGGATGAGAGATCAGCGGCGCCGCGCAGATCGGCAGCGCCGAAGGTTCGGGAGCGCTCTCAGCGCAGCCCGTCGCAGATGATGGTCAGCTCGAACCGCGCGTCATCGAAGGAGTAGATGTGATGCAGCTGAAATTCGGGAGCCTGCACATGCAGGTTGTAGTTCTTGCCCGTGATGACGGCCGGCACCGAGAGGCCGCAGTTGGCCGCCAGCTCCGGCACCTTTCCCTTCCACGCGCCGGCCAGCATGTTGCAGATCTCGCCGATGCCGTCCTTGACCGTATCGTCCATCTCCTCGAAATCCATGCCCGTCATGTGCGCGGCGATCTTCATGGCCGCGGTGCCGCCCGATCGAAAGACACAGGCGCCGCTCAACATTCCGCCAAATCCCACCACCGCGGTCACCGACTCTTCCTCAGACACCGGCGGTACAGACTCGCGCCTGCAGTCAACGCCCAACATGAGTCGAAAGACCTCTTCCACACTTGCATCCAGGTTCCGCGGATCGGAGACCTTGTCCACGGATTCACGCAACGACACTGCCATCGCCCTCTCCATTTCGTCGGTGCCGGCCGTTCGCGCTCCCGCGTGTGTGCCCGCCCGTACTCCGTTCAACAGCATGCGGTATCTTCCGGCTACGATGCCTTCAACAGCGGCAGTACCCGTTCCTTGACCTGCTCGGCAGTGAACGGCTTGCGAATATAGCCTCGCGCTCCCGCCTGGATCGCCTGCTTCACATGCTCCTCGCTCGATTCGGTGGTAATCATCACCACCGGCACGCCGGCAGCCAGATTCTGCGCCTTGATCTGGCGCACAAATTCAAGTCCATCCATCGATGGCATGTTGATGTCTGAAAGAATCAGGTCCACACGATTCGACTTCAAGACCTCCAGGCCGTCGGTACCGCTGCTGGCCTCATATACCACCATCGGGTCGAGTCCCGCCTGGCGCAGTGCGCGCTCCACAATCTTCCGCATCACCGACGAGTCATCGACGATCAGTGTTCTCACTTCAGCCATGTTCCGAAGCCCCCATGGTTATGCTTATCGACGCTTTACGCCGGTTCTTGAGTGGCGATTCGCCGCAGCCACGTTCTCTGGCTGCTTTATCGCCCCCGGAGGCTCATTGTGCGCCGATGGCGCAGATCAAATCCTGGATCGACCCGGCTTCGGGCAGCGGTCCGGTCTGCGCTTTGCGCCACATCCTCAGCCACAGGCAGTCGTGCACGCGTACCAGCCGCGCATCGACGGGACGCACGCGTTCCACCACCCGGGCCATGGCGCGGACTACAGCCGGCTCCGATGCGGCCTCCAGCAATTCCACCGAAGGAAACTTCGCGTCCAGCATGCGCCCATGCGCCGGCCGGAAAAGCGATTCCCGCACCAGACCGCTCTCCACCCTCAACCCCGTCATGCGCCCCACAGCCAGCGCCAGCACCGGATCGAGCCGGTCTTCGAATCCGAGATAAACGAGCTTTCCGGCCGCCACTCGCAGAGGCAGCGCCCCGAATGCGTCCATGAACAGGCGCGGCATTACCGGCGTCAGCGCTTCGGGATCGTGGAACTCCAACGGCATCACCGGGCAGCTCCATTGCAGGCTCAACGCGCGCGTCACCAGTTGCTCGCTGACTCCCTGCTGCGTCACCAGCCAATGCCCCAGGCGCCCTCCCCCCGCCGTCTTCTGCGCATCGAGCGCGCCGCGCAACTGGCCGGCCGAGATCCATCCCTGCTCCAGCATCAACAGGCCCAGCGGCACGCGGTGGCGATGCCTCTCCTGCACACTGCCCCGGCCCTCGAGTTCCCGCCGCACCGCCGTCTGCATACGTTCCAAAGTGCATTCGGCCGAGCAGTTCCATCCTCCTTCAAACACCGGCGCGGAGCGGCTGCGCCACAGGTGCAGCCAGCCGGAACTGCAGGCGGGATTGGCGCAGGTCTCAAACAGGCCCATGCCTTGCCCAGAGCTTCTTCTCGGCTCAGATCCCAGATCAAGTCTCGGATCAAGTCTCGGATCAAGTCTCGGATTAGATGTCGGATATGGGACCCGGTTCGATGCCCAGTCCGATCCGCTGCCATGCGTCAAACTTCCACTCTTCGCGTCTAATTTTGGCAGCTGCAAGCCGCGTCCCCGACTGTCCGGCCTACGACTTAGTGACCCGCAGGCCGAAGTTGCCGTTGACCAGCACCACTTCTCCACGAGCCACTATCTTGTCGCCCACAATCAGGTCGACGGGGTCTGTGACATGCCGATCGAGTTGCACCACATCACCCGGCCCCAGTTCGAGAACCTCGCCCAGCGGCAGCTCCCGGCAGCCGAAGCGCAGCGTCGCTTCCAGCTCCACATCGAGCAGCAACTCGATTCCGGGACTGATGCCGGCAGGCGCGGCGGAGGGAGGCCGGGTTGCAACCCGTTCCTCGCGCACCGGAGGCTTGACCTGCGTCTTCGGAGCGCGCACATCATCGCGCACCAGGATGGTCCACGCCCTGTCCGCCGACTTCAGCTGAAAGGCGCGTGTAATTTTGCTCTCGCCGCCGATCTCCTCCATGCTCTCGACGCGGCACTTCTGGCCGGTCTTGGCAAGCAGCTCCCCGGCGGCGGCATCGGCCACCTCGCGCAGCAGCTCGCTCCAGCCCGCCTTCTGAT
>WNGR01009153.1_pt1 | contig 14803 bp, 14 predicted proteins | sample 5407581 | NCBI WGS metagenome assembly WNGR01 (sample SAMN13153383, study PRJNA577476) | soil metagenome | isolation source: 80 cm soil or saprolite under Garry oak tree replicate 2 | place: USA:California | collected 2016-06-15
GAACCTGAATCTCAAACTACTACCCAAACTGTAATAGCTGGTAGCAAAGCAGTGCTTCCAAACTATGACTGGTTTACTTAAAAGCTCAGTCTTAGACGTCATGAGTAAGTCAAGCAACACACGTATGTAGTGAACGGCGTAGCCGTTTACACTCCTGGGGAACGAAGCGACCAGGAGTAAGTATTCTTGGAAGTAGTCAAAGGTACATTCAATTTTTGGCTTTTGATTTCTAATAGAGCCGCCGAGGCGGAGAGTTCCATATGACTCTGCGAAGTACCTGTCTTGTGCTATCTGTTACAAGGACCTACAATAGAAATATGAGTAACTCAGATGACAACTACGTTGGTGTACTACTAGAGCAAATCCGCGATGAGATTAAGGCAGTGCATGAGGAAGTCGGTGGAATGCGAGAAGAACTGGCAAACGTACCTAAGCGAGAAGAGTTCAACGAGCTCAAAGACGACATGAAGGTTGTCAAGGCTGCAGTCACTGATATAAGCCATCAGGCGAATGACCACGACCACCGTATTACACGGCTTGAGGCGAAGGCTGCGTAGGCAGTTTTCGGCGCGGAATTCTAGAGCCTAATCCATATCGTCAAAAGTTGGCAGTAAGTTCACTATCTGCAGCCACGAGGATCACAATTCATTTTCTACGTCGAAGCATGCTGTTTCGGTTTCTCCTATCATTTCGCCCCTTTGCTTCCCCTGGAGTGACAGAAGGTCTAAGTATTCAGTTGCTACATGTACGTTGTGTCGTCTCGCAGCGTAATCCTATCAATCAAAATGTGGTTTTGTTCATCGATTCTACCAATACCGTAAATAATACGGATGCGATCCGTAAAACGGGTACTGCTCTCGTCGCCCGCAGTTTGTTGCGGACGGTACCGGCGCAACCAAGTAGAATATTGGGCGGCCGCGCCGTTACTTACAGATAAACGCTTCGGCTTCAGCTTGACGGTATTAAGACGATCAAATGGATCTCGTGCGATGTGCAGCAAATATGCCTTGATGGCTTCGGCAAGGCCAGGCTCTCCTCTATGTTCGTTGAGAAATTTACTGATTACGGGATGACTTAGCATCGCATCAACATCGCCGGTGTGTTCGGCCGAAAAAAGACGGTCAGAGCCAGCGATACTTTTTAGCACGGCAAACGGTGCTGCTGTCTCCTGCTGCTCGTCAGAGGTGATGTCATGCACGTCCAGCGACTTCTCTGGTGGCCCGACGCCTGCGGCGTCCCTTTTCCCTGTGCGCCTGCGCGCTTTGGTAGTTGTACGCTGCTGTCGATCGTCTTCTCTGGGTAAGCGTACGTTGGATGGTTGCCTTCCTTGTCGGGCGTATGGTCTGAAAGCTTGCTCGAACTGGTCAATGCGATTGGCAGCAAGACTGCTGAGCTGCTCTTCATATACTTTGTGCCACAGGTCTGGGAGTTGGTCGAAGGTGTCCGCAAGTCGTGTAGCCAGCGTTGTGCCGGCCATTCTTTCGTCAAACTCGGCCTGTATCACTGTAGCTACAGCCTGGGCGCCGATGGCGCTTGGGTAAAAGCGCGAGGCGTCTTCTCGGCCATGCTGCAGGATCTCGTTGGAGTAGGTCATTCAAAAACGCGGTTTTCGTATAGTTTTCTGCCGCAACGCGGTATATGGCCTGGAAAAAAATATTTTCCTGGGTTGTTTTTGTCGTTGCGCAATACGTAGCTACTGCTTCTAGTAGGCCGGGATACTCCTTGGGGCTGTTCAGCCCGATGTCTGCGAGTTCCAGCAAACGACTAAGTGCGGCATCCGTGTAAGCGTCGTTACTCAGCATGTCACGCAGTTTTAAGGTGACGAAATACTGTCCGGCGAACGCGGCAATATAATCATCTTTGAGTCTTCTCCCAAGCTTCGACATTCCCTCGAGGCCACTGAGTATAGGCCGGGGATTTTCGGCCAGCATATCGTCTCTTACCTCTTGCCGAGCCAGGGCGAGCGTTTTGGTTGCGGCTTTTAGAAAGGTCGGCGTTTGCGTATAGCCGTTGTACATGTCGTCAAGAACCGGGCAATCCCTGACGAAAGCGTAGGCCATGTGATTGGTTTCGCCGATCACATGCCTAGGCTTGGGTGTATAGTCGTGGCGTATCTGGCGTCGGAGTTCACGATTCCCATGTTCCAAGTTTGCGAACCCAGGTTGCGTCTTGCCATGCTCGTCTGGCGGGGACTGAGTCGGTATGCGAGGCTCCAATAGTCTAGCAGATAGTTCTTTGGAAGTGTCCCGCACGGAAACCCATAGATCTTCCGCGGCTGCGAAAAAAGCAGCATGTCATCAAGGAACTCTTCAACGACAATATCCGGACCTCTTTCAGGCAGCTCGTGATCTACAGCAGGCTGCTCTGGATATGCCGCCGCTCCCGGTAGTTTCTTCTCCATAGGCAGCCAGTTTCTCACAGAATCCGATATTTGCGAGTACAGACTTACGCTAATAGCTATTGCCCTAACACCCTAACATCTACAGCGTCCTCTGCTTAATGAACCCCGAGAAGCTGTGCTCCCCACAACGGCTTTTACAATCCCTCAGTGTCTCTGGCCAGCACTACTGTTGAGGTGGTGATGTACCTAATTTGTTCGTCAACCTTGTTACGAAAGCCCGACCCACCACAAGAATGCCGAAGCATTGGGAGAACCTGAGGTCGCCGGCAAAGCGGTTGTAAGCCCAGTATTTGCGGTTGCGGCGCGGAAATTTGGTGAAACCAGACCTGCATTGGCAAATGTGGCGGCAATGTTCGTTCCTCGAGCCAATGAAGGGGCGGTAGCCGACCAGTTCGCGTATAGTCCAATGTAGTAGTCGCCGGCAGCTTCCGAAAAAGGGCCGCCCGATAATGCCATTGTCTTGAGTCCGGTTGTGCCCCAGCCTGTGGTTTGGTCGGCGGTGGACGCAATAAGATTTCCTGCGGATGTATAAAGACCGGCAAAATTTTGGCCAGATGTCAGCCCCACACCGGCGCTCGTAAGATATATGATGACGTTAGTAACTGACGACTGTACGGGCAAGTGAACTCGGACTAAGTACAACGTGCCTGCCACGGCTATCGCGGAGTTGTTGGCGGCGGTGCCAACGTCAAGTGACCAGGCGAGCAAGTTGTGGTCCGGTGCCGCCCACTCGTATCGAGGGTGAACATGATTGGCTGGAGCAGCCTTGGTCGCATTGCCTGCAGCGCCGATAACGCCGACCTGCTGAGGAACGGTGCTGTTATCTACCCGTGCCGGAGCAACCCATGTACCGGGAGTGCCAGCGGCAGTACAAATCCAAATCAAACCGCTTTGATCAATCACGTAATCTCCGATGGCAAAAGTGCCAGAGGTAGGAGCGCCGCTGGCAGTAGCGCCAACATACCGTGACGCGGCAACTGCGCCGCTTAGGCCGCTTGACGCAAAATCAGGAGCAGCGACTGCTCCAGTGAAAGTCTGAGTTGAGCCAGAGGACTTATCAGCGGCATTAGTGACCTGCGCAGCCGTATAATCGCCAGACGTTGCCGTGACTCCTCCGGTACGGCCGAACACGCTCGTCACGGCTCCAGGCGGCACAGACCATGCCCCATCGCCACGCAAAAAATTACTGCTGCTGGGCGTACCTGAACCAAGCTGTGCAACCGGCACCAAGCTGCTACTGTTTAGGCCGGCATAGCCGGACGCAGCTCCTTTGTTAGTAGTCATTTCCGCTCCAGCAGTTGAAACCGCACTACCTATTAGCGTCCCATCGCTGTTATGGGCCACTCCTAAAAAGCCATTGAGTACAAATCCCCATGTGCCGTTATCACTGCCAGGTACGGGCAAACGCTGCGCCATCAGTCAAATCCTTTTGTTTTTTTGGCTCCCAACGGTGAATCTTTACCGATAAAACCGCTGTATCCACTGCTCCCATAGCCATTGTCAGTAGACACGTGTGAACCTTTACCGAGTAAACGGAGCAACGGCTCAATGTTGAGCAACATGAGCGCAGCCAAACCCGTAAAGCTCAGGAACTCTTTTCGAGTCATGTCTTGTTTTAGGAGATCTAGCCACCGTGAATTTGTAATCTTTCCCATCCTACGTATCCGTAAAACCCTTACGTTTAAATATTACTGGACCTTGTTCCTTAGCACAAGGACTTCAATTGACCACTGCGGTGTACAGCACGCTATCACTGTAGCTTCCGTTCAGGGTTGAGGCACTGGCGCACAACCCGTACCAAACAGAAGTGGTTAGGGCCGGATCGGCTGGCGCAACGCTGGTGGCGATAGTATCAGGTGTCGCGGATGATAGCGGCACGGCTGCGAAGGTAGCGCTCGGTAGGCCACTATTTGAACTGGCCGCAGTTGGACCGCTGCCAAAGCCGCCGTTATCGTCCACACGATAACCCCACTTATTCACACTAAACAGGGCTGGCGAAGCATTTGTGCCGCTCAGGGCATCGATCGTGCCGCCATTGCTGCCTGGCATCTGATTGCTAGTGTCGTTGTCGTTTAGCGTCAAAGTGTAGCCGGTGCTGGAATCGGTAGTAACTGCCACGCTATCGCTTTGTACCGTGCAGGTTGTGCTTGCTCCGGGAATCACATTCAGACTGACTGCACCACTTGATGTGAGAGAGATGCCACACGAACTATACTGGCAAGAACTATATGTGCCGCTGCTATAGGAGCTATCGGCGCGAACGTGCATTGACGAGTAGGCTATACCGATACCGCATACAAATACCAGTGTGACCAGCGTAGATATAAGTGGAAATTGGAACAACCGTTTCATTTTCTTCGTCCTCGCTGGACCGTCCGGATGAGGATTGTAGCGAGCAAGGCCGTAACGGATGCTAGTATCGCTATTTTGCCCCATGTCCTGCTGTGACCAGGCGTGCGATACGTAATAGCTGTCCGCGTGACGCTCACTTGCGCAGCCTCGCTCTGGCCGTTCGCATTAGCAATCACTCGGATGACATTATTGCCGATTTTGAGTGGAACGCTGACATTGAACGTTTCGTTGGCAGTGTCAAGGCTCGCGTCGAGCAGCCCGTTAACAATGACGCTTTCAGTAGCCGGGAGATTAGTCGTGCCAGTTACAAAAATAGCGGCTTTGCTTGTTGTTGCATGATTATCAGGGCTCGTGATATGCATCGTCAACGCGGGCAATGAAGACCCCTCAGCTTGGCTGTTACCGGCGTTATCCGTAGCAGGACGAGCAATAGCACCGAGGACAGATACGATCGGCGAACCGCTCGGAATCGGAATTAGTGCCACTGGCGGTAATGTGACCGTCACGTTCTGCTCACTAACGCCGCTCGTCCCGCACGGATTAGATGCCTGGGCAGTGAGGTGGTTTTGTCCCGTCATTAATGTAACTTGCACTTGGAAAGCCCCACTCGCATCGCTTGTAACCATGGCAGACGGCTGGTCATTGTCCGTAAGCGTCACAGAACTGTTTACAGTCGTAGTTCCAGTGATAATGGTGGTTTGCGACGAGAGCGTGCTGCCATCTGACGGCATCGTAATAACGGGAGAGGTAGGCACTTGGCAAATGTTCGATTGAATAGTCGTACTGCCAAAGAATATCATTAACCCCAGGGAAGCAAGTGCGGCGCCTAGCATATTAACTTCTCTTTTTTTGCCGTCGTCGTTTAAATGCTGTTTCGCCGATAATAATCAAAATGATAACACCAAGCAGACTTAGTACCCACGGACGCACTATGAATACCCACTGATTTGCTAATCGCCGCTTTGCTCCGGCGACAGTAGCACTTCGCTCCACGCGGTACAGCCCGATTGGCGGCATATTGTTCCACGTGGCGCTAACCTTGCGAACCGTTTGAGGCAATACATAGCGCTGCAGACTTGTATGGAATACAGACTTGCCAAAAATATTCTTGACAGCGACACTGGCGCTTGTTAAAAAATGTACGCCGCCGGTGTTGCTGACTAGCATGGCCAGCGGTAAGGATGCGGCTGTAGTGATATGTGGCACGCCAACAGTCTGCACAGTGCCACCGGTCTTCACTGGTCCCTGCACGCTGATATAGAGAATGTTGCCAACACGATTGTGACTCACAACTCCCGTACTGGCGGATGTAGCTGGAGCCCCCGTTTCGGCAAATAGCACAGCATAGTAGCCGCCCGGCTGAGTGCCTTCGGGAACTGTTATTGTATAATTTACATTTATAAGCTTATGGGCGACGAGCGATTTGGCGGTCGGATCCGTAATACGTACCCAGTTCGACGCGTCAATCGTACCTGGCAGAGGCGTAAACTCTGGATCATAATCTGTGCCTGCGACATGGTACGGCGCAACGGAAACCAAAACAGTATAGTTCGTATCGCCTTCATTGATAACGTCAAAGCTATTAGTGGTGCTGTGGCCGGGTGCTATCGAAAGCTCGGTCGAAGAGGGGGTCATAGTAATATTTTGTGCGCTCGCAGTGGTTGCGGCTGTGACTAGTCTTATAGTGCCAAAGGAGAATATGCTGCTGGCGACGATTAGAAGAAGTAGGCGTAAACGAGAGCCGCTAGCTCGCATACACCGGCCTAGTTGGCTGTCGCCGTGTATGTGACGCTATTAGTATATGTGCCGGCCGGGGTTGCGGTATTTACGGCAATGCCGTACCAGACAGTCGTCGTGTCACTGGAAGCAGTAGTGGCGGTCGTCTTTAGCGTATCCGGTGAAGCCGTTGCAGGGATGGCGGCAAACTTTGCAGCACCAATCACTGCATTCGAAACAGGGCTGGTCGGACCGGCGCCAAAGCCACCGACCCCGTCATCACGATAGCCCCAGCTATTAGCTGTTTCGGCAATTGGTGCCGCTTGAGTGCCGGCCACAGCTACAATGCTATTGCCGCCCGAAACAAGCGCGCTGGACGCTGCGGTTTCGCCAAGCTTCAGGGTATAACCAGCGCTGTCGTTCGTACTTACCGTAATCGTGTCGCTGGCAATAGTCTGTACGCCGCCAGTAGTCGGGACAGCGTTAATATTCACCGTACCGTCGGTAGTTAATAAGCCGATAACCGAGCTGATATTAGAAGAAACAGTGGTGCTGGCAGTAAGGGCCTCGACGCTCGCAGGAATAGCCAAGAATGCCACGACCAGGAAGACGATTTTTATGCCCATGCTAATTTTATAAACGCGATGCATGGTTCCTATTTTAGCATAAGCATGTATCACGGCAAGCCCGACAATTTCAGGCAATTCATTCTACGTAACCTGACCTACACCGACTTCCCAGAGGACATCGACGGAATTCCGCTCAGCTCTTTAGCCGACGGTGTTGGTGCGTATCCAAAAGTCATATGACTCGCCATTTTGGTATATACTAATAATTAGCATGAGTGAGGGACAAATACACAAACGGCGTTTGTAGGATGATGAAGCAAAAATTTATTATTGTCTCAAACCGATTGCCCGTCAGCGTTTCAAAACAAGATGGTAAGTTGGTTTATTCGCCAAGCTCAGGTGGTCTGGCAACCGCGATGGCCTCTCTGGGCGAAGCTGACAGTAAACGTTTGTGGATTGGCTGGCCTGGCATTGCCAGCGACGAGCTCTCGCCCGCCGACAAAGCCGCCATCACGCGCAAATTGCAAACCTACGGCTGCTATCCGGTTTTCCTGACCCAAGAGCAGGTCAATAAGTTTTATGCCGGCTACGCCAATGACACGATTTGGCCGCTGTTTCACTACTTTCAGTCATATGCACAGTACGATAATGCCTACTGGCTGGCCTACAAAGAAGTCAACGCCGTTTTCAAAAAAGCCATTGTGCAGCACGCCGACCCGCACGCCTCAATATGGATACACGACTATCATCTGATGCTTCTGCCGAAACTGTTGCGCGAAGCCCTGCCGAGCGGCACCATCGGGTTCTTTTTGCACATTCCGTTTCCGTCATACGAAATCTTCCGCATGCTGCCGAATCGCACGCAAGTACTTGAAGGACTATTGGGCGCTGACCTGGTCGGCTTCCACGTCTACGACTACGCCCGGCACTTTTTAAGCAGTGTGCTGCGCATCCTAGGCATTGAAAGCAGCCATGGCTCAGTCATCATGGGCGACCGAGTGGTCAAAGCCGACGCCTTCCCGATCGGCATTGACTACGAAAAATTTGTTGAGGCTTTAAGTGACGAAGCAACTATCAAAGAAATGGAGCTCGTCCAAAAGCATTACCAGGGCCAAAAGATTCTGTTGTCGGTCGACCGGCTCGATTATTCCAAAGGCATCATGAAACGGTTGGAGGCCTTCGAACAGTTTTTGCACGAAAATCCCTCGTATCTCAAAAAAGTGGTGTTGGTGATTGTGGCCGTGCCGTCGCGTATTGAAGTCGAAACCTACAAAGATCTGCGTGACGATATTGAAAAAGCCATCGGCCGCATCAACGGCGCGTTTGGTACGGTTGATTGGACGCCAATCTCGTACCAGTTCAAGAACTTGCCGTTCGAGCAAGTAGTCGCGCTGTTTGCGAAAGCCGATGTGGCGCTGCTGACGCCGCTGCGCGACGGCATGAACCTGGTAGCCAAAGAATACGTAGCCTCAAAACAACATGTGCCGGGCGTATTGATTTTAAGCGAAATGGCCGGTGCCGTGGACGAATTGCCCGAGGCGCTACGCATCAACCCTAACGACATCGCGTCGATTGTCGCGGCCATCAAAACGGCGCTCTCTATGCCTAAAAAAGAGCAACTGGTCAAGCTCGAATCCATGCAGCATCGCTTGTCGCAATACACCGTACAGCGCTGGGCATCGGACTTTATCGAACAGCTGGAAAAATCAAAGCAGGATCAAGCCGAGCAAAATAGCAAACTGTTGTCCGGCGCGACTGAGAGCAAAATGGTGCGGCTTTTTAAGGCGGCAAAGCGTCGGCTTCTGCTACTCGATTACGACGGCACCTTGCGCTCGTTTGTCTCAAGCACGGCGCTTGGACGGGCCACACCGCCGCGTTCATTGATGCAGCTGATTGCGTCCGTTGCCAAGCAACCTAACACCGAGCTTTGCATTATCAGCGGCCGTCCGCGCGCCGTGCTTGAAGCTTGGTTTGGCAAATTGCCAGTGGTGCTGGCCGCTGAACATGGCGCTTGGATGAAACACGATGGCGAGTGGTCGCAGCAGCAAGTCTCGATGCAAGAGCACAAAAAAGCCATCATGCCTTTGCTCAAGCATTATGCCGAGCGCACGCCCGGTGCTCATATCGAAGAAAAAGATTTTGCTGTCGTGTGGCACTACCGCAACGTGCCGACCGAGCTAGCCTCAGCGCGCAACGCCAGTTTGCGATATGAGCTTAACCAGCTGCTTGGCGGCACTGATATTGGTGTGTACAGCGGCGCTAAAATCATCGAGATCAAACCACGGTCGGTCCACAAAGGCGCGGTCGTCGAAGATTTACTGGCCATGCATCCGTCCGATTTTATTTTGTGCATCGGCGACGATTACACCGACGAGGACATGTTCCGCGTCTTGCCGGAAGAAGCCTATAGCATCAAGGTTGGGCTGGCCGACACCAGCGCCCGCTACCAGGTGGTGTCGATTAACAAAGTCTTGCAATTACTCAGGAAGTTGCCGTAAGGTGTGGCAGCCGCCGCCGACCTTCAGCCTTGCCCAAGTATCCTGCTATACAGTCGGTTTGCGTCACTAGTATAAAATAGAGAGAGTTGTATGAACGCAGACGTTGCCGATTCCAAAAAGCAAAAGATGATTGCCTCGATTGTCGTGTTGGCGTTAGTTACTATCATGGTGCTGGGCATCAAGGCCTTTACGCCGAAAAGTCCGCAGACAGACAGAACGGCAAGCATTATGCCCAGCGCGGCCAGCACAACAACCACCTCAAACCAAGTGTACAAGGACGGCCCCTACCAAGCTGTCGGCAGCTATGAATCGCCGGGCGGCAGCGAATCGCTCCAGGTGAGCGTCACGCTCAAAAACAACGTCATTGCCGCCACGACCGCCACATCCGAGGCCAACGACCCAACCGCACAAGAATTCCAGGACGAGTTTATCCAAGGCTACAAAACATTCGTGGTCGGTAAAAACGTCAATGATGTCCGGCTTTCTCATGTGTCCGGCTCGTCCTTAACATCGCAAGGATTTAATGATGCCCTCGCCCAAATCAAAGCCCAGGCCAAGACCTCCTAGACGCCCGCGCAAACCGCGCGCCACCTTCCGGTTCGAAGCAATCGGAACAGCGTGGAGTATTGATATTTACGAGCCAATTGTAGACACCGATGCCGCTGCTCTGCTCACCGTCGTAACCGACCGGATTGAGGCGTTCGACAAGCATTATTCGCGTTTCCGGCCCGATTCGCTGATATCAGAAATGGCGCAGCGGCCCGGCACATACAAATTGCCGGCCGACGCCAAGCCGCTGCTGGACTTGTATGCGCACATGTATGGCTTGACCGAAGGCGCGATGACGCCACTCATCGGCCAACTGCTGACCGACGCTGGCTACAAGTCCTTTTGTATTGATGCCGGTGGTGACATTGTGCAGCGGGATGCCAACTCGCGCCCGCTGCGCGTTGGTTTGGAGCATCCGGGAGTGACCGGCCACGTGATTGGCGTGGCGACCATCACCAATCAAAGTTTGTGCGGCTCGGCCGGCAACAGGCGCGCTTGGGGCGCATTCAACCATATTATGGACCCGCACAGCCGCACCTCGCCAAAGCATATCAAGGCACTGTGGGTGATTGCCGACACGGCACTGCTGGCCGACGCTTTGGCGACCTGCCTCTTTTTTGTGTCGCCTGCTAAGCTAGCGCGCTATACTTTCGAATACGCGATCATCTACCAAGATTACTCGCTCGGACGTTCGCCCGGCTTCCCGGCCACCTTTTTTACTGAGACGAGGAGAAGTTAAAATGCCCGTGCGATTTTTGCACACCCTTGATCGTTTCTTGAACGGTATCACCATGTACCGGCTGCTGCTGTATGGACTGCGCGTGCTGGTGGCGGTCGCTTTTGCCTTAGCGTTTTTGGGGGATTTGCCGTTCTCAGTGTGGGCGCTCGCGGGTTCGCTGGCGGCGTCGGTGGTTGCTTGCTATGGCACAAATTGGGTGTTGGCGCGAGTCTGGAAGGTGGCCAGCAATAGTGAATCGTACCTCCTTACGGCGTTGATTTTATTTTTTATGTTGCCGCCAACCACTACCGCCGTTCGCTTGGCGGCTATTTTTGTAGCGGGTGTGGTGGCGATCGCTTCGAAATATTTGCTGGTGCTGCGTCGGCGGAATATTTTTAATCCGGCAGCGATTGGCGCGGTGGTTGTGGGATTGCTGGGCATACTGCAGGCGACATGGTGGGTTGGCAGCGGCGTGTTGCTTCCGTTTACGCTGGTGCTAGGCTTGCTGGTGCTGCGTAAAATTCGGCGCTTTCACCTTGTGATCAGTTTTGCAGTCGTTAGTCTGGTCGTCACCCTGCTGCTCAACGCGCATCATGGGTTTGGATTTGCCGCCAGCTTGCGGCAAGCACTCGTTTCGTCGCCGCTCATCTTTTTTGGCACCATTATGCTCACCGAGCCGTCGACCATGCCGCCGCGCCGCTTGCAGCGCATCTGGTACGGGGCGTTCACCGGACTTGTGTTTGCTTGTCAGGTGCATGTGGGTTCAGTTTCGGCGACACCGGAAATTGCGCTAGTGCTGGCCAACATATTGGCGTTTGCAGCCAACCCGAGCTACAATCTGCGGCTGCGACTCAAGCGCAAAACGCAACTTGGCCCGAAGCTCTATGACTTTAGTTTTACGTCAGACCGCCTGCCTATCTTTCTGCCTGGTCAGTATGCGGCTTGGACGCTGCCGCTTGCCCGACAAGATAGCCGCGGGAACCGCCGGACGTTCACCATGGCCTCTTCGCCGACCGAAAAAGAAGTGCATATTGGCGTCAAGTTTTCCGAACCGTCGAGCAAATTCAAACGCACACTGCTGGCCATGCAGCCGGGCGACATCGTCGAAGCCGGGCAAATCGCCGGTGATTTTACTTTGCCAAAAGACCCAGCCCAAAAACTGGTGTTTGTGGCTGGCGGCATTGGCGTTACCCCGTTTCGCAGCATGCTTAGATACCTGCTTGACACTGGACAGAAGCGTGACATCGTAGTGCTGTATGTTGTTGCGCATCCAGATGATCTGGTCTACGATGATGTTTTACGGCAAGCAGAAGTGACCGGCGTCCGCATTGTGAAGGTGCTGACTCACACCCAGCCGTCGGCCGGCTGGAAAGGCTTACGCGGTCACCTCACCCCGGAGATTTTCGCGCACGAAGTGCCAGACTATGCCACACGCCTGTTTTATCTCTCAGGTCCGAACACCATGGTCGATGCCAGCAAAGCTATTCTGCGCAAGATGGGCGTTAAGCGTCGCCGTATCGTCTTGGACTATTTCCCTGGCTACTAGTATTAGGCTGGGCTGCACTCTGTGGGCCGGCTACTGCAAAATGTGATAATACCATAAATATGAGGTGGTTGCGGTGATGGTGCCGCTGGCAATTTGTAAGTCGAAACTTGTACCCGTAATAGTACTGTTGTCGACATAGGCGGCGACTTCGGCGGCTGCGGCGTTAGCCGGCGTCAGAATAACGCGCGGTCCGGTCGTAAATGGCGTGTGGAATGTTACGCTCGCGAACTTGCCCGGACCCCCGCAGCCTGTGCCCGTGGTGATGCTGATGAGCCCGGCGGTGTCGTTACCGAAAATGTTAGCAGTTGGCGTTGTACAAGCAGCGGGGCCAGGCAGCATGGCTGGCGCCGAACCCTGAGTCACGATGTGGGTGCCAACAAACAAGTTCCCGGTCACGTCGAGCTTCGTAACGTCGACTTCTTGAGCGGCCGTGTTAGCGACTAGCAGCGAATCGGACTCGGCATCTTGAATCACGAACGCAGCGCTGGAATCGATGGCATTACGAAAGGTATTGATGCCGGTAAATACTTGCCCGCTGCTCCGCTTCGCCAAATCGTAGTTATTTGACAAACTGGTGGACGAGAGCTGAGCGCCGTTAATCTCGAAGAAAAATGGGTTGGAGCCTGGAGTAAATAGCACGTCAATCCAGTAGTTCGAGGCGTTGATGCTGGACGTATTCGGAAAGACGCTGGTGGCGCTGTATTTGAAGACGCCATTGCTGCCGTCGGTGCCGTCTTGCAAAGCGTGCAGCGGCGGATTGTCGAATCCGTTAAAAGCGAAGTAATGTACGTCCGAAGCGTAATTCCCGACGTTGGTGTGATACGAAATAATGTAAGTTGTAGCGGCGCTAATTGAGACCGGATGCGCGAACAACGCGGTTTGCCAGCCAGTAGCCGACTCGTTAGTAAACGTTACCGATGCGAGCTGTGTGCCGGCCGAGGACCACAAATTACCGATGTGCGTGCCGATGTTTTGTGTGCCTTTGTAAAATCGTATACCTTGCACGACGCCGTTAACATCGCTTTGGAACTTGATACCGACTTCGACGGCTTGATTGTCGGGCATGTAGTCGGGCACGCCCGGCGTGGCGTTAGCTGGCCAAATGGTCATCTGGCTGGTCGGGCTAGTGTTCACTAGATTGAGATTGCCGGCGATGGTCACATTGCTGCCGTCATCAACGATAATCGAATTGCCGAGCGTGCCGTTGCCGGTAAATTTAGCGACAGTGTTCAGGCGACCGCCGACGCTGGTCGTAGCGTTGGCTGTGCCATTAACGGTCGTAGTAGAGTTGTTGATAACGGTGTTGTTGCTTTGAATTGTCGTGCCGCTACTCAGTGTTACGAATCCGGTGCCGTTGTAGTACGCCAGCTGATTGCTGATCTGATCGTAGTACAGCTGTCCGGCCACGCCGTTCGCTGGCTGTATCGACGGCGTTAACACCAGCGAGTTATTGGCGCGCAATTGCCCGTTGACGGTCAAAGTCTGTGCCGCGGCGGTGGCAGCGGGACCGCTCGCGAACGCCTGTAGCGCTAGTTGCTGCGTGTTGAAGCTGCCGGCTTTCAATTCGGTAGGCTGATTTTTATGAAGCGCGATCGCCACAACTCCGACGATGAGCAACAAGCCCAACATCCCAAGCCCGAGCCGCGCGATTATCGGCAATAGCCGCGGACGCGATACCGCGGCCACGACGGCATCGTTGTACGACGTTGCAAGCGGCACTGGCTGCAAGTCGGCACTTCCAGCCGGCACGTAATCTGTCGAAGACGGGGCGGCATGCAGCGGCAGGTCTGGCTGCTCAGTTCTATTTTGGCCCTCAAAGTCTGATGGTTGCACGCGCTTTATTTCCCCGTATTTGGATTCCTGTATAAATTGTACAACGCTTATCGAAGATGGTCTAGCAAACCGTCAGATGATTACTGGTCGCGACCCTTTTATATTGCCAAAATGACATATGTCGCCACCAGGGCAAAGGCCAAAATCAAAAGTGTCGTTAAGCCGACCGTGGCGAGTCCTCTGTTAATGGCATGCGCCGCGAGCGGGTTGCGCCCAATCGAGATAATGCCCGAGCGTATCGACGTGTAGAGCAAAATAAATATGCCCACGCTGGCCATTAACAACAAAACGCATGCAATCAAAATGCGCACTACCGACACCGGCTTGCCGGCGATGCTGTTGGCGAGGCCTTGCAAAAAAGGCGGCAAAACCGTGTTCGAGGGCGCCACATAGTACGCGACATTGATCTGGGCGGTGATCGTACCAATATGTATGGTGTGCGACTTGCCGTCCCGATCAGTAATTGTCTTGCTCTGGGCGGCTTGCGCATCAAAGTTTTGCTGGGCCACGCCGATGATCTCGGCATCAGTAGCCGCCTTCATGCCAATGCCGGCAAGCGGCGAAGCGGTAATTTTGTCGCCGGCCTGAATGGAGCCGTTGATGTCCGACACTAGTACCGGC
>WNGR01012656.1_pt1 | contig 14801 bp, 10 predicted proteins | sample 5407581 | NCBI WGS metagenome assembly WNGR01 (sample SAMN13153383, study PRJNA577476) | soil metagenome | isolation source: 80 cm soil or saprolite under Garry oak tree replicate 2 | place: USA:California | collected 2016-06-15
CTTCGCCCTTGATATGGCAATGGGTGGTTCGACGAACACAGTACTCCATACCCTGGCACTGGCGCGAGAGGCAGGCGTAGACTACTCCCTGGAGCGCATTAATCAAGTGGCAGCGCGTACACCGCACCTGTGCAAGGTGAGCCCTGCCGGAAAATGGCACATGGAAGACGTTGACCGGGCAGGTGGCATCAGCGCAATCTTAAGCGAGTTGGCGAAGAAGCCCGGCGTACTGCATCTCGACCGCCCCACAGTGACGCTAAAAACGCTTGGTGAGAATATTGCCAATGCGCAGATCAAAGACCCGGAGGTTATCTGCCCCATCGACAAGCCCCATAGCGAACGTGGCGGACTCGCCGTGCTCTTTGGCAATCTCGCACCTGATGGAGCGGTTGTGAAGGTAGGAGCCGTTGCCCCATCAATGATGCAGCATTGTGGCCCTGCACGCATCTACAATTCGCAGGAAGAGGCTTGTGCAGGTATTCTGAATGGCGAAGTACAGCCCGGTGATGTCGTCGTGATTCGCTACGAGGGGCCGCGTGGAGGTCCGGGCATGCAGGAAATGCTAGCACCTACCGCCAACATTATGGGGATGGGCTTGGGTGACAAGGTTGCCCTCATCACTGATGGGCGTTTCTCAGGTGGTACACGTGGTGCCTGTATTGGCCATATCTCTCCAGAGGCAGCTGCGGGAGGCCCCATTGCAGCGCTCGTTGATGGAGATAGAATTAGCATCGACCTGGTTGAGCATCGCCTCGATGTTGAGCTGGGTCCTGAGCAGATAGCACAGCGTCTGAGTGAGGTGAAATCGCCCAGAGAACCTATCAAAAGTCGCTGGTTACGACGCTATACCGCTATGGTAACCTCGGCAAACACCGGAGCCGTGCTGGCCGATATCTGATCTTCTTGGGAGTCTGGTTCATCATTTGAAAGCGCGCATCCGGGGGATGATGAAGCGCAGATATGTAGTGGTGCGGGTTGGCCCTTGTGGCTCGGCTCTACCCTCGCCCCCGCTATTGCTGAGAGTGGAGAAATTCCTATGCCAAAAACAATGTTTGAAAAAATCTGGGATGCCCACGTCGTACGCGAAGCCTCCGGAGAACCCACTTTTTTATATATCGACCGTCATCTCGTACATGAGGTGACCTCACCCCAGGCCTTCGCCGGCTTGCGCGCCTCTGGCCGCAAAGTGCGTCGACCCGACGCCACCATCGCCGTCCTCGACCATAATGTGCCAACAGTCAATGGGCGGCGCATGCTTGATGTAGTAGATCAAGAGAATTTGCTATGCATCACCACAATGGAGCAGAATGCACGCGATTTCGGTCTTACGCTCTTTGATATGCAAGATGCACGGCAAGGGATTGTGCATATCATCGGGCCGGAACTGGGCTTTTCCTTGCCGGGGATGACGATTGTGTGTGGCGATTCACATACCTCGACTCATGGAGCGCTTGGAGCATTGGCCTTTGGCATCGGCACAAGTGAAGTCGAACAAGTGCTGGCGACTCAATGCCTGCTGCAAAAACGCCCCAGAACAATGAATATCCGAGTCGAGGGCAGATTAGCTCCAGGCGTCACAGCCAAGGACCTCGCCCTCTTCATCATCGGCCAACTCGGTACAAATGCCGGGACAGGCCATGTCATCGAGTTCAGTGGCTCGGCCGTCCGCAACCTTTCTATGGAAGGCCGTATGACACTCTGCAACATGGCCATTGAAGGGGGTGCGCGTGCCGGCATGGTTGCCCCCGATGAAACTACCTTCAACTATATTCAAGGACGACCCTTCGCTCCTCAAGGCGAACGCTTTGAGCAAGCCGTAGTGGCCTGGAAGCAACTGCCTAGCGACCCCGGAGCCCGCTTCGACAAAGTATACGAACTCGCTATCGATGATTTGGCCCCACAAGTCACCTGGGGTACCAATCCTGGTATGGTGGCTGATATCAACGGCGAGGTTCCCGACCCGACACAGCTAAAAGACCCTGAAGAGCGCAAAGCCTACGAACGTGCCCTCAGGTACTTGGACCTCAAACCTGGCCAGAAGATCAAGGATATCCACCTCGACACAGTCTTCATCGGTTCCTGCACCAATTCTCGCCTGGAAGATCTGCGCATAGCAGCGCACTATGTGAAGGGCAAACATATCGCACCCAATGTCCGAGCCATTGTGGTCCCCGGCTCGACGCAGGTTCGCCGCATGGCAGAGGACGAAGGTATTGCCGATATTTTCCGTGAAGCTGGCTTCGAGTGGCGCGAAGCGGGTTGTAGCATGTGCATCGCTATGAATGGCGATCAACTTTCCGAAGGAGAACGCTGCGCCTCGACCAGCAATCGCAACTTTGAAGGACGCCAGGGCCGTGGCGGTCGCACGCACCTTGTGAGCCCAGCAATGGCTGCTGCCTCTGCCATTGCTGGACATTTTGTGGATATAAGGGATTTATAGGAGCAAAATTCAGCTAAGCGATAGTAAGAAAGCCATGGATATATGCAATTTGTACAATAAAGTGCAACTTGTTTCTTTTCCATGTGAAAAAATAGCGATTTTTGATGCCCCTCTTGAAGATAAGAATTTCTGACCAACTTGAAATTTGTGCATTTTGCACGAAAAAGAGATCGTTATCTTCTCCTATTTTGTCTGTATCATTAGCAAACTACAAATTTTATACTTGAAAAAAAGGAAGTGAAGCGAGTGATGCAGCGATTGCACCTCGATCCCCTTCGTCAGCGGTGTGAGCTAGAATCATGGTAATGATGCCATAAGTGCTGGGACGTACTGGGGAGGGGAGGCATCTCTCAACAGCGTATGTTTTCTCCATCCTCTCAAAGTTAGGAATTGCTCTCTTATGCAATCAGAGGCACGACCTGGATATCACTACCCTTTCGGATTATCTGACTGATAGGAATTACGTACGCTGGAAAGGTTGGGCTACTTGCTGTGTCCACATCTTCATTTCTCGTCCTACTGGCATGTTTCCTCATTGCTGCCAAGTTTGTAGGGTGGCTCTGTCAGAAAATAGGGATGCCGGCCGTATTGGGCGAACTTGCCATTGGTATCGTGGTAGGGCCATCAGTACTTGGTTGGCTGCAACCTGAGCCGCTTCTTAACTCGCTTGCTTCCCTGGGTGTTATTCTGCTGATGTTCATCGCTGGTTTAGAGACCGATATGATGCAGATGCGCCGGGTCGGGGGAGCAGCATCACTATCAGCGTGTCTGGGGGTTATACTTCCGTTCGTGGCAGGATCAGCGTTTGCCTATGCCTTCGGTTATTCCCTACCTGTAAGCCTATTCGTTGGTACACTCCTCACGGCCACTAGCGTGAGCATATCTGCTCAAACGCTGAAAGATCTAGGAAAACTCAATACCAAAGAGGGAACAACCATTCTAGGTGCTGCGGTGATCGATGATATCCTTGGCCTCGTGGTGCTTTCTCTTATCCTGGCTCTTACCCTCGGACGGAATCTTTTTTGGTCAATCTTCAAGATGCTAAGCTACTTTCCCATTGCCTATTTGCTGGGCCGTTATGGTTTCCCTTTGCTGTCCCGCTGGCTTCCGCGTTTCCTGGCGCTAGAAGCCCGATTAGGCTTGATTCTAGCCCTGGTCTTGCTCTATGCATGGTCAGCAGAATCATTTGGAAACATTGCCGCTATCACTGGAGCATATATCGCTGGTATGATGATGGGCCGCACGGAAATGCGGGAATGGGTACACGATGGAGTATCGAAGATAGGCTACGCCTTCCTCATTCCCATCTTTTTCGTCTATGTAGGGGTCGAAGCTGATTTCCACGGAGTATTACAGACTCCGCTGATTTTGCTCGTCAGTCTGATTGGAATCGCTATCGTTACGAAAATCCTTGGTTGTGGTGGTGGAGCACTCCTCTGTCGCTTCCGCCCTGCAGAAGCCTTGACGGTGGGAGTTGGTATGATCTCGCGTGGTGAAGTAGCTCTCATTACCGCATCTATTGGTCTTCAGACCGGACTCATTACATCCTCACTCTTCTCAGTTGTTATCCTGGTGGCTTTCATCACCACTTTAGTCACGCCTTTACTCCTCAAGTTGACATATCTCATACGAGAACGGCGCTGGCAAAAAGCATCAGCAGCGACCCCGCTTCGGTTGATGGAAATCATTCAGGAGCCGATCCCGCTTCAGGAGGAAAGCCATGTACGCTGATCTGCTTGATGAAGGATATGCATGTCTACGTCGGGGAGACCCAGAAGCTGCGCTGAGTCGTTTTCAACGTGCTGCGGAATGTGAATCAGAGCGTCCCCAAGCTTACTTTGCGATGGCTATGGCTCACTTAGAGCGAGGTTCTAACGAAGCTGTGAAACGTGCGCTAGAGACTGCGCTACAGGTAGATCCATCATATGTTCCTGCAAGGGCCTACCTGGCTATTGAACTGCTCAAATGCTATGAGCTTGATGCTGCACAACGAGAACTGGACCTCGCTTTAAAGCATGAGCCTGCAAATCTGCTTGCACACATCAAGTACGCTGAGTACTACTATCGCCTGGGCTTTTATCACCGAGCCGTTGATGTGCTTGAGCGCGGCTTGAAGGGACATCACGGTGCAAATGAGCATATTGTTGCTATGGCACGACAATTTTTAACTCAGGCGCGCCAGAAAACGAAAGGTATTATTCTGCGTGAGCCGCCCGATCCGCGTGGCCTGCTTAGCCTGCTCGCCCGGTTTCGACCAGGTAAAGGCAAACAAACACTTGTCACCGGTAAGGCAAGGCTGAGCTAAACTAGACTTATTCATTGAAGAAGGGAAAGTATTATGCTTGTTTGGTTTCTGGTTGGTTGTATTTTTATGCTGATGTTGGTACGCATTGGACTCCCCTTTGGCATTCGTGCTGAAGGCTCAGATGTTGCGAAGGTAGCACTCACCTTTCGTGAACGCTTGCTGCTGCATCGCGTGAATATGTATACGCTCGGAGCCGTCCTTATCCTAAGTGCAATCGGCAGGTGGTTTTCTACTCCGGTCGAAATTGCTCTTCTCCTCGTAGCGCTCGCTATCGTCAAGCTCCCGATGCGCTATCAGTTCACTACCAAGGGAATAGCTTGTAATAATGTGCTCTTCCGGCGCTGGCAGGAATTCGCGTAAAGGCTACGCACCCTTAAAGCTGTTCGTGCAGACTTCCCATCAAAAAGATGTGCTGCCGTATTTTCAGCGCTTCCTCGAGGTGCGCAGAGAAAGTGCACCTTCGATACTCTCGCAGCTTGCTATCACCAAAACTCTTCTACGTCGACGCCTTGCTACACTTCTCCTCGGCATCGTGCTTATCTTCGCTGCACTCGCTATCTTAAGCGCTTGTGGTGAGGGTCCAGATACAAGTGGGTTAAATACTGCTAACCAGAAGAACCTGACGAGCGTTTCGGCGAATGGCACACCTATGACCCAGAAAGACCTCGATACAGCTAAGAGTAAGGAACCATTTGCCTACAACCTGGCCTTATTGCGGGACTCTGTCGAGCGAAGAACGCGGGCCATACCATCGCCATGAATTTCATGATCTATGGCCTTGGCATGATCGGCTACTTCATTGCAGGTTTTGCCTTCCAGTTCGGTGGTATAGGGCTGATAGGTGTACCGAACCTGGGTGGTCTCTCTGCTCTCACGAACGAGTTGTCGGTCTCCATAGGTGGTCACAGCTGGGGTCTGATCGGCTACAAAGGTTTCTTCCTCAGCGATGGAACCTATGACGTAGGGATTGCGGTGATGTTCCTCTTCCAGATGGTCTTCATGGATACAACGGCTACTATTCCGACAGGAGCAATGGCGGAGCGCTGGAAGTGGTCGGCGTTCTGTGTCTATGGCTTGTTTGTCTCGACGCTTGTCTACCCGGTCTTCGGCAACTGGGCCTGGGGTGGTGGTTGGCTCTCGCAGCTAGGAGCAATTGGTCTAGGTAAAGGCTACATCGACTTTGCTGGAAGCGGTGTTGTACACGCGGTTGGTGGCTGGTGCGCGCTTGCTGGAGCGATGGTCCTCGGGCCTCGCCTTGGCAAGTACAACCGGGATGGTAGTGTGAACACGATTCCTGGTCACAACATGGTACTGGCTATCACCGGCTGTTTCATTCTCGCCTTCGGCTGGTTCGGTTTCAACCCAGGTAGTACACTCGGTGCGGCGACCAACGGTAACCTGCGCATCGGTATCATAGCCGTGGATACGATGTTAATCATCGGCGCTGTTGCAGGCGTTAACGTCGTCTTCTTCGCTGGCGTCATCGATAAGGTTCTTAAGGTTGACGACCCGGTTGGTGCTATTGCCGTACATGGCGTGAATGGTATGTGGGGTCAACTATCTGTTGGTCTCTTCGCTGATGGATTGGCTAACTACGGTGGTCTACAGGTACGCGGTCTGTTCTTCGGTGATCCCGGACAGCTGGGGGCACAGGTTATTGGTGCCGTTGTATGCCTCGTCTATGTCTTTGGCATCTCGTGGGTCTTCTTCACGCTCTACAAGAAGTTCTTTGGCCTGCGTGTTTCTGCTGAGACAGAACTGGCTGGCCTTGACATACCAGAAATGGGTGCATTAGGCTATTCTCCCGACGCTGAGCCTTATCGAGTGCCCGTACCTGCGGTTGCTACAGTGGGAGGAGGTGAGTAGCTTCTCTTTCGGATCGTTGATGATAAACCTGGCACCTTGAAAGGGTACCAGGTTTATCATATCGCGCAAGAATTTAGATTAACCCCCCCAGAATTGCTATGGCTTGCACTAATCCCCGTCTTATGTTATATTCTTCTTACTGGAGAACAGTGTTTGTTCTGCTGTGAGCTGAGTAGCTCCCCAGGATTCAATGATGTCCCCACCTGCACCGCTTGCGCCATCACTCTACCAAGGTTGACTCGTTCTTGGAAAGTTTCTGAATATTACTTGTAATGTAGTGGCTGGGCTGACCCCCACCAACGACTTCGGCGAGCAATGTCTAGCTGTCGAACACTTTCGGCTCCAGCGTAGGTGTCACTTGGTCATGAGCAATTGTGTTTTTGGGAGGACACCCCTATGCAGCATTGTACTACTGATCATGCGTATCCACTCTACGACCCACGTTGGGAACATGATGCCTGTGGCACAGGTTTTCTGGCTCAAATCTCTGGCAAGGCTAGCCACTCGTTGATACAGACAGCCCTGGATGCACTTATCCACCTGACTCACCGAGGTGCTCAAGATGCAGATGCCGAAACAAGTGATGGAGCGGGCCTGCTTACCCAGATTCCCAGGGCATTACTTTGTGAGGAACTACAAACACTCGGAACCAATCCATCCCGCCTGAGTGCTACGCACTCAGGCGGGATGCAAGGAAAAGAAATTTCGCTTTCTGATCCGGCTGACCTCGCCGTCGGTATGCTTTTTTTACCATCACAGGAGCGTTCACCTGGCACCTACGCTCGAAGTCGTCAAGTTATCGAACAGGCACTCAATGAGGTAGGTCTTGGGGAGTTAGAAGGTCAGCCTTTGCATTGGCGAAATCCACCGCTCAACCCTGCCGTCTTAGGCACGCGTGCTCGTGCAACTGCCCCCAGTATCGCACAGATTCTTTTCATACGCCCCCCTCATCTTACTTTCGAGGAGTATGAAAGAACCCTCTATTATGCCCGGCGATTGATTGAGCGTCGCTTGCAAGAAGCGCAGATCGATGATGCCTACATCGTCTCGCTTTCTCGTACGACCGTTATCTACAAAGGACTCCTGGCTCCAAACGAACTGGCCCGCTTCTATCTCGACCTGGCTGATTCCCGTTATACAAGTGCCTTCGCGGTCTTTCATCAGCGCTACAGCACCAACACGTTTCCCTCCTGGTCGTTAGCACAGCCGATGCGGTTGCTCGCCCACAATGGCGAGATCAATACGCTTCAGGGGAACCGAAACTGGATGCAGGCTCGTGAAGCGGCGATGTACTCGCCATTATGGGGAAGTAGGCTCAATGACCTCTTGCCCATCTTGCAAGAAGGAGGAAGCGATTCCGCCCAATTGGACAATGTTCTGGAACTGCTCACACGTTCTGGTCGTGAACTACTGCATAGTATGCAAATGCTTATTCCTCCCGCATGGGAGCATGATCCCGAACTGGAGAGCGCACAGCGTGCCTGGTGTGAATATCATACTGGTCTGATCGAGCCATGGGACGGCCCAGCAGCACTTTGCTTTAGCGATGGTCGTATCGTTGGTGCTGCTCTAGATCGTAACGGATTGCGTCCCGCTCGCTATACACTGACCTCGAATGGTCTGTTGATCCTGGCATCCGAGGCGGGAGTCGTGCCGTGTGATGCGCACGAGGTTGTCGAAAAGGGTCGACTAGGACCGGGCGAGATGATTGCTGTCGACCTGGAGCATGCAGTCTTGCTTCGCGATCCCGATATCAAGGCAGCGCTTGCACAGCTTCGACCATACCGGCAGTGGGTAGAGGAGCACTTGATTCGTCTGGCAACTCTCCCTCAACCAGTCATTCCTCCTTCCAGTCCTCCTCTAGATGCCGATACCTTGTTCAACCGCCAGCAGCTCTTTGGTTACACGCATGAGGATATTGAACTGGTGCTGCGTCCCATGTTGACGGAAAAGAAGGATCCGGTCTGGAGTATGGGGGATGATACACCACATGCTGCCCTCTCTCGTCAATCTCGCTCCTTCTCCGATTACTTCCACCAGCGGTTTGCCCAGGTCACCAATCCACCCATTGACCCTCTGCGCGAGCAGATCGTCATGTCACTCGACTGCTACCTCGGTCGTCGCCAGGGTCTTCTCACCGAGACGGCCTTAGACGCGCGGCGGCTGCACCTGGAAACGCCGCTTCTGACCGATTCCCAGTTAGAGATATTACGCAGTCTACATCTCACAGGTTTCCGCTCCCAGACGCTCAATGTCACGTTTGAGCGTGCAGCGGGGCCAGCAGCACTTGAAGCTGCTCTTGATCGTTTGGAGAATGAAGCCATTTCTGCTGTTGTTGAAGGGGTGGCACTACTCGTCCTAAGTGACAGCAATCCCAGTCCAGGCCAGGTACCCATTCCTATGCTTCTTGCTGTCGGTGCCGTCCATCAAGCTCTTATCCGCGGTGGGCTGCGAACCTATACGTCCTTGATCTGTGAAACAAGCGCTGCCTGGGATGTCCACCAAATCGCCCTCTTGCTCGGCTACGGTGCGGAGGCTGTTGTTCCATCACTGGCACTTGCCAGTGTGCGTGCGTTAGCTGGAGAGCGACACCTTAAGGATCTCACGTCCGATGGGGCCGAAAGGCGTTATCTGCATGTCGTTGAGGAGGGTCTGCGTAAAGTCATGGCACGCATGGGGATATCGACGATCCGCAATATCATTGGTAGCGGACAGTTCGAGGTATTTGGCCTCGAGTCACGCTTGATCCAGCGTTGTTTCGCCGGTTCCGCCTCTCATCCCGGCAAGATTAGCTGTGCCCAAATTGCTGAGCAAGTGTTTGAACGAATTGCGAGAATAGAGCAGAACGAGTACAGTAGAGGCAGCCCTCATGGGACCCTCGGGGAACGCCCTGGCATATCCGATCGCTCTGACAATACTGGTCGTACTGCTATTAGCGAAGCCAGAGGGCGGCGACGCAAATTGATCGACATTGGACAGCATCGTTTTCGCCGCGATGGTGAATATCATGCCTTTAATCCGCTCCTTGTGCGTGCCTTGCAAAAGGCGGCTCAGAGTGGCGACATGGAAGACTACCGGCGCTTTGCTGAACTGGTCTACCAGCGTCCACCGACAGCTCTGCGAGATCTGTTCGCCTTCGTACCGGCCACTCCCATTCCTCTCGAACAGGTCGAGTCGGTGGAATCCATTCGCGCACGCTTCGTCATCTCAGCAATGTCTCTTGGTGCGCTCAGCCCCGAGACACATCGTACCATCGCTGCCGCTATGAACAGCATCGGTGGACGCAATAATACTGGCGAAGGCGGTGAAGACCCCAACTGGTATGACGAGTCCCTCGATGGCTATCCAGTCAGCAGCAAGATCAAGCAAGTTGCATCAGCACGTTTTGGTGTCACTACGGAGTACCTGGTACGCGCCGAGGAATTAGAAATCAAGATGGCCCAGGGGTCCAAACCTGGTGAAGGCGGCCAGTTACCCCCAAACAAGGTGACTCCCTTTATTGCACGGCTGCGTCATACCTCGCCGTATGTCCCGCTGATCTCACCTCCACCACATCACGATATCTACAGTATCGAGGACCTGGCTCAGTTGATCTATGACTTGAAGCAGGTCAACCCCAAAGCACGTGTGGGTGTCAAACTGGTTTCGGGTATAGGCGTTGGCACAATAGCAGCTGGTGTTGCCAAAGCCCATGCTGACTACATTCAGATTAGTGGGCACGATGGAGGGACAGGGGCCTCACCACTACAATCCATCAAACACGCTGGCATTCCCTGGGAGCGTGGTTTGGCAGAGACACAGCAGGTTCTCGTGCGTAATGGATTACGCGGACGTGTAAAGTTGCGCGTCGATGGTGGTTTGAAGACCGGGCGTGATGTAGTGATTGGGGCGATGCTGGGAGCCGAGGAATTTGGCTTCGGCACGGCAGCCCTGGTAGCACTGGGCTGTGACATGGCTCGCCAGTGTCACCTGAATACCTGTCCGACGGGCATAGCCACACAGCGCGAAGATCTGCGCACCAGGTTCGTGGGCACTCCACAATTGCTCATCAACTATCTCACGCTGGTGGCCCAGGAGGTTCGCGAGTTGCTGGCCGAGCTGGGTGTATTTCACCTGGAAGACCTGGTTGGGCGAGCTGACCTTCTGCAAGTCAGCGAAGGAAGCAATGTTGACCTTGAATCATTGCTGGTTGCGCTCCCTGAAGCCTCATCACGTGCTGGACAGGTCCCACTGCCGCCGTCACCACTTGCCGAGCAATTGCTGGTTGAAGCAGAACAGGCACTTCGTGGCGAAAGCAGTGTGCTCATCCAACAGCACATTTCCAATGATGATCGCTCCATTGGAGCTGGTCTGGCGGGTGAGATTGCACGTCGCTGTGGGAATGCTGGTTTGCCAGGCGTAAGCATTACCTGTCTTTTACAAGGGGCAGCAGGTCAAAGCTTTGGTGCGTTTTGTGTGCCAGGCATGCACCTGATCCTGCACGGTGAGGCAAATGACTATGTGGGCAAGGGCATGACCGGAGGAGAGATCATTCTCGCTCCACCCCCCGATGCACGGTTCGCAGCGCATGAAAATATCATTCTCGGGAATACAGCCCTCTATGGGGCAACTGGTGGACAATTGTTTGCCGCGGGCCGTGCTGGTGAGCGCTTTGCTGTGCGAAATAGTGGAGCGCTTGCGGTCGTGGAAGGTGTCGGTGCACATGGCTGTGAGTATATGACGGGTGGGCTCGTGGTCATCCTCGGAGAAACAGGCCAAAATTTTGGGGCCGGTATGTCAGCAGGCGTGGCCTATGTACTAGATATGACAGGAGTGTTCCTAATGCGCTGCAATACCGAACTGGTGGAGTTGCAACGCATCGACGATCCAGGTGAAATCGAGGCCGTGCGTACTATCATTTCATGGCATCGCAAGAAGACACGCAGTTGGCGTGCCGCCCAGATATTAGCCGAGTGGAGTCGGATGCAGCGCAGGTTCTGGCGTGTTCTACCACGAGGTACGGAATATTCGGCATGTGACTACGTGGATGCTCATGCCTATCATACAGAGCTTATAGGCACGCCTCATCTCTGATATCCGGCTGACCTATACCTACAGCGTTAGAAAGTTTCTTAGCAGGTCTTTCCCAACAGGAGTCATGATTGACTCCGGATGAAACTGTACTCCTTCGACTGGATAGGTGCGGTGCCGCAGACCCATAATCAATCCATCTTCCGTCTCAGCGGTAATTTCCAGTTCAGTTGGAAGAGTAGAGCGCTCAACAATGAGGCTGTGATAACGGATCGCCTCGAAGGGACGAGGGAGATGGCGAAAGACTCCCTGTCCCTGGTGATAGATCAATGAGGTCTTGCCATGCCTTGGCTCTGGCGCTCGTACAACGCACCCTCCATGCACCTGACCGATGGCTTGATGTCCAAGACAGACACCTAATAGAGGGACACGCGGTCCAAAGGTTTCGATGATTTGACAGGATAAACCCGCATCCATGGGAGTGCAAGGGCCTGGTGATATGACAATCTGATCGGGTCGCATTGTCTCGATCTCATTCAAAGTCACCCGGTCGTTGCGTCTTACCTGCACATCGACTCCCATTTCCGCTAAATATTGATAGAGGTTATAGGTAAAACTGTCGTAGTTATCGATTAACAGCAGCATGGAAACCTCCTTATGATCCGCTATTGGTGGCTCTCTCCCTACATTTCATTCTTCTTTCATCAGCGATACTCTCCGCCTCATCGAGCGCACGTAGGAGTGCTCTTGCCTTATTCAGGCTTTCCTGGTACTCGTCACTCGGATTGGAGTCAGCAACAATGCCGCCCCCCGCTTGAATGTAAGCACGACCATGTTGCATAACCATCGTGCGGAGAGCGATGGCAGTATCCAGATTGCCGCAATAGCTGAAATAGCCAACTGCACCCGCATAGACCCCCGTTGGGTGTCCTCCAGTTCACGAATAATCTCCATAGCACGAATTTTCGGCGCGCCCGATACGGTACCTGCTGGAAAGCCAGCACGTAGCGCATCATAGGGGGTGACATCTGAGCGAAGCCGACCCGTGATATCTGACACCAGGTGCATCACGTGCGAGTAGCGCTCGATTTCCATGAACTCGTTCACTCGGATGCTCCCGGGAACACTCACCCGCCCGACGTCATTACGACCCAGGTCAACCAGCATCACATGCTCGGCTCGCTCTTTCGGATCATTTTTCAGTTCCTCCGCGAGCTGCTGATCGCTCTGTGAGTCAATGCCGCGTGGGCGTGTGCCGGCGATGGGATGGATGGTCACCTCGCCATCTTCGACGCGCACCAGGAGTTCTGGTGAAGCGCCAATGATATGAAAGTCCTGCAAATCAAGATAGAACATATATGGTGAAGGGTTGATGGCTCGGAGCGCACGGTAGACGGTAAAAGGGGCCGCGTTGACGTGACGGCTTAAGCGTTGTGAAAGCACAACCTGAAAGATATCTCCGGCAAGAATGTACTCTTTGGCCTGGCGAACCATTGCCTCAAATTCAGCTCTCGCGCGATTAGAAGTTACCTGCAATGCCGCTGCATCATCTAGCGGCTCTGGCTCTTCGGGAAGGCGTGGTGCCTGGCGCAAGCGCTGCTGCACATCCTCGATGATATCCAGCGCACGTTTGTACTCTGCTTCGAGATTCGGGGCATCGAGATGCAGGTGAGTGACAATTCTAACACGGTGTTTCAGGTGGTCGAAGACCAGCACCGTCTCGGTGAAGCAGAAAACAGCTAATGGTAGTCCCAGTTCATCTTTCTGCGGAACCGGCAGGCGCTCAAAACGTGCCACTACTTCGTAAGCGAGATAGCCGACTGCTCCACCATGAAAGCGCGGCAACTCATCATGAGCGATGCCGATCGGTGCAAGCAATCGATACTGGCTCAACTCGGCTTGAATGAAATTGAGGGGATCATGGCAGGGAATCTCCTCGAGAGAGTGGTGGTCTTCAAGAGAGCCCGTGGAGGAGGTATTCAGGCTTTTGTGCATATTTCGTATTCTACGTAGTGTTGCAGTCTCCCCACGATGCGTCATGACAAGATAGGGATCGATACCGAGAAATGAGTAGCGAGCTATGCGCTCTCCGCCAACAACACTCTCCAACAAGAAGCTGTAGGGGCCTTGTGCGGTTTTGCAATAAGCCGAGACTGGTGTCTCCATGTCGGCTAAAATATCGCAACAGAGTGGTAGTAGAGGTCTCTTTCCGTGCCCGTCGGTATTTTTGAGCATTTCGGAATCGTGTAGGTGCCGAAGCTCGTCCAGAGTCGGGTAGTACATCATTTCACCTGCTTTCTCCTTACATCCACGTGCTCGATAAATCGGCACTCTACGGGTGCCCAGCGCATTCTCTTATGCAGGTCTGCAACGACGCTGCGCGTCTAGCAAAGAAGTCTGGGGGACTTCTGCGGAGCACTCAGCAGACCTGCAAGGCTTGCGCCACGCACTGGCGTTGCAGGGATGGATAGGTGCCGACGATCCATTAGACAACAATAAAAAACGCCGCTCTTCCCTTACAAGGGACGAGAGGCGTAATGCTTTCGTGGTGCCACCCTTATTTGGATTATCTTTTCTTTCGACCCCTCACGAAAGTAGATAATCCCTCATTGCCGGATACACTTTATTTGATATCCTGTCCTCGGTAACGGGGGACGTCCCGAATGTAGGCTACTGATTCTGCGTGCCTGAGGCACAGCGAACGTTCGCTCTTTAGCTCGCAGGCCCATTCTACGACTGCGCAGGTATCGGTTTTCACCGGACCCGATTCTCTGTAACCTTCGCTCTGCCGTATACTCTTCCTGTTCGGTGCTTTCATTATTCACTTGTATTTGTCAAAAGTATATGAGGGACTTTGTTGCCTGTCAAGTGGAACCAAGTGTTTTCTTCCTATTGAAGGGCTTGCTATCTCGTGCTATACTTAAGGCAATGCAATTTGCAGAGTTCTTGTTACGGATCACTGAGATGCGAAATACTCACTATCGCTGCGAGGAGAAACATATCCGCCGGCTTACCACCGGCGGTTTGACCTTTTGCTGACATATTCAACAGTACCTCAACTGGATACTATTGATGGCAGAAATAGAGGGACGCAATTCATTGCGCCCACTGCCTGCTGATTGTAGGGGCCCGATTAGGCGATTCTTGGAAGCCATGCGCCAACGCCGCTCGGTCGCGGCT
>WNGR01004888.1_pt1 | contig 14797 bp, 14 predicted proteins | sample 5407581 | NCBI WGS metagenome assembly WNGR01 (sample SAMN13153383, study PRJNA577476) | soil metagenome | isolation source: 80 cm soil or saprolite under Garry oak tree replicate 2 | place: USA:California | collected 2016-06-15
CGCAAAGACCAACCAACCCATCAAAGACGAAAGGCTAAACGTAGCCCTCCGCATAGACCAGATCGGATCAGTAGCCATGGCCACCGACAAAAACGGAATCATCCTCGTCGACACAGGCAAAGCCACCACGATCCGCATCCTCTCGAACATGTACGCCGACTGCCGTTCGCGCCACGAGCTGTACACCGACTACTCCATCGCCACTATCCTCAGCAGCGGCCTCACCACAGGCAATCTCTGCAGCGACGCAAGGCCCAAGGCCAAACCCGGCGAACTCATTCTCTTCGAGATCCCCAAGACCTTCATCCCGAACTATCCCAAACCGCCCGCCAGCTCCTTGCCCCACTCCGATGAGAACCCGCACTGAAAGGCCCTCATGCTCCACACATTCGTAGCCCTCGTCCAAGACAAACCCGGCGTCCTCACCCGGGTCGCCTCACTCTTCCGCCGCCTCAACATCAACATCGTCTCGCTCACGGTAGGCGAGTCCGAGCGCACCGACACCTCCCGCATGACCATCGTCTGCGAGGCGCCGGAGCACGCCGCCCACCGCATCCGCGCGAGCCTCTACAAACTGGAGATCACCGTAGACGTAGACGAGGTAGGCCGCAGTGAAGCCGTCATCCGCGAGCTCTGCCTCATCAAGGTCGCCGCCGGCCCCCACGAACCCCACGGCCTCTCCTCCCGCTCCCAGATCTTTGAGCTCAGCAACGTCTTCCGCGCCCGCGTCGTCGACCTCGCCCCCGAGTCCATCATGCTCGAGATGACCGGCAGGTCCAGCAAGATCGAAGGCCTCATCCAGGTCCTCCGCGAGAGCAACTACACGATCCTCGAGGTCTCCCGCACCGGCCGCATGGCCATGCGCCGCGGCCACCACACCAGCCGCGTCCTCAAAGCCCTCGGCACCGACGGCCCAGTCGAACCCACAAGCGCCGACTTCGCCAAGCTCCAAACCAAAGAGATCATCCCCAACGAGTTCGCAGACGTCCACGAAGAAGAGGAATAGCCATCTGCACTTAGTCCGCGTTATTCCGCGCCGATCCGCGGTCGCCATTCTCTTCTGAATCGGTGTCATCGGTGTAAATCGGCGTTAAGCCTTCACTCACATCAGCTACCATTAACCCAAAGGAACGAAACGAAAATGGCAAAGACCTACCACGACGCAGACGCAGACCTCTCCCTCATCCAGGCAAAGAAAGTCGCCGTCATCGGCTACGGCTCGCAGGGCCACGCCCACTCGCTCAACCTCAAGGACTCCGGCGTCGACGTTCGCGTAGGCCTCCGCGCCGACTCCCCCAACGCCGAGCGCGCCCGCAAGGCCGGCCTCCAGGTCGGCACCGTCGCCGAGGTCAGCAAATGGGCCGACGTCATCATGAACCTGACGCCAGACCAGACCGCAGCCAAGGTCTACCACGCCGACGTCGAGCCCAACCTGACCCCCGGCAAGACGCTGATGTTCGCCCACGGCTTCAACATCCGCTTCCGCACGATCACTCCCCCCGCCGGCGTCGACGTATCGCTGGTTGCACCAAAGGCACCTGGTCATAGAGTCCGCGAGGTCTTCACCGAAGGCGGCGGAGTCCCGGGCCTCGTGGCCGTCGAGCAGGACGCCAGCGGCAACGCCCTCGCCCTCGCCCTCAGCTACGCCAAAGGCATCGGCTGCACCCGCGCCGGAGTCCTCCAGACGACCTTCACCGAGGAGACCGAGACCGACCTCTTCGGCGAGCAGGCCGTCTTGTGCGGTGGTACTGCGGCATTGGTGAAGGCAGGCTTCGAGACCCTCACCGAGGCCGGCTACCAGCCCGAACTCGCCTACTTCGAGGTCTTGCATGAACTCAAATTGATCGTCGACCTCATGTACCGCGGCGGTCTCGAGTACATGCGCCACTCCATCTCCGACACCGCCGAGTGGGGCGACTATGTAGCCGGCCCCCGCATCGTCACCCCGGAGGTCAAGAAGGCTATGAAGTCCCTCCTCAACGAGATCCAGGACGGCAGCTTCGCGAAGAAGTTCATCGAGGAGAACGAGACCGGCCGCAAGGAGTTCGCCCGCATCCGCAAGAGCGAAGCAGCCCATCCGCTCGAAAAAGTCGGCGCGGAACTCCGCAAGGCCATGCCTTTCCTCGACCCTGTCAAGGTGGAGAACGGCACAGTCGTCAAAGCCTAACCCCTTGCAACCCAAAGACGCCCCGGCGAGTCTCCTCTCCGGGGCGTCTTCCGTTACAGAACTTGAACGGATAATTTTGCCGCAAACTACAATTTTCACAGAACCTGAACCGTCTCCCAATCGTAGAGATCAGTAGCAGCATCCAATCACAGTCGTTCTACAATTCGTCACAAAACATCCACTCTTCTCCTCCGCACCACCCTCCCCTCTGTAACAATGGAGAGTCTAATCGACTTTCCTGCCGATTCCGGCAGAAGGAGATTCCAAGATGGCCGCCCCAAGCAGCTACGAAGCCTTACTTCCCTCCACCCCTCTAGGAGAGCAACCGGTCTTCATTGGCCCTCCAGCCGAGGCCACGCCTCTGCCGCAGCTCATCGCCGCGCTGCGCACCATCCCTCCCCTCGATGGCCTCACCGAGGCGGAGTACACCTGGCTTGCCACCCATGGCAGCGAGAGCGTCGGCGAAGACGGAGCCATCGTCTTCCTCGAAGGCAGCCCCGTCGACAAACTCCACTTCATCCTGATGGGAGAGATTCACGTCCGCCGCCGCAACTCCGGCTCCACCACTCTCTGGGTCGGCCGCGCCGGCCAGATGACCGGCAAGCTCCCCTTCTCCCGCATGAAGAACTACGGCGGCGATGGCTACACCGTTGGCCCCGTCTGGGGTCTCAATATCCACCAGGAACTCTTCCCCCAGATGCTCGCCGCGATCCCCTCCATGACCCAGCGCTGCGTTTCGGTGCTGCTTGACCGGGTCCGCGAGGTCACGCGCATGGAGCAGCAGGCCGAGAAGCTGGCCGCCCTGGGCAAACTCGCCGCGAACCTCGCGCACGAGCTCAACAATCCGGCCTCTGCAGCCCAGCGCTCGGCCTCCAGCCTCTTTTCGGAGCTGCGCCAGTACGGCGATCAGAAGTATCGCCTCGGCAACCTCTGTCTCTCTGACACCCAGACCTCGCAGTACCGGTCATGGATCGCCCGCACCCGCTCCCGCATGGCCGAGTATGAGGCTAAGAACGCTCAGAACCCGCTGGCCGAGATCGACCGCGAAACCGTCCTCATCAAGTGGCTGGAAGACCACAACATCCCCAACCCCTGGGCGATCGCTCCCGCTCTCTCTGAGACGACCATCACCACCGAGCAGCTTGACGAGCTGGCCGACATTGCAACGTCAGAGGTCCTGCCAATCGCCATCGCCACCTTCGCCAGCTCACTGCGGGTCGAGCGCATGGCCGAGACGGTTGTGAACTCCACGGTTCGAATCTTCGACCTCATCCGCGCTATCAAGGACTACTCCTACATGGACCAGGCGCCGATCCAGGAGGTCGATCTGGCCCAGTCGCTCGAGAACACGCTGGTGATGTTCAAGTCGCGCCTGCAGAACGTCACCGTCGAAACCAACTTCGACCCGGCGCTCCTGCCGGTCAGCGCCTACGGCAGCGAGCTCAACCAGGTCTGGACCGCGCTCATCGAAAATGCGCTGGACGCCATGAAGGATCGCGGAACCCTCCGGCTGGAGGCCCGCCTCAGCGGACAGATGGCATTTGTCGAGGTCTGGGACTCAGGACCGGGCATCGAACCCGACCTCAAATCCCGCATCTTCGAGCCCTTCTACACCACCAAGGCCCCCGGCCGAGGTCTGGGTCTCGGCCTGGACACCGTCCAGCGCATCGTCACCAAGCACTCCGGCTACACGCACGTCGAGTCGAAGCCTGGCGCGACCTGTTTCCAGGTGCGCCTGCCTCTCGACCAGGCTCAGGCGTATTAACCGAGAGCGGGAGAGCCAAGAGCCCCTCCCGCCAATTTATAACCTTTATTATCAATTACTTGATGACTTCGACGCCCCGCCAGAAGGCGATGTGATGCTTCACATTTCGCGCCGCGGGCTTGGGATCGGGGTAATACCAGGCGGCATCCGGATTCTCCTGCCCATCCACCAGGATGGTGTAGTACCGCGCCTGCCCCTTCCAGGGGCAACTGGATGTGGTTGAACTGGGCCTCAAAAACTCCCGCTTGACTGACTCGTCAGGAAAGTAAATATTCCCCTCGACTGTCTCAAATTTTTCGCTTTCGGCCAGCGTCTGGCCATTCCAAACTGCCTTCGCCATGGTTGCTACCTGCAATCTTTTCAACTAGTTACGGCGGGCCACGCATCTAAGCAGGCCAGCGCCGACATCTTCGGGGCCCAAAGGTCACTAGCCATTTGTAACAGAATTGATGCAGAAAAGGAAAGCCGGGCCTCGTCTGGACGGCGACGCCCGGCGTGCTTTACGCGACCGCTTTAGGGCCAAAGTTCTTCAACAAAGCCTCGTACCGCTCCCGGGCAGCCGGAAACCTCTCGATGAGGGTAGCCGTCTGCTTCATGAAGGGGTTTCCGCTCTGTTTTTCGGTCTCCGCATGGAAGTGGTGGAACTTCGCGTAGAGGAGAATCCCTTCGGCGTTCGTATCCAGGAACAGGTCGGCATCCACCGCGCCTCGCAAGACGAGCGAAGCCGCCATCTCCCAATAACTTAGCGTCTGACGCCAGGCTGCATTGTGCTCCGAGGTGATGTCTCTGGAGACGACGCGAAGCTCTTCCAGCGTCTTCGGATTGAAATCGAAGACCATGAAGCGTCTCGACCTGCGCAGTGTCTCTTCCCGCCGAATCTCGTAAAGACGTAGGACCAACTCCCCATCTGTTGCCGTCGCCATTCGCTCTCCTTCATTCATTTACGCCACACTCTCCACGACCGGACGAGACGTCTCCGGATCGGGCCTCTCGAGTACCGGCGCTGGCGCTGGCCCGGCGATCTTCTTCTCGTAGCTGCAAGGCGGAGCGGTGGGCTCCTCTTCTGCAGCCCCCTTCTTCTTGCGCTTCTTCGGCAGTGCGTCGAGGTTATTCGGGCACACAAGGTACGTCCCCTTATCGTTGACCACCTCCAGCACATAGGCGCTGTCACACTTCGGGCAGGTCTGGTTCACCAGCTTCAGGTTCGACGCGAAGTCGCACTTTGGATACTTCACGCAGCCGTAGAAGGTGTCTCCGCGCTTGGTCTTGCGCACGGCGATCTCGCTGCCGCACTTCGGGCACGGAACCTCGAGCAGCTCCTGCTTGATGTACTTGCACTTCGGATAGCCGCTGCAGCTGATGAACTCGCCATACTGCCCATTGCGCAGCAGCAGCGGCTTGCCGCACTTCGGACACATCTCCTCCAGCTGCACCGGAGGCTTCTGCTGCACCTTCTGGGTCAGCTTGCGAATCGTCTTGCACGGCGGATCGTCGTTGTAGCCGGGGCAGGACATGAAGGGTCCCCACGGCCCGTTGCGCAACACCATCACGCGACCGCAGTTGTCGCAGAACTCCTCCTCCGCGACCTCATCGGCGCCGGGCGCGGACAGGTCAGGCTTGGCGGCGAAGTTCTCCTTGGTGAAGTCGCAGCTTACCGGCTCCACCGTAACCTTCTTACCCTTTCCGGCCGCAGTGTTGATGACGGATGCCATCTCCTTGGCGTCGGCTACTTCTTTGCTGAAGTCGGTCACGTCCTCCGTGGTCGCCTTGACCGTCATAGGGAAGTTGAACGCAGTGGTGATCTTCTTCGTCACCGCCTTCGCATCCTTCTTCCACGGCCCCGCGGCCACTGTCATCGGCTTTGACTTCGTGAAGTTGCTGCACGAGTAGAAGCTCCCGAACTTGCCCCACTTCAGGATCAGCGGACTTTCGCACTTGTCGCAGATCTCGTTGGTCGCCTCCTCCATCCGCTTCACGTCTTCCATCTGCTTGCTGGCGACGTTCAGCTCCTTCTCGAAGTGGTCGTAGAAGCCGCTGAGCAGATCGGTCCACCGCTCCTCGCCATCTTCGACGGCATCGAGCTCGCCTTCGAGCGTCGCGGTGTACTGCGTGTCGAAGATGTACGGAAAGTTCTTCACCAGCAGCTTCGTCACCACGATCCCGATCTCGGTCGGAACAAACTTCGCCCCGATCTTCTTCACGTAGTCGCGATCCTGGATGGTGTTGATGATGGAGGCATAGGTCGAAGGCCGGCCAATCCCCCGCTCTTCCAGAACCTTCACCAGCGACGCTTCGTTATAGCGCGGCGGAGGCTCGGTAAACTTCTGCTCCGAGTCGATCTTCTGCTTCGTCAGCGCCTGGCCATCGTTCAGTGCGGGCAGCCGGTTGTCGAGCGACTCGTCGTCCTCGTCCTTCTTCTCCTTGGCCTCTTCATACACCTTCAGGAAGCCATCGAACTTCAGCACCGACCCGGTGACGCGGAAGTCATACGTCTTGTCCGCCCTGGCCGCGATGTCCACCGTGGTCTGATCGAAGACTGCGGGCACCATCTGGGACGCCACAAACCGCTGCCAGATCAGCTTGTAGAGCTTGTACTGCTCATCGCTAAGACTCTTGCGGATGGAGTCCGGCGTAAACGCGACGTTGGTAGGGCGAATCGCCTCGTGCGCATCCTGAGCATCCTTCTTGCTCTTGTACTCATTCGGCTTCGCCGGCAGATACTGCGTCCCTAAATTCTTCTCCACATACCCGCGAGCTTCGACAATGGCATCGGGTGACACGCGCGTCGAATCGGTACGCATATACGTGATCAGACCTACCGTGCCCTCTTTGCCGATCTCAACGCCTTCGTACAATCTCTGCGCCACGCCCATCGTCCGGCGGACGTTGAAGCCCAGGCGTCCCGAAGCATCCTGCTGCAGCTTGCTCGTCGTAAACGGAGCCGTCGGATTCCGCCTGCGCTCCTTGCGCTCAACAGACTTTACCGACCACTTCGCCCTCTCAAGCTGAGCGACGACCTCCTCGATCCGCTCTTTGTTCGGCAGAGAACTCGCGATAAAGAGTTCCTTCCCGTTCTCATCGGTACCGTTCGCAACCCGCGCCGCAACCCCATCGATGCCAACGAACCTGGCAACAAACTCCTGCCCATCCCCCGTCTTCCCGTCTCCAGAAGGCTTCAAACGTGCATTGATCGTCCAGTACTCCACCGGCTTGAATTCGTTGATCTCCTGCTCACGCTCCACGATCAGCCGCAGCGCGACCGTTTGCACCCGCCCCGCGCTCAGTCCACGCCGCACCTTATCCCACAGCAGCGGAGAGACCTGGTACCCCACCAGCCGATCCAGCACGCGCCGCGTCTGCTGCGCGTCGACCAGATTCTCATCGACGTCCCGAGCATGAGCGAACGCAGCCCGCACAGCCTTCTGCGTAATCTCGTTGAAGGTCACCCGCCGCAGCTTGGACTTGTCCTTGAGCATCGGCAGCAGCTGAATGGAGAGGTGCGCGGCAATCGCCTCGCCTTCGCGATCCGGGTCGGGCGCAAGGTAGACCATGTCCGCCTTTGCCGCCAGCTTCTTCAACCGCTCGACGATCTTTTCCTTGCCCGGAGACACGATCAGCGTCGGCTCAAATGTCCGCCTCTTCAGTTCCACGCCGATGTCGTTCTTCGGCAGATCCATGATGTGGCCCAACGAGGCCTCCACAATGTAGTCGCTGCCGAGATATTTATTGATCGTCTTCGCCTTTGCCGGCGATTCCACGATCACAAGTGATTTACCCATTCGTTCCCTTCATCCACCAAAACGTCCCGCCGTAGCAAAACGTTCCACTCTTCCTTATTCCCTTGCGAACCTAACACGCTTTCGCCGGATACGTCATCTGTGCATAATTCCTGAACTGACGAAAATCATTCCAGAACGTCACCGCCCTGGGGCACTTTTGTGCAAAAGGACGCACTTTGGCACCCGGCAGACAAACTGAAGAAGCTGCTGCACTTATGCCATTTTTTATTCTCTTGAATCCACCACCGTCATCGTGTCCAGCCTCAAAAGGATCAGAACGCCCGCACATAGTTCTTACCGGGCAGCTGCTTCACCCGCCCCGCAAGCTCCAGTTCGAACAGCGCGGCGAATATCTCGGCAGACCCCAACTCCGCCTCCAGCCCTTCAATCAGCTCATCCAGCTGCGTCGATTCATCATGCCGCAACCGGTCAAAGACCGTCCGCTCGTGCTCCGGCAACGGCGTCTCACTAAATAAGGATGCAGCCCCTGCGACTTTCGATTCACCCTGCCCTGCCGCCTCCAGCTCATCCTCCAGCGCCAGCCTGATCTGCGAGGGCAGGTCCTCCCACACATCCTCCCATGTGGCCGTTAGCTTAGCCCCCTGCTTTATCAATGTGTTAGGACCCCACGCGTTCTTGTTCGTCACATTGCCCGGAACGGCATACACATCGCGATTCTGATCCATCGCACACCGTGCCGTGATCCGCGTCCCGCTGTACTCCGCCGCTTCGATCACCAGCACCCCGACGCTCATGCCGCTAAGTATCCGGTTCCGGATGGGAAAGTTCTGCGGCGCCGGAAACGTCCCCAGCGGATACTCGCTCACAATCGTCCCCCCGCTCGCGACGATGCTCTCCGCCAGCTTCTTGTTCTCCTTGGGATAGATCACATCGATCCCCGTCCCCCACACCGCCACCGTCTTGCCGTTCGCATCGATCGCTCCCTTGTGCGCGGCCGTATCCACCCCCCGGGCCATCCCGCTCAGGATCGTCAGCCGCCGGTTCGCCAGGTCGCGGGACAAGAGCTCCGCCATGCCCGCCCCATACGGCGAAGGCTGCCGGGTCCCGACCACCGCAATCCCCGGCCGAGATAGCAACTCCACACTCCCCCGAACCCAAAGCACCGCCGGAGGATCGTAGATCTCGAGCAGCCTCTCCGGATAGGCTTCGTCGTCGGGCGTCAACACCGTGCCGCCCGCCTCCGTCACGCGACGCATCTCATCCGTCGCCGCCGCCCGAGCCTTACCCTCAAAACAGAACTGAGCCGACTTCGCCGGCATCCCCAACCCTTCCAGCTCCGTCAACGAAGCCTCAAACAACCGCTCCGCCGCCCCCAGCCGTTTCATCGCCTTCCAGATCCGCGTAGGCCCCATCCCCGGCGTCAACGCCAACGCCATCCACGCCAACCGCGACAGCTCCTGCCCCGCAACCGCCTGCTCCGCGCCCTGTTGTGCCAAGCTCAATGACCACCCCTCATCTCGTCTCCACCTAATATAAGCACGCATCGCCCGATCGACAGAATGATCTTTCCCTCATATCCGCAAAAACTTGCGACGCAACCCAGCTTCCTCACGCTAAAGCCTCTGATGCCACCACCCGACTCGGCATTCAGATTGCACTAAATCATCAACCGCCATCAGGCGCGAATGGAGAAGAATATGCTCAAGCGTATCTTTCTAACCGCCTCCCTCGTCCTCGCCCTGGGCCTCACCTTGCCCGCACGTGCAACCTCCATCACCTACTTTGCGATCCTCAGCGGAGCCAACGAAGTACCTCCTACCGGGGTTGCTGGAACCGGCGTCGCCAACTTCACGCTCACCGGCGACAGCCTGTTCATCGACGTGACCTTCTCCGGTCTGACCGGTCCCGCAGCGGCAGGGCACATCCATTGCTGCGCCCCCCTGGGTGTCAACGCCGCAGTTGCAGTTCCCTTCGCCGGTCTCCCCAACGCCACCTCTGGGACCTACACGAACACCGTCGATCTAACCCTGGCCTCCACCTATGCCGCAGCCTTCATTACCGCCTCCGGCGGCACAGTCGCTGCTGCGGAGGCTGCTGTCATCGCCGGCCTCAACAGCGGAAACACCTACGCCAACCTTCACACCGCCCAGTTTCCAGGCGGCGAGATTCGCGGCCAGATCGCAGTGACGCCCGAGCCCGGCAGTCTCCTGCTGCTCGGTACAGGTCTGATCGGCATAGTCGAAGCAGTCCGCAGGAGAGCGAAGGCTTCTTTTTAAAACATCAGCAACTCAAAATTGCCTCCGCCAGCGTCTACCGGCGGAGGCATCTCTGTATCTGGCCTTTATCCCATCCTGTCCACCGACTGAATCAGAGCCCTAATATACCCATAACAGAAGGCGAAAGACTGCAGACCGTTAGGATCGTTCTCCGCGACCGGCACGTGATCGGGCATCAACATGTACGGGTATCCGACCTCCCGATAGACCTGAATCGCCTTCACCATATCCACGTCGCCCTCGTCCGGATAGACCTCCACGAAATCATTTCGGTGCCCGCGGATATTGCGGAAGTGCACATTGAAGATCTTCTTCCGCGAACCGAAGTACCGGATCACGTCATAGATCTCCTTGCCGGGATCAGCCAGCATCTCGGAGACGGTTCCCTGGCAGAAGTTCAGCCCGTGATAAGGGCTCTCCTGAATCGCAATGAACCTCTTCAGCCCATCGACGGTGCCCAGCACGCGATCCACTCCCTGATAGCCCTCCGGCGGCACGCCAGGGTCCTGCGGATGACACGCCATGCGAATCTTGTACTCGTTCGCCACCGGAATCACGCGATCAAGAAAATACGTAATCCTCTCCCAGAACATATCCGCATCGACGTGCCCCGCGATGGTCAACGGAGTCTTCGGATGCGCCTCCGAGAGCCTCCACTGGCTGTAGCTCGCGTCCCCGCGCCCCGGCGTCCTGCCCGTACGCAGCACCCCGAGAATGCTCATGTTGTACTTGATAGAAGGTAGCCCCGCCTGCGCACAGTTTCGGATCATCTTCTGGATCGACTCGATATCGCGGTCGCGCTCCGGACTCTTCGCCAGCATGATCGCCGGATGCTTCTCGTTGTCGATGTAGCTCGACTCCAGCACCGGCGGCCCAACGCAATCGATCTCGATGCCGTTCTTCGCCGCCAGATCCTTCATCCGGCTCAGCTCATCCACCGTTGCGTAAATCCTCCCATCGCCGATCTCCGGATACCCGCAGATATTCCTCACCCCATACCGCGCCAGAAACTTCAGGTGAGTATCGTTCGTCGGCGCACTCTGGCAACCCAGCTTCATCAACGCACGCTTAGGAGTCGATGTAGAAGCAGCGGACACCTTCGATCCACTGCCAAGCGCGAGCGCGGCAACGCTCGAGGAAGAGATAAATTCCCGTCGGTTCATAGGGCTAAAAATTTACCATGACCACCAGTCAACACGCCGACACTACTGCAACTCCTCGTCGCACCGCTTGCACTCCATCACGCTTCCAATCCGCTCCGCCCTTCCCTCCTCCGTCGTCACCCACTCCCGCACCGTCCACGGCGGATCATGCCGCACATGCTGCCCATGCCCGCACTCCAGCCTCGCCACCCAATGCATCTCCTCGTCCTGATAAAAGCCGATAACCGCTCGCCGCATCCACTTCCTCCGCAACATCCCATAAACTAATCCTTGGCCTCCTCATCGTCATCTCCCATGCTCCGAGTAGCAGCGATCAACTTCCTCAACCCCGCTCCCCTCATGTGGGACTTCGAACACCCGCCCCTGGCCGGCCCCCTCGCCCAGCGTTACCAGCTCCACTACACCCTTCCTTCGCGCTGTGCAGAAGAACTGCTCGCCGCCCGCGCCGACCTCGGCCTTATCCCCATCGCCTCCCTCACCCCCGATCTCGCCATCGTCCCCGGCTGCACCATCTCCTCGCTCGACCACGTCCGCTCCATCCAGCTCATCATCAAAATCAAAATCAAACAGAGAGACGGGAAGCACCACCCTCACACCCTGGAGACCGTTCGCACCATCGCCGCCGACACTGCCTCGCGCAGCTCGCTCGCCTACGCCGAAATTCTCTTCCGCAAGTTCGCCGGCAACCAGCCTGTCTTTGTCCCCAGCGCGGCAGACCCGATTGCAATGCTCCAGCAATCCGACGCCGCCATCCTCATCGGCGACCCTGCTCTGCTGGCGCTGGAGTCCCGCGAACAGATCGAGCAAGCCGTAGGCCCCTGCCTGTGGTTGGACCTCGCCCATGAATGGCGCACCCGCACCAACCTGCCGTGGGTAGCCGCCGTCTGGGCCGTGCGTCCCGAGGCTCTCACGACCATCACCCCCGCCCAACTCACCGGCGATCTCACCGCCTCACGCGACCACGGCCTCGCCCACATCGAGGACCTCGTCCGCCAGTGGACACCCCGCATCGCCATCCCGCCCGCCACCATTCGCCACTACCTCACCCGAAACATCCACTACGCTCTCGACTCCGACTGCATCCGCGCCATCGAACTCTTCCGCCAGTACGCCGCCGAAGTGGACTGCCTCCCCCCGCTCCCCGCCTTGCGTTTCCTCTAATCTCATCGAATAAATCCAGAATCTGCACTTCTACAGCGACTTCCGGTCGATCAATCGCGTCTTATCCAGCATGAGGGCTCTCGCAGCTGCCATGATCGTTGTCCGATCCACCGCCGCCGCTGCGGTAGACGCCTTCGCCCTGCAGCGAGGCCACTCCCGAGCCCTGATCCACCTCTTCTTCAGCCTTGGCCTCTTCGGAGTCTTCCTCGTCTCCATTGTTGACTCGTCCTTCGTCCCCCTCCCGATTCCCGGCATCACCGACATCATGATCGTCATCATGGCCGCGCGGCACTCCAACTGGTTCCTGCTCGTCCTCGTAGCCTCCATCGGATCGTCATTAGGCGGATATTTCAGTTATCAGGTTGGACAGTCCGGTGGTATGGCCTTCATCGAAAGGCGCATTCCAGCCCGCATCTTCAAGCGGGTCTGCGACTGGATGGAGAACCATGCCATCCTCTCCGTCGCTTTGCCCGCCATCCTGCCGCCACCCATGCCGCTCTCCCCCTTCGTCCTCGCCGCCGGCGCGCTCAAGATGTCGAGGAAGAAGTTCATGACCACCTTCACCGTCAGCCGAACCATACGTCACTCAATCACTGCATGGCTCGGAGTCCACTACGGCCGCCACATTCTCAATCTCTGGAACCGCCTCTCCGCCCAGTACGCCACTCCGGTCCTCATCGTCATCTGGACCACGATCCTGATAAGCTGCGCCATCGCCTTCTGGAAGCTCTACAAGACCTCCCGCACCGTGGCGATCCATCCCGATACACTCGCAGGCGACACCAGGACCGCGGCTTAGACTAAGCCTCCGCCGGCAACTTTACCCGCGGCGCAAACTTCCGCCTGTAGTAAGCGGTCGTCAGCACAATTGCCGGAACCCCAACTATCGTCGGCCAAAGCCACACATACCAACCATTCCCAAGGAATCGGCTCAGCGTCACCACAGAGAACGCCGACCACGCCGCAATGTAGCTCCCAATCATGTTGCCCAGGTGCGTGTACCACCAGAACATCTTCTCCTGCGGTCTCCGCACGAAGCTCTTCAGCTGGCCAAACGCCAGCATCATTCCAATAAACCCAAACACAATCGCAACGATCCCCATGTTCTGCACGATCGTCGGCTTGAACGCTCCAAACCCCGCCAGACACGCGCTCGATACAAACGTGATCACACCAGCCGCCCAGTCGATCGGCTTTGCATGTCCGCCCTTCGGCAGGTCCTTCAACGCCAGCACCCGCCACGCCGAGAAGCACGCATAGAAGCTGAACACCGCCACCAGCGCCAGAAACAGCACTGGGCGGTAGATGGCCATCGGCAGAGCCGTAGCCGCCACCACTCCCATCGCCCACAAGTAGACCTTCCCCCAGCGCCGATGCGCCTTGCCGCCCTTCGCCGTCACCAGCGCCACAGGAGCCAGCAGAAACGATGTAGCCCCCGCCGTTATGTGTACTCCAAGAAAAACCTTCATCCACAAAGGATCGTGTATCTGCATCACTTGCCTCCTTGCTGCGTCCGCTCCAACCGTTCCAACTCCGTCAAGGTCTCCCTGCACCACTTCACGATCGCCGCGCTCCTGTGCCGCCCGAAGTTCAGCGTCATCAGCCAATACGGAAGCTGCGGATCGCTCGCCTCATTCATCTTCAACTTCTTCGCCATCGCCCCATACATCTTCAACGCCGCTTCATGCCTTTCAAGAACCGCCGACACATGCTCGCGGCTCACACTCGGCAGAACATGCGCCCCGAAGAACACCTTCAGCAGCAACTCGCTCCTCGGCACCTCCTCGGCCACTGGCAGCTTCAACCACTCTTGCAGGTGGGCCCGCCCCTCCGGAGTCAGCGAGTACACATGGCGATCAGGCTTGCCCTTCTGCCGCTGGGTCTTCTTCTCGACCAACCCAGCCACTGCCAGCCGTTTCAATCCGGGATAGATCTGTCCATAGCTCTCGCTCCAGAAGTGCCCAATCGATCGGGGAATAAGCTGCCGGATGTCATAGCCCGACATCGACCCCAGACTCAGCAGTCCCAGTAACGCGTTCGGAGTCGTGCCTCCGTCCGTTTTCATAGCTATAAGCTATATATATCTAAAAGATACTACGCAAGAGAAATCCACATGGTTCCCTAAAAAGAAATGTGGCGGCCCTAGAACTCCCACCGCAACAACGTAGCCCCAACCGTAAATCCAGCGCCGACACTCGCCAGCAGCACCAGATCGCCCTTCTTCAGCCGCCCTTCGTCCAGCGCCGTCTGCATCGCCATCGGAATCGTCGCGGCCGTCGTATTCCCGAACCGGTCGATGTTGATGACCACATGGTCCTCCGTCATCCCCAGCCGCTCCGCCGTCGAAAGGATGATCCGCTTGTTCGCCTGGTGCGGGATGAAGCAGGAGAGATCCTTCCCGGTCAAGCCATTGCGCGTCAGCACCGTCTCCGCCGCCTCCGCCATCTTGCGCACGGCAAACTTATAGACCGCCTGGCCGTCCTGGTGGACGTAGTGCATCTTCGCCGCAACGGTCTCGGCGGTCG
>WNGR01004651.1_pt1 | contig 14794 bp, 13 predicted proteins | sample 5407581 | NCBI WGS metagenome assembly WNGR01 (sample SAMN13153383, study PRJNA577476) | soil metagenome | isolation source: 80 cm soil or saprolite under Garry oak tree replicate 2 | place: USA:California | collected 2016-06-15
CATTATGTGGGTGATCGTTGTCAAGTCGATCATGGATGGTTCCGGTATCGGCGGGCGGCGGCTGCCGGGGAGAGGTTGAGCAGCCGGCCGGTCTCGGCCCAGGTGTGGCCTTGGCCGCGGGCCGCGTGAACGGCGTCGGGGATCATCGTGTGTGCCTGGGCGATGAGGCTGGCGAGGGCGTGCAGCCCGACCGCGCTGTCACCGAGCCAGCAGGGGGTGCGCAGGGCGGCGAGGGTATCGACGGCCTCGGCGAGGACGGCGGCGCTGTCGGCGTCGGTGCGTGGCGCGGGCAGTTCACCGGGTTCGGTGAGGCGCAGCGGCTGGCCGGTCATGAGGCGCTCTCCTGGAGTCGGGCGAGCAGCCCGTCGAAGACTTTCTGCCGGCCGACCTGGCCTTTGCCGGCGGCGTCGTCGCGCTGGGCCTGGAGGGTGGGCCGGAACTCGATGGTGGTCTGGAAGAACGTGCACGATTCGCAGATGGACTCGAAGTGACAGTCCAGCCCGACCGGGCGGGCGCAGTAGCCGTTGCCGAGCATCCGCTGGTGCATCTGGGCGCGGAGTTTGCGCATCTGGTCGCCCTCGGCTCCTGCGGGCAGGGTCTTCGGCGCGTCGTAGAGGGCCTCGACCTTCTCGGACACGGCGAAGTACTCCTCGGCGACGGTCCGGTTGGCGATGCGGGCATACACCATGGTCATCCGCATCGACCGGTGACCCAGAAGGGCGGCTATCGCCTCGAGGCTCATGCCCCGGTTGATGGCCTGGGTGGCCAGCGTGTGCCTGAGCCTGTGGGGGCTGACATGGCCGATCCCGGCGGCGCGGGCGGTTTTGGCGACGGCCCGGTCGACGCGGCCCTGGCCGATGCGCTGGCCGTGCTCGGTGAACAGCCAGGGGGTGCGCAGGCTGGCGGGCCGCCCGGCGAGCCAGGTGTCGAGGAGGTCTTTGAGCTGGGGGTGCAGCGGGATGTAACGGTCGGTGCGCAGCTTGCCGAGCGGCACGTGCAGCCAGTAGGCGGCGCCGATCTGCACCACGGAGTCGACGGTGAGGTCGAGGAACTCGCCTTTGCGCAGCCCGGTGCGGGCCAGGAACTCCACGGCCAGGCGGACGAACGGGTCGGGGTCGGCGCGGGTGGCCTGCAGCAGCTTAGTGAACGCGCCGTCGTCGAGGAAGCGGGGCAGCGGCTCGTCGCGGAGCGGCAGGTCACCGGAGAACACCAGGACCGCCGACGGGATGTCGCCGCCGTCCCATTCGGTAAGCCGCTCGAAGCAGGTGCGCAGCGCGCCGAGGTGCTCGGCGAGGCTGATCCGCGACAGTTTCCCGCCGCGGGCCGATGGCCGGCCGGCCAGGTGCAGTTTGTAGGCCTCGATATGGGATCGGCGCAGGTCGGCAACGCAGCCGGCCTCGGGTGCGCAGGCGGCCAGCCAGCAGGCGAACTCGCGCAGCACGCCCTCGACGCGGACCATGGTCGAGGCCCGCAGCGACAGGCGCACCTGGGCGATGTAGCCGGTCAGGGTGGACGCCAGCCGCGGAGCCACCGACTGCCATTCAGCGGCCCGCTCAGCCGAGCGATCGGGGCTGGTCTTGCGGGGCGCGGCGTCGAGGACGCCGAGGTGGAACAAGGTGGTCTGCAATCCGAACAGCGCCGCGCTCAGCGCCCCGGGCCCGTGGCTGCCGGGGTGGTGACGGCCGATGGCGGCGGCCAGCGCCTGCCGGCCGTCGTCGATGACAGCCTGGGTCACCAGGTCGGGACCGAGCCCGGCCAGCGCGGTCACCTTGGCCAGCGCCGACCACTGCAGGCGGGTCACGGTAGCGCCGAAGCCGAGCCCGGCGGAGGTGGCAGCGAAGCGGGCATGGAACGTCCGGTGATGATGAGCGGCGACTTCACCCAGGTAGGGCCGGCAGGCCACCAGGTAGTCGGGGCCCGGACGCAGCCGCCCCGTCACGATGAGCCATCCGACCACCCGCCGGTCTTTGAGCGGCAAGGCGCACTGGGCTGCCAGGGGCATCTGCGCCCACCCGGCGGCGCCGACGCGGGTGAAGAACATGCGGGCGACCGAGGTGACCGGATGGCCGGCGAACATCCCGGCCTCGATCAGGTCGGCGCGGTAGGCGTCGACCAGCGCCTCGACGCCGGGGCGCCGGGCCGGTGACCCGCTCATCGCACTGCCGTCCGGGTGACCGGCGGGACTTGAGCCTCGATCGCCTCGGCCGCCCGCAGGTACTCCTTCTCCAGCCAGCCGCTGGCCAGGTGCAGGTAGAGGCGGGTCGACTCGATCGAGGCGTGACCGGCCTGGGCCTGGATAGCCTCCAGTGCCATGCCCGCTTCCCGCAGCCGGGTGAAACACGTGTGGCGCAGCTGGTGGCAGGTCGCTCGTTCCAGCCCGGCGCGGGCGCGGGCGCCGTCGAGGATCTCATCCAGCCCGGCCGCCGACAACGGCTGACCGCGCCGGGCGCCCTTCAGCACCACGAACACCTGCCTGCTCGCAGACGCTGCGGGCCGTTCGGATTCCAGGTAGGCGCCCGCGGCCGCGAAGAACCTGGCCGAGACCGGCACGATCCGCTGCCGGCCGCCCTTGCCCTCGGCCACGAACAGCCGCCGCTCGCCGGCGCTGAGGTCCTCCAGGCGCAAGCCGAGCACTTCGCAGCGGCGCAGCCCGCCCAGCACCATCGCATCCACCATGGCCCGGTCGCGGTGGGTCCGCAGCGCCGCCCGCAGCACGTCGACCTCCGCGGGCGCCAGCACCCGCGGCAGCGTGCGGGGCGTGCGGATCAGCGACACCCCGCCCCTGCCGCGCCGCGCGCCCGGCCGGCGCGCGGCCAGGCTGCCCGGCACCGGGTTGCGCAGCACGCCGGTGTCCTCCCGGGCGCACAGGTACGCATACAGGCCCCGCACGCTCGACAGCCGGCGGGTGATCGTGCGTGCTGCCAGGCCCGCCTCGCCATCCTCCAGCCGCACGACCCGGCTGCCATGCCGGGGAGCGCGCTGTTCTGCAAGGAACCCGAACACGTCGGCGGCCGTCACCTCCGCCGGGGGCCTGGCCACCACCGTGAAGAAGATCTTCAGATCGGAAGCCACCGCCAGCCAGGTGTTGGTCCTTCCACGGGCGGCCACGAACGCCAGATAGTCATCCAGCAGCGGATGCCCGAGCGTGATCACCGGGATGCCGCCATCCGCCGTAGAGCGGGCCAGGCATGGCATGAACTCCAACAGGTGACTCCTTCTCAGTCAGGCAGCACGCCGCGTCACGCGAGCATGTCACTGCCCCTGGATCACCCGCATATCAAACACTGGAGCGTGGCCTCAACGATGCGGTATGTCCGCCCGTCGGAGACGTTCATCGAGGACGCCTACCGCAAGGCCGTATCGGCCGCCCTCGGCGAGCTCACCGAAGGAGAATGAGCATGCAGATCACCTGGAGACTGCGGATGGCCGCCGCCCAGCGGGAGGTCTGGACCGGCACCCAGCTGCGCCGGCTGCTGGCCGAGCGGGCCGGGCTGGATCTGTCGTCGGCGTCGGTGTCGGCGCTGTTCACCGGGCAGCCGTCCCAGGTCAAGCTCACCACCCTGGCGGCGCTGTGCACCGCGCTGCAGTGCAGCCCGGCCGACCTGTTCGACATCGACACCACTCCTGTGGAGCGTCCGGCGGTGTCTGTCCCGGCAGCCCGGCGTGCTGCCGCCGGCGAGCCACGGGCCGCCCGGGGACGCTCGATGCCGCCGATCTGAGCACCGCAAGTCACGATGACAGTCAGGATCAGCGACTGCGTCCGCTGCGGCCGCCCGGTCGGCATCGCCGGACGCGAGCACTGCGCCCGCTGTCACTACGCGATTGCTCACCGGCCGGACAAGCAGCCCTGCCCGGACTGCGGCCAGGATAAGACCCTCGACCCCGCCACTGGCCGGTGCGTGCTGTGCTCGCGGACCTGCGTCCGCTGCGGCCACAAGATCGGCCGGACCGGCAGGATGCTGTGCGGCGAGTGCTCGCGGCGCGAACGCCGGCAGCAGGCCCAGCAGCCCTGCCCGCGCTGCGGGAAGCCGGGCCGGATCCGCGCTGATACCGGCTGGTGCGGCCATTGCTCCCATCCCGGCCGCCCGCCCGCGCCGGACGCGGCCTGCCATGGCTGCGGCACCGTCACGCACCTGGCCGGCGCCGGACTATGCCCGCGCTGCTATGACAGGTCCCCGCATCGCATCGCGGTGCGGGCCGCCAACCTTGCCGCCAGCCTGAGCGCTGTCCCGTCGTGGCTGCCCGGCTTCGCCAGCTACCTGGAGACCCGACACCACCCGGCCCGCGGCTGCCAGATGCTCACCATGCTGGGCAGGCTGCTGCGCGACGGCTTGCCCGCGCACCCGCAGGGCCTGCTGCACCGCGCGCCCGAGGTCAGCGTCCCGCTCGCCCGTGCCCTGGAGGACTTCTTCACCCGCAACCACCTGGCCCTGCCACCCGGCCATGACGAGGACCGCGCCGCCCGCCGACGTCACCGCCGGCTGCAGGCGATCCCCGCCCCGCTGCGGCCGGCAGCCGAGGCATTCGCCGGGCATGAGCTCAACGGGCGGACCCGGGCCCGCACGGCCGGCACCCGGCCGCGCCAGCACGCCACCATCGAAAGCCACCTCACCACGATCCGCGACCTGGCGATATTCCTGTCCGCCACGACGGCGATCACCGACTGGGCCACCGTCAGCGCCGCCGACATCCAGGCGTTCCTGGCCACCCAGCCCGCACGGGCCGCCCACCGGCTCGCTGGCCTGCGCCGGTTCTTCGGCTTCGCCGCCCGCCGCCGCCTGATCCTGGCCAGCCCGTCCGCCGGTATGACCATTCCCCAGCCATCCGGTTTCCACGGCCCGGCCCTGACCCGTGAGCAGCAGCGCTCGCTGTTCCGCCGCTGGACCGCCGGCACCGGCGTGCACCCGCACGAGGCCGCGATCGGCCTGCTCGCACTGGTCCACGGCGCGACCACCCAGGAGATCCGCTACCTCACCGTGGCCGGCATCGACCGGGCAGGCCAGTCCGTGCACCTGCCCGGGCGGCCGCAGCCCACGCCGCTGGACCCGTGGACCTGGACAGCGATCCAGAACTGCCTGGACCACCGGCAGGCGCTGACCTCCGACAACCCCCACCTGCTCATCACCCGCGTCACCAAGGCCACCCAGGCGCCAGCCGACAGCGGCTACCTCAAGAACACCGTCGCCCGGGCCGGCGTCCGGCCCCGGATCCTGCGGTCCTCCCGGCTGCTGGCCATGGTCAACACCGCCGACCCCAAGCTCGTCGCCGCAGCCTTCGGCATGACCCGCGACGCCGTCACCGCCTACCTCGCCGACCGCGTTGACCCCACCCGCCTGGACCTGTGAACTTCAGGCAGCACCATGCACATGATCACGCGAACATGTGCGCTTCAGCCAAGTACTGGCTGCGGGTCTTGTCGGAAATCAAGAACCGCGGCGTGCGGGACGTGTGCATGCTGGTCTGCGACGGGCTGAAAGGCCTGCCCGACGCGGTCAGCGTGGTCTGGGAGAAGACGATCGTGCAAACATGTATCGTTCATCTCCTGCGGAATTCATTCAAGTACGCCTCGAAGAAAGACTGGGGCGTCATCGCGAAAGACCTCAGACCCGTTTACACCGCGGCGTCCGAAGCGGAAGCGCTCGACCGGTTCGCCGAGTTCTCTGGCAGATGGGAGAAACGGTATCCCGCTATTATACGGCTGTGGGAGAACGCGTGGGCGGAATTCGTGCCTTTCCTCCAGTTCGACCGGGAAATAAGGACCGTGATCTGCACGACAAATGCGATCGAGTCGATCAACGCCAGGCTGCGCCGGGCCGTGAACGCTCGCGGCCACTTCCCGACCGAGCAGGCGGCCCTGAAATGCCTGTACCTGGCGATCATGAGCCTGGACCCGACCGGGAAAGGCCGCAAGCGCTGGACCAACCGGTGGAAGGCCGCCCTCAACGCCTTCGACATCACCTTCGACGGCCGCCTGTCCGCCGGACGAAAGTAAAACCCACAAGATCAGTTACACCGAAGACTTGACAGACCCGGCTGCCCACGTTGGCCGCGTGCAGGGCCACACTCACCCCGAGCCCGCCCGCGCAGACGACCGCGAGCGTGGCGCTGACCGGGCGTGCAAACGAAGCAATAGCCATGGGCGTAATGATGCCGCAACGTGAGCGTGACGTCACGAGGCGTGATGTCACAGCGCCCGAGGACCCAGCGGGCCGAGGTGCTCAAACTGATGGCCGCGACGGGCGTTCGACCGCTCGGAGCCGGTCCCAATAGGCTGACGGGATGGTGGAGATCAGCACCGAGCGACTGATCATGCGCGGCTGGCGGGAATCCGATCTTGTGCCGTGGGCGGCGATGAACGCCGACCCGGAGGTCCGGCGGTACGTCGGACCGCTGCTGACCTTCGAGCAGGCCTCCGCCTGGGTTCTGAACTTCCAGGACGATCTGGACCGCTACGGCTTTGGCTTCTGGGCCTTGGAGGTCCGTACGTCCGGCAAGTTCATCGGCTTCACGGGGCTGGGTACCGTGGACGACCAAATGCCGTTCACCGGAATCGAACTCGGCTGGCGGCTGGCGCGGCCAGCGTGGGGCCACGGTTACGCCACCGAGGCGGCCCTGGCAGCGCTGCAGTACGGCTTCGACATCATGGGCCAGCCGGAGATCGTCGCGGTCACCATGGCCCGGAACCTGCGCTCGCAGGCGGTGATGCGGCGGATCGGAATGACTACCGATCCTGCGGAGGACTTCGACGACCCGGACGTCGACGAGAGCCCGCTGCGCCGGCATGTGGTGTACCGGAAACTACGGACCCCCTGAAACCGACCGAGCACCACCAGACCCAGAGCGGGTGTCAAGGGTGGCGCTTGCGCCATCGCGTCAGCGGCCACGTGGTGGCCGTGCCGGGTGGCTAGGCTTGCGGGCATGTCACCGGAGGATTTGCCGGTCGCGGAGTTCGCCTTCCCGGGGCCGCTGCGCGATCAGCTCGTCGCGGCGATCCTGACCGGCGCCAAGACCACGACGACCGGGCTGGTGGCCGATTACCAGAATGAGAACGAGCCGCTGCCCAGCCCTGGTTTGCGGCAGGTCGTGATTGATTCCGCCGGGAAGCCTGTTGCGGTGATCGAGACGACCGCGGTGCGGGTAATGCGCCTCGGCGATGTGGACCTGGGCCATGCGCTAGGCGAGGGTGAGGGATATACCTCGGTTCCGGAATGGCGGGCAGGGCATGAGCGGTTCTGGCACTCGGCTGAGATGCGCGACGCGCTCGGTGACTCGGAATTCACTGTCGACGACGACACCCTTGTGGTGGCCCAGACGTTCCGGCTAGCGGAGCACTAGCGGTCCTAACTCGCACTCACAGGGCGCCCCCCGGGCGGCCATGCGATCCGCCGCTCCGCGGTCGTTGCTGCGGCTGTGGGCTGCCAGGCCGGGTTACTGGGTGACGGGTGAATGCGTTTGTGACGTGCCGGCAAGGCCGGCGATGCTGTGGGGGTGGTCATGCATCCCGGCCAGCTGACCGTGTCCCTGGAGACCGCGCGCGAGCTAGCGGCTGGGCAGTTCCCCGAGTGGATGAGGCTTCCAATGAGGGAGGTTGCCTCGCAGGGGACAGTGAACGCCTTGTTCCGCATCGGTGACCGGCTGGTAGCCCGGTTTCCTGTGCGACCCGCGGATGCTGGGTCGGTCCGGCAGTGGCTCCAGGAAGAGGCAGATGCGGCCCGCGAGCTGGCCGGCCGGACTCGGTTCCCGACTCCCGAGCCGGTCGCTCTTGGTGAACCTGCAGCTGGTTACCCGCTTCCCTGGTCGGTGCAGACCTGGCTCCCCGGAACCGTCGCCACCGACGCTGACCCGGGCATGTCGGCTGGGTTCGCTCACGACCTGGCTGAGTTCATTCTGAGCGTGCGCGGGATCGACCCTCGCGGGCGGATATTCGCTGGGTCGGGCCGGGGCGGGGATTTGCGGTGCCACGACACGTGGATGGAGACCTGCTTCCAGAACAGCGAGGGTCTGCTGGACGTTGCACGAGTTCGCCGCTTGTGGCACGAATTGCGGGATCTGCCGCGGACCGCCGACGATGTGATGACGCACGGTGATCTCATCCCGGGCAACGTGCTTGTCTGGCAGGGGCGCCTGGCGGGGATCATCGACGTCGGTGGCCTGGGGCCGGCTGATCCTGCGCTGGACCTAGTCTGTGCCTGGCACCTCCTCGAGCCCGGTCCGCGGCAGGTGCTGCGCGCAGACCTCGATTGTGACGACGTCGAGTGGGCGCGCGGCAAGGCGTGGGCGTTCGAGCAGGCGATGGGAGTGGTTTGGTACTACCTCGAGAGCCATCCGGCTATGAGCCGGATGGGTCGGCGCACCCTCGAACGCATCCTGGCAGACACCGCGTAGGACCACCCAGCTCGAATAACAAAATAACTGCTACCACCTGAGCTGGGCCACCCTGTCATAGTCAGCCGAGGAGTACCCGGCCAGGCCATCCGACAGAGCAAAAATCCACTCCGCCACACTCAGGGACAACGCCAGGCGGCTGCACCGGGCACAGAAGTGAGGCACCTCCAGCCGGACCGAGTCGTCCGTCTCGAGCCGCACATATATCAGCGTCGATCCCCGTAGCATCTGCCAGCCGTCACCTTCGCGTGCCAGCGTGATCGCCCGCTGCTCCGCGTGCGTCCGGCACTGGTCATGGTGGCCAAACTCCCCGAACTTGCAGTAGCAGTGGTCTTCCCCGGGAAAGGGCACGCCGTTGTTACCCCAAGCCAGCAGGCTGCCGTCTTTTACCAGCACCGCGGCATGCCGGGTCCGTGCATGGGAATCCCTGGCCAGTTCCGCCGCCCTCTCTACCATCTGCTGTGCCACATGGCTGTCCTGACGGTTGAGCGGCCGCCACTGGGGTTGCTGCCCTGGTTGCACGCCTGCCATCCCTTCGCAGCGAAGACTAATCCTTCGCCCAACGAGCCCAGCGACCCACCATGCCATGATGCGGTGTCGTGCCGCAGAGAGCGCGGGCAGGTCAGGGATGACGCAGAGGTCCCGCGGGCCGGGTGCTGTTTCGGGCCAGCGACCGGCGATGGCAACACTGAGGAACGGGGGCAGCCAGCCGCTACTGATCCGACGATGCCATCCAGGCGGCGATCTGGGCTCGCGAGCTAAAGCCGAGCTTGTTCAGGACGCTGCGGACGTGGCTGTCGACGGTGCGTTCGGAGATGAACAGGCGAGTTCCGATCTGCTTGTTGGTCAGGCCGTCGGCGACCAGCCGCGCGACATCGGCCTCTCGCTTCCCGAGCAATCCCGCGCTGGCATTCTCTGAAGCCGCGACGGGAACACGAGCGGGCTTACCAAGCGCGAGCCCCAGTGCCGTGTCCCGGCCCAAGCCTTTTCCAGCCTCGAACTCGGCCTCGAACCTCGCCGCCCCGAGCGCCGCGGCTGCCGTCTCTGTGGCCTGGGCCAGCAATGGGGCGAGGAATGGCATGACGTTTGCGCCGGCCTCCACTCGCACGGTGTCCGCGGCCCCGAGCAGTTGCGCCGCGAGCCGCGCCTGGCCAGAAAGCGCGGCGCGGCAGCCAAATGCGTCAAGCAGATAAAACTGCGCCACCCGGTCATCGATCTGGTGAGCGATCCGCAGCGATTCCACGAGCAGCGGCTTTGACTCATCAAGATCACCAGCGATCAGCGCGGCAGACCCTACGTTCAGGAGCATCATTTCGAGCCCGTAGAGGTCACCCGCTTCCCTGGCGAGACGCGCTCCTTCAGAGGCGGCGGATCTGACGGCGTCGAGATCAGCCCCGAAGAAACCGTTGAGTGCCCGGGCCTGGAGGACGGCGAGCGTGCCGGGTGGGTAAGCAACGCCTGCTGCCGTGACGTGAGCCTCATCGAGCAGGCGCCTGGCGGATACGTGATGACCGGCCATGTTCTCCGCGATCGATGCCATGGATAGCGCTTCTGTCAGCAGATACGGCTGTCCCGCCTGCCGGGCCTCCGCCACTGCTGCTTGAAGCGCTGGCCTGGCGGCTGCCGGATCGGCCTTCAGCACAGCCAGGAATCCGCGCATGAAGTATGCCCAGGCACGCACCTCCGGGTTGCCGCCCCCAGGAGCCAGGAGCTCGTCCAGCCACCGCATGCCTTCAGTGGTCGCGCGCGTGATCCAGTACCAGCCCAGGGAGGCGGCGAGATCGATCCCGCGTGGGACGTCAGCGTGAGTCAGGCATCGCTGAAGGACTGCCCGGACGTTGTCGATCTCCAGGTCCGCCCATTCGAGCCACTCGAGAAGCCGAAAGCGGCCCTCCAGTGCAGACCGCCGGCATCTCGACCGGTAGTACTCGGCGCATCGCTGCTCGACGACTTCCTGCTCGCCGGCCTCGGCCAGCTTAAGGCTGGCAAATTCGCGCATCGTCTCGTGCAGGCGATAGCAGGCGAGGCTTTTTGCGTCCTCTTTCATCACGAGGGACTTGTCGACAAGCGATGACAGCACGTCCAGTGCCTGTGCGGCCGGCATGTCCTCGGAAGCGCACACGGACTCGACGTCTTCCAGGGTGAACCTGCCAGCGAACGCGCATGACCGTCTCAGGACCGCACGCTCGCCGCCGGCCAGCAGGTCATGGCTCCATTCAATGGTGGTGCGGAGCGTTTGATGGCGCGGGAGCGCAGCGCGGCTTCCGCCTGTCAGCAGGCCAAACCGGTCAGTCAGCCGGTCGAGGATCTGCTGCACCGTGAGGACTCGCGTCCTGACCGCAGCGAGCTCGATCGCTAGCGGCAGACCGTCGAGCCGGCGGCACAGATCTGCGACCGCCGTCCGGTTGGAGGCGGTCAGCTCGAACTTGCCCGATGCCGCGGTCGCCCGCTCCGTGAACAGCATGACCGCCTCGTTCTGCCGCAGCCGAGCGAGAGGTTCGGATGCCTGTGGTGAAGGCAGCTCGAGGGGCGGCACCGGGACCACGTGCTCACCCGGCACCGAGAGCGGCTCCCGGCTGGTGGCGATCACCCGCAGGCCCGGCGCAGCTCGCATCATGCCGGTCACGACCTGGGCGGCTGCTCCGAGCAGATGCTCGCAGTTGTCCACGACCAGCAGCAGCTCCCTGTCCCGCAGGTAAGAAAGCACAAGGGCCAACGGCTCGGTCGTGGCCTGGTCCCGCAGGTCCAGAGCCGTCATGACGGCATTGCTAACGAGTGCCGGGTCCAGGACTTCGGCGAGCTCGACCAGCCATGCGCCGCCGCGGAAGCCACGTCCGAGATCTGTTGCAATCCGGATCGCCAAGCGTGTCTTGCCGACCCCGCCCGGCCCGACGAGGCTGACCAGGCGGGCCTCGGTGAGCTTTTTCCTGACTTCCGCGAACTCGCCGCGGCGGCCGATGAAGCTGGTCGTCTCGGCTGGTAGGTTGCCTGGACGCCGGGTGGGCCTCGCCATGAAAGGAACCTATCCGGGCGGCGCTACCACGCCGGCCGATAGGTGCCCAATCAGTAATTCCACCGATGTCTGGGCCACGCGTGCGCTCCTAGCGTGGCGAGCATGCCTGAGGAGCTTCCGGTACGGCGAGTAGAGGTCAGTTTCGTCGGCCCCGCTCCCGCGCGGCAGGTAGAGCGGGCGTCCGGTGTCAGCGACGTGGAGATTGACGGTTCAATCCTGCGGTGCTTGGTCTGCGGCAGCTTTCAGCCATTTCTGGAGGCGTTGCGCGGCCACGAGGTCATCGGCTTCAACTCGACGGCGGCGCTTGCCGGGAGAACGTCGTCCGCGCCTTTGATGAAGGACATCGCCACCACCGGCACCGCCCCTAGTGCCGGCTGACTAACCGGGAGATTCCGCATGCATAGGTTCTTCGCCGCCACCGGACAGTTCGCCGTCCGCTTTCGCTGGGCCATCGTCGTGGCCTGGGTGGCCGCGACCGTCCTCGCCCACCTCTTCCTGCCGTCGCTGGCCAGCGTCGCGAAGGACAGCAACACCGGCTTCCTGCCGGCCAGCAGCCCCAGCCTGCAAGCCGCCCGGATGGCCACCCCCTTCCAAGGGCTAGACCAGACCCCGATCCCCGTCGTCATCGCCCGCAGCAGCGGCACGCTCACCGCCACGGACATGGCCGCCATCGAACGGCTGGCCGCCGGCCTGGTCAAGGTCACCGACGTGCAGCAGGTCAAGGACCTCGGCGTCAGCCGCGACGGTCAGGCGGTGCAACTGCAGGTCCTGGCCAGCGTCAGCCTCGACGCCCAGGGTCCCGCCCAGCACCTCGCCGACGGCCTCCGCCACGTCATCCAGTCCGGCGCCCTGCCCCGCGACCTGCACGCCCACCTGGCCGGTCAGCTGGCCACGCAGGTCGATGTCAACCGGACTTCCCAGCAAGCGGGCAACCTGGGCCAGGACCTGTCCATCCTGTTCATCCTGGTACTGCTGCTCGTCGTGTTCCGCTCACTCCTGGCGCCGCTGCTGACCCTCGCCCCCGCCGTGCTCGTCACCCAGCTCGCCGGGCCGGTGATCGGCGCGGCGAGCCAAGCCGGCCTGCAGGTATCGTCGCTCACCGAGATCATGATGCTCGTCCTGACCCTCGGTGCCGGCACGGATTACGGCCTGTTCCTCGTCTTCCGGGTCAGGGAAGAACTCCGCGCCGGCCAGGCTCCCCACGACGCGGTCACTCGCGCCCTCTCCCGGGTCGGAGAGTCGATCACCTTCTCCGCGGCGACCGTCATCGCCGCGCTACTCACCCTGCTGCTGGCCACCTTTGGGCTCTACTCCAGCCTCGGCGCCCCGCTGGCCATCGCCATCGCGCTCATGCTGCTGGCCGGCCTCACCCTGCTGCCAGCCCTGCTGGCCATCTTCGGCCGGGCCGCGTTCTGGCCCTCGAACACGGCCCGTGGCGCCGAACGCCTTGGCTGGTGGGGACGCATGGCCGGCCGCATCGTCGCCCACCCAGCCGCGACACTCGCCTTCGGCCTGCTCGCCTTCGGCGGACTGGCCACGGCCGCGATCGGTTACACGCCGGCGGGTTTCGGCAGCACCGCGGCCGCCCCTCACGGCTCGGACTCCGCCACCGGCAACGCGCTGCTCGCGGCCCACTTCCCAGCCGCCAGCAGCAACCCGACCGTCGTGCTGCTCCGCTTCCCCGCATCGGTCTGGAGCGATCCGGCGCCGGTTGCCCGCGCCGAACAGCGTCTCGCCGCGGTCCCCCAGTTCGACAGCCTGCCCGGCCCGCTCGACGTCAACGGGGTCACCCTCGCACCGGGCCAGCTGATGGCCCTGCACGCCGCGCTCGGCGACCCCCGCGCGCTGCCCGCCCTGCCGCCACCCGGCAGCGGCGTCCCGGCAGCCAGGTGGACCGTCTACCGCGCGGAGAGCCAGTTCATCAGCCCCGACGGGCGAACCGTCCTGTTCGACGCCGGCCTCACCGCCGGCGACCCAGACTCGAACGCTGCACTCCACCAGGTACCGGCCATCCGCGCCGCAGTCGCTGCCGTGGCCCACGATGCCGGCGCCAGCGCCTACGGCATCACCGGCGACGCGCCAGCCACCTACGACGTGAGCCAGGTCTCCGACCGAGACCTGCTGCACATCGTCCCAGTCGCGATCATCGTCATAGCGATCCTGCTCGCGCTCGTCATACGCAGCCTCGTCGCCCCGGTCTACCTCATCGCCTCCGTGGTGGTCAGCTACCTGGCCGCGTTCGGCCTGTCGGTGCTGCTCTTCCAGGACGCGGCCGGTGCCGGCGGGCTGCCGTACTTCATACCGTTCCTCATGTTCGTGTTCCTGCTGGCCCTTGGCGAGGACTACAACATCCTCGTCATGACCCGGATCCGGGAAGAGGCCGGCGGCATTCCGCTGCGGCAGGCGGTGACCCGGGCCCTCGAACGCACCGGCTCGACGGTCACCTCGGCCGGGCTCGTCCTCGCTGGGACCTTCGGCGTCTTCGCGGTGGTGGTGGCGGGACAGCCCGGAGGCCGCGTCTACCGGGACATCCTCGCCTCTCTCGCGATCGGCATCCTCATGGACGCCTTCCTGGTCCGCACCCTGCTCGTCCCGTCGACGGTCGCGCTCCTCGGCCGCTGGAACTGGTGGCCGTCCAGGCACGGCAAACACGTCGAAGCCACTCCAGCCCAGGCACTCGCGGTCAGGGGCGGGGCCGCCGGGATAGGTCAGTCAGGCGCGACGGATACCCCGCCCCATTCCTCCGGGGCCACGTCCGCGAGCGTCTCCGAGAACGTCCACTGGTGACCCGCAGGGTCCTCGGCGTTGTACTGCCGTTCGCCATACTCGAAGTCGGTTGGCTCCATGAGGACGCGTGCGCCGTGCGCACGGGCGCGCTCGCAGACGCGCGCGCGCGTTATCGACGCGCACCATGACGGAGTGGGTGACCTCGCCGTGCCGCGGGGGACGGCGATCGCCGCGTACGTCGGCGACGATCAGGGCGCCGTCGCCGAACCGGAGCTGAGCGCGATGGTTCTCCCCGATCCGCACGCGCTCCGCAAAGCCAAAGGCGGCAGACAGCCAGGCGACCGCCTCGCGCACATCCGCATAGATCAGTTCGGGGATGACCGTCGACGTCGGCATGGAGCGGTTGGGCTTCATGCTTGTTCGCTCCGGTGATCTCGCCCGGCCTCGGCGGCTGGGTGTGGGGGCCACTCGACGAGCGGCTTGCCGATCTCCCAATGGTGACCGAAGGGATCGGCGACCCGTCCCAATAGCCAGCGGTGTTCGTCGCTCACCGGGCGGACCTCGGTGGCGCCTGCGGCCACGGCGCGCTGGAGTATGGATCGGGGATCGTCGACAATCAGCAGCATCCTCGTCGTGCTTCCGCGGAGAGACTCGGGGCTGTAGTTCGCG
>WNGR01004652.1_pt1 | contig 14794 bp, 14 predicted proteins | sample 5407581 | NCBI WGS metagenome assembly WNGR01 (sample SAMN13153383, study PRJNA577476) | soil metagenome | isolation source: 80 cm soil or saprolite under Garry oak tree replicate 2 | place: USA:California | collected 2016-06-15
CCAGCCTGCCGAAGCGGTCTTCCGCGAGCACCTCGCCGACCGCGCGCAGCCGGTCGGCGCGCTCCGGATGCCCCGGCGGCGTGGCGTGGTCGAGGCTTGCCCGATGCGTCAGCAGAAGTGTTGTCATGCAGGGATCCGGTCCCTTGAGCGCTGTGAAACGAGGATAACGTAGTTGTTTGGCGCGCGTTCCGAAAGGGCGGATTCGGTCACCTCAATTCAGCCGGATGATGCGGTCGGGCTGTCCCGGCGATAGCGGGCTGTTGGCCTGGAAATAGGCGTACAAGGCATCCACATCGTAGACGCCGAATTGCTGTGCGACGCCTTCCGTCAATACCGTGAAACCGTCGCCGCCGACCGAGAGAAAATTGTTCACCGTCACGCGATAGCTCGTCGCGGGATCGATGCGCTGTCCATGGAGGGACATGCGATCGGCGATGATGCGCTCGCCATAGGGCTTCGCGTTGTCCCATGCGTAGCTGAAGCCCTTGGAAATCTGCAGAACCCGCGGCCGTTTCGGATCGAGCCATTGCTGCTCCAGCATGTTCTTGATCTGCATTCCCGTCAGCGTCAGCGTCACCAGTTGATTCCGGAACGGCTGGCTGGCGAATAGATCGGCGTAGGTCACACCACCTTCTTCTTTCTTCGGAATATCGGTGCGGACGCCGCCCGGATTGGTGAATGCGATCACGGCTCCGCCGTTTTTGTCGGCACTGGTCGCGGCCAACTGGGCATCAGCGACGATATCGCCGAGCGGGCTCTCGCCTGCATCGTTTGGCGTGCGCGACAGCGTTTGGGTGATCGACCCCGCCGGACGGTTGGCGATCGGGGCTGCGAATTTATCGTAGGAGGCAAGCAGCGCGGTCTGTTCCGGATCCTTGGCATAAGCGCCGGTGCGGACAATGACGTTGTCGGCCTTGGCGCTGACGACGTCCCGTGTCGCGGGATCGAGCTTCAGATCGATCGTGGTGACGACGGTGCCGTACTTGTCGCCACTGGTGACAAGTCGTCCATCGATCGCGCAGACATAGGCCTGATGGGTGTGACCGCTGATCACCACGTCGACCGCGCGATCGAATTTCCTGACGATGTCGACGATCGGTCCGGAAATGCCCGGGCATTCATTATAGTCGCCGGCCGGGAAGCCACCTTCGTGGATCAGAACCACGATGGCCTCGATGCCCTGCGCCTTCAGCTCCGGCACCAGCGCGTTCACCGTGTCAGCCTCGTCCCTGAATTCGAGACCTGCGACGCTCACCGGGGAGACGAGGTTGGGCGTTCCCTTCAATGTCAGGCCGATGAAGGCGACGCGAATTCCATCGAACTCCCTCACTTCGTAGGGAGGGAATATGGTCTTCCCGGAAGCGGTCTCGATCGTGCTTGCGGCAAGGTAGTGAAATCCTGCGCCGAGGAACGGGTGCGGCCCCCGGCAATTGTCGGTGGGATGACAGCCGCCATTCTGCATCCGAAGCAATTCAGCCTTGCCCTCGTCGAATTCGTGGTTGCCGACCGAGGCTACCTCCAGCCCCATCATCGACAGCGATTCGATGGTGGGCTCATCGTGAAACATCGCCGACAGAAACGGGCTGGCGCCGATCAGGTCTCCGGCCGCGACAAAAATCGTGTTCCTGGCTCCCTGGCGGAGTTGCTTGACCAGCGTCGCCATGTGTTCGGCGCCGCCCGCCGGCACATTGATCTTCCTGGTGTTGTCGTCGGGATCGGCGATCCTGATCCCGCCCGGCGGCGGCAGAAGATTGCCGTGGAAATCGTTGATCGCGAGAATCCGCAGATCGATCGGCGGCGCAGCCTGCGCGGCCGCGCGCGGGGGCGGAGCCAGCACCAGAAGCAGCGCGCCCGCAAGGGATGGCAAAAACGGCGTTCTCATGACTTTATGATAGAGCGTCCAGCATAACGATTTCACGAAGCTTCGACTTCAGGCCTTCTTGCGCGAAAAGAATGCCTTGAACGCGGCCACCGCTTCCTTCGAGCGCATCCGCTCGCCAAACAGGTGGCCTTCCTGGTCGATCCTGCGGGTCAGATCTTCAGGCGGCAGTTTCAGAAGCTTGCGCGAAATCGCGACCGCTTCGGCCGGCAACGCGCAAATCTCGCGCGCAACCTTGCGCGCCTCGGCCTCGGTGTGGCCGGGCGCCACCACCACGTTGACGAAGCCCGCGACGCGCGCATCGTCGGCGCTGACCGTGCGTCCCATCACCAAGGTGGCGAACGCACGCTGGTATCCCATGGTGCGCGGCATCAGCAGGCTGGAGGCGCCTTCCGGGACCAGCCCAAGATGGATGAACGGCGTCGAGAATGTCGCGGTCTTGCTGGCGAGAACGTAATCGCAGTGGAACAGCATGGTGGTGCCGATGCCAATGGCCACGCCGTCGACCGCGGCGATGATCGGCTTGACGTTGTGCGCCAGCGAATAGAGAAACTTGGTCGCATTGGACGCGCGCGGCATGTCGGTAGTGGAGGTGCCGTCTTTTAGAAAATCTTCCAGATCGTTGCCAGCGGTGAATACGCCTGACCCGCCGGTGATGATCATGCAGCGGATCGCCGGATCGTTCTGCGCGGTGTCGATCGCGTCGCTCATGGCGCGATACATGTCCTGCGTGATCGCGTTCTTCTTTTCGGGCCGCCGCAGCGTGATCACCCGCGTCGCGTCCTCGTCGGTGACTATCAGGTGTCCGGCCATGAAGCTGTCCTTGAAACCGAGGCGGCAAAGGGGCCGCTGGCGAGTCTCCCGGCCATATCCTACATGATCCGCGATGGGGCCCCAATGCCTCCGCCGATTTTCCCCGGAAGGGGTCTGAAGGATTAAAGGATAATTCGATGCAGTTGACCGGGATTCACCATCTGACAGCGATTTCCGCGAAACCGCGGGAGAATCTGGCGTTCTATACCGGCCTGCTCGGCATGCGGCTGGTGAAGAAGACCGTCAATCAGGACGACGTCAGCGCCTATCATCTGTTCTACGCCGACGGAAACGCCAATCCCGGCACTGACCTTACTTTCTTCGATTTCCCGGCAGCGCCGGAGCGGCGCGGAACCAACAGCATTTCCCGCACCGGATTGCGCGTCGCCGGCGAAAAAAGCCTTGGTTACTGGAGGGACCGCCTCAAGAAAGCCGGCGGCCATACCGGTGAGGTCATCGAAGTCGACGGCCGTCTGACGCTGCCGTTCGAAGACGGCGAAGGCCAGCGGCTGGTGCTGGTCGATGACGGCGGCGCGGGGCCAGCCTCGCCGTGGGAGAAGAGCCCGGTGCCGGCGGAGCACCAGATCAGGGGCCTTGGTCCGATCGTGCTCACCGTACACGATCTCGCCCGCACCGAGCAGGTCCTGACCGGCGTGATGAACATGCGCCGCGTGCGCGACTATGCCGCGCATGCGGCGCAGATCCATGTGTTTGCGATGGGCGAGGGCGGTCCGGCCGCGGAACTGCACGTCATCGAGAGTGCGGATTTGCAGGAAGCGCGGCAGGGCGCGGGCGGCGTGCACCACGTCGCGTTCCGGACCCCGGACGAGGCGCAATATCATGCGTGGACGCAGCGGCTCAACGAGCTCGACATCCGCAACAGCGGCGAGATCGACCGGTTCTATTTCCGAAGCCTGTATTTCCGCGAGCCCAACGGCATCCTGTTCGAGATCGCCACCGACGGGCCCGGCTTCGCCACCGACGAGCCCTTGGAAACGCTCGGCGAGAAACTGGCGCTGCCGCCGTTCCTCGAACCGCGCCGCGCGCAAATCGAAGCCGGGCTGAAGCCGATCGAATAACGAACTTGCGCGCGCAATTTTCAATCCCGTTTGACAGCGCCCCGTGTCCGTTCAGCGTCAAATTTCAGACGTGCTGGCACGTCGGCGCGATGTTCGCTTGGATCGACTTCAAGCCAATCGGGGTCTTCACCGGGTGCGCCGGGAATGCCCCGCAGGACGAAGGCGAGCACGAGAAGCGAAGGCGTCAACACGATCATCGCTCCGAGTAGCATCGCTTGTAGTGTCGTCATGATGGCTCCTTGAGTATCCCGCTCGTTCTGTCGGCAATCGTTAATTCAACAGTCAACCAGCGCGATTTGCGTCAAACACGGAACGCGATTGAAGGCGCACCGTGGTTCTTTGACGCGCCACTGGCATTTCGCACTTTGGCACTGTCAAAAAAATGCCCCCGAGCGGCAGGGGGCAAGTGTCCAGTGTGGGGAAGCTGCAGCACCGGATCAATTTTGTTCTGCGGCAGACGACTCAGGAGCTTTGTAGAGCCATCTCCAGTAAGCTTTGTTGCGTTCCCGCTGACGCTTGTAATTCTCGCGACACTTGGTCGAACAAAACTGCACGAAGCGCCAGCTGCATCGGGTTAACCCGAAGGGATGGTTGCAGTCTGGATTGCCGCAACGATTTGTCATGACGCAGCCTCCGCGTTTGTTCGCCGTGTCCAGCGAATGAAGTTCTCCTGCCCTTCGTCAAGGCAGAGGCGTCCGCAGTAATGTTCACGCACAGGATTTCGCAGAGAGACTATTTTGGGATCTTCACTGTTGCACTCAGAACAACGTGGGCCTCTACGCATGGCGACGTCCTTTCCGAGGAATTGCCATTTACCGATCATTGTGTGCTGCGTTACTTCGCCTTCGTGCTCTCGAAGGGCGACGATGCCTCCAGTCTCGTTTCCTCCCCCTCCATTATCAACTCGTCTAGATGTTTGGTGCGCTCATCCTTACGTATAACCCGCCAGCAGCGCGCCACGCTCGTGGAACGCATTCACTGATCGGCATCGCGGAATGCGAGACGCGGCGCCAGCCAATTGGACTAAATGCTCGTTCCTTCGCCGTGTCGCTCGAGAGCGGCGTCGAGGCATTTGACCAGAGCTTCTCCGTCGAAGGGCTTGGTCAGGAAACAGGTCGTCCCCGCCTGCGGAGCTCGCGCGCGAGCGCTCTCGATGGCGAAGGCCGTGATGAAAATGAACGGCGCGCGGTGTCCCTTGGTCAGCAAGTGGGCTTGCAGCTCGACACCGCTCATTGTCGGCATTTGCACATCTGCTATCACACACGAGGTGTCATTCAGGTGGGGCGACCGCAAGAACTCTTCGGCCGACGCGAATGTATGGACGACGTACCCAAGCGACCTCACGAGATTGTGGGTCGCGGCGCGAACGGATCCGTCATCGTCAACAATTGAAATCACTGGTGGGTTGGACAACACGGTCGTTCCTGGAGGTGCAAACGGAATGCCTCTTGCTGCACAGCCGCCTGACGGCAGAGTGCGTCGCAAAACAGGACCGGAAAATCATACTTAGGTTTGCAAGAGCCAGCGGAATGCGATTCGACCTAAAGCAATTGCACGCTACGATGCCGCGTGCCGTAGTCCGAGCGCCTGGGCCATCCTCACCAGATCGGCCAACGATTTCGCCGCCATTTTCCGCATAATGTGCCCCCGGTGTATCTTCACGGTGATTTCGGCAATTCCGATTTCGGCTGCGATCTGTTTATTCATGAGTCCGGCAGTGACCAGAGCCATCACCTCCCGCTCCCGAGGGGTCAGGGTTGCGAAAAGGGCATGCAAGTCCGAGAGGATCCTTGCTTCATTGCGGCTACCGCGGTCGCGCTCGATTGCCGTCGTCACGGCATCCAGCATGTCCTGATCGCGGAATGGCTTGGTCAGAAAGTCGATAGCTCCGGCTTTCATCGCTCTGACCGACATCGGGATATCGCCGTGGCCGGTCATGAAGATGATCGGAATGTGAATGCCCGCCTTCGCCAACTCTGCCTGAAAGTCGAGGCCGCTCAGTCGAGGCAGCCTGATGTCAAGGATTAAACAACCGGGAACATCCGGAAGCTTGCTCTGCAGAAACTCGGCAGCCGAACCGAATGCCTCGACCTGCAAGCCCACTGACCGGAAAAGATTCCCGAGCGCTTCGCGCATCGGTGCGTCGTCGTCGATGACGAAGACGATCGGTTCCTCGGCGCTTGCGAGGTTGCGCGGCAATGTTGGGCGTCCGGTCACCGCGTATTGTTCTCCTGATGCAATGGCAAAGTGAACTGAAACGTTGCACCCGGCCCGATATTGCCGGAGGCTGACAGTCGTCCTGCGTGACCGTCGACGATTGAGCGGCAGATCGAGAGGCCCATACCCATGCCGCTGGATTTGGTGGTGAAGAAGGCGTCGAACAGCCGGTCGGCATTGTCTGCGGTTATCCCGATACCGCAATCTTTTACCGTGACCAGAATTTGGCAGGTTTCGTCCTGGTGCGTTCGGATCACGAGTTCGCGCGGCCGGTCCGTGACCGCTTGCATCGCTTCAATGCCGTTGATTATCAGGTTGAGGATCACCTGCTGAAGCTGGATCCGATCGGCGAGGACCAGGGGCAGAGCAGGGGCGAGTTCCAACCGCAGCAACACCCGGTGGCTGAACAATTCGTGCTGCACCAAGGTGATAACCTCGTCGACGACTTCATTGATGTGGAGCGGCACTTTCTGACCGGCCGTCTTGTTCACGAGCGCACGGACGCGCTGGATCACTTCGCCAGCCCGACTGCCGTCATTAATAATCGACCGCACTGTGCCGCGCGCTTCTTCCAGATTAGGAGTTTCGCGGTCGAGCCAACGCAGGCAGGCCGCGGCGTTGGTGACGATGGCGGCGAGCGGCTGGCTCACTTCATGGGCGATCGACGCGGCCAGCTCCCCGAGGGCCGTCACGCGTGTGATATGCGCGAGGTTCGCCTGCGCTTCATGCAGTTCCTCCTCGGCTCGCTTGCGCGCAGTGATATCCGTCACCGCTCCAACGAACTCGATGCCGCCCGATGCATCCTTTACAGCATGCGCCGTGGCATGGACATATCTAATCGAGCCGTCGGGCATCAGCAGTCGATATCCGTGATCGAAATCGTTGCCGTCGCTGGACGCGCGGTCGATGGTCTGTTTCGCGCGCGCACGATCGTCCGGAAGAATGCGTTGAAAGACCGTGTCAAGCTTGACGGAAGGGGCCTTGTCGTAGCCAAATATTCTGAAAGTTTCCTCCGACCAAATGATTTCGCCGCTGGCGACGCGCCAGCCGAAGCTGCCGGTGTGGCTCAGTCGCTGTGCTTCGGCTAAATACGTTTCGCTCTGCCGCAGGGCATTTTCAGCCTCCTTGCGCTCGGTGATGTCCTCGCATGCGATCAGCACAATCAGCTGGTTATCCTGCCGCCGCACGGCTTTGGCGTTTTCACGAACCCAAAGCGCTGAACCGTCCTTGCGGATCTTTCGGATTTCCCAACTGTGCGTTTGGCCGATATTTTCCAGGCAGAGGGCAACACTTTTTCGGACCAGGTCTCGGTCGTCTTCAAAGAAGACTTGCAGCACGGATTGCCCAAGCAATTCGCTGACCGAATAGCCGAGTTGCGCGGCACCAAAAGTGTTGACCGACAGGACGGTGCCGGTCGCATCGACCATGAAGTACATGACCGGGTTGTGCTCGAAGACCTCCTTCCATTGCGCCTCAGTGTCGCGCAACGCTTCTATCGCACGCTGTTCGGCCCTTGCTCGACCCTGGAGCGCGGCTGCCATCTGCCTGCGGGTACTCGCTACCATGCGCATCATGATCAATGAGACGAGAAGCAAGGCGATGAGCAGCACGATGGCAAGCAAATAGCCAGGGGCCGTCGGTGCGGGACCGAGCACGAGCCAAATGCAAGCCGCCGCCACCAACGCCAGTACCATGCTGCCGAGCAGCCATTGCTCGGCCGAGCGCCAGGATTTCATCGTCTGGTTACGCATCATCGGCAGCACTAGGCATTCGGCCGTCTCGGGCCCGCGCTGCGTCGCTAGGTGATCGCTATCATCAGCGGCGACAACGTCGCCCTCCTAACAGACTACACATTAGCAGCTTTTCACGGTCCGGAGGATATGATGCACCGCGATATACGCGGCGAGCGCACTTGGCGGCCAACAGCGTCACGGGGCTGATCGTCCGATATTGCCAGATAGCCGCCGAACGAGGCGCGTCATCACTCGCGAGCGCCCAAGGTAGTCGACCCTAAACCTGGGTATATTCTTCTCAACCAAATGTAACGTACGGATCAACCACCGTTCAATGGTCCGATCCATCGCTCCATGACTACGCTTGCTGGTTAACCGAAAGGCAGCACAGCTATGTCGAAGCCACGCCTGCAATTGATCCATTGCTCGAACAACATCCGGCCGGGACCAAAGCACCGGCAGCACGCCCGCAGCTTCCGACCCTTGGTTATTGATGGGGGTGCGCGACCGAGACCAGTGGGAGGGAGTTCATCGGAAGCTGCGCTTGAACTCGTCGGTCTTGGCTTTTTGATTTCCCATGCAAACTATCTTGCCTTCCTGGAGGCGAGCATCACCGTTCTCGGGGGGCCCATAATTGGACTGGATCCTGAAAAGACCAGCTAGATTGACATGGGCACCCGAACCATGTGTTGCGACCGAATGGGTCACTGAAACACCGCGCTTCTAATCGGGTCAAACCGCCACGTCGAGCCGCGTCATTCGATCAGATCGCTTCATGACCGAAAGCCAGCCTCTCAGAAGAGAGCCGGCGCGCACCCCATACTGCACTGCGCCTTTGGGAATGTATTTGCCATCCGGCAAGCCAGTCCGAGGATTAGCATCCCCTGCAGATGCTTGGAACCTTGCCGTTGAGCAGCTTGCCTTGCTCCCTGACGGCCGCTCGGGTCGCCGAGGGACGGGATGATCTGGATGCCGCAAGTCGCGTTCGTCTCATCCTGACGGCTCGTTGCGCCGGGAACGTTCGGTAACCAGCCGTAGGAGGGGATAAAGTGGGTACGGGCACCGGGCTTATGGCCGGCGGCGGTATCGCCGGCACTTTGGCCGCATTGCCGATGCCGCTGGGATCGCTGATCGAGCCGTTGAGTCCTCGCGCATTCCCGGGTCCCGGAGGAATGCCGCTCACGCCGGCATCCTGGGCCGGCGATCTCGAAGGCGCAGCCAGAAGACCCAGGACCGCAACCGCAAGCAATGCCGATCTGCCGGTCATCCATCCGCGAGAGAACATCGAAACAAGGCGCGCGTAGCTCATCGATCGGTGATCCCATCTCGACTTGTCATTATCCTTCCGGGAACAACTCGGAAAGCGGCGCCGAAGTTCCCATGCTGCGTCATGTTGTCTGGTTATGGAAAAAGCTCGGCGGGGCACGCGTAGAAATCATGAATAGAAAGCGCGCGGGCCCTTGGCGTGACGCTCACGAATAGTTCGAGAAGTTTGCCGAAGACGATCATGCTGAATGCGCTGGACGCGTCAGCGTCGACGCATGACGCCCGTTCCGGCATAACCGCACGTCGTTTGCAATAAAGGCTTAACGGGTAAAGCAGTACTGTCGCCGCTTCCATCACGAAGGCACTCATCATGCGAAATCTTACTGTCTACAATCGTTTTGCGATGATCATCGCGGTTTTGACCGTCGTCTTTGTCGCCGCGCTCGCCGCTCAAGTGATGGTCCTTCGCAATACCGTGATCGAGGAACGTCGGACCAAGGTGTTCGATCTGGTCGAGGCCGCGAAGAAGATCCTGTCGAATTACGAGGAAAAAGCCAAAGCTGGCAAGATCCCGGCGGAGCAGGCACGGCAGCTTGCTTTCGATGCGATCGGCGCCATGCGCTGGGGCAAATCCGCTGACTATCTGGGAATCTACGGCGCCGGCAGCACCAATGCCGGCGTTACCTATGTGCATGCCAACCCGAAATACATCAATGTCAATCGCTGGGATTACAAAGACAATCAGGGTCAGTTGCTGATTCAAAACATCGTTGGCAAAGCCCGCAGCGGCGGCGGTTACCTCGAATACCAGGTGCCGAAAGCGGCGGGTGGTCCCGAGCTGCCGAAGCTCACCTATGCCGGCGGGTATGGTGAGGGCGACAAGCTGCTCGCCATCCAGGCAGGCGTCTATACCGACGATATCGACGCGGTGGTGTTCGAGCGCGCCTTCTGGATCGCCGCGGGCGGTCTGGCGGGGCTGTTGATCGCGGGATTGGCCGCATTCGCTCTCGGTCGCGGGCTGGTTCGTCCGCTCGGTGCGATATGCGGCGTCATGGAAGGTCTGGCGAAGGGTGACTTGAGCGTTGAGATCCCGTTCGTTGAGCGTCATAACGAGATCGGCCATATCTCACGCAGCCTGGCCGTTTTCAAGGATCGGTTGATTGACGCCGAACGTCTCCGCGCCGAGCGGGAGGAGGCGACGACGCGCGCCGTGGCGGAACGGAAATCGGCCATGAACCGGATCGCGGGCGAGTTCGAGAAAAGTGTCGGCGGCATTGTCGCCGGAGCCGCTTCAGCCGCCACCGAAATGCAGCGCTCGGCGCAATCGCTGTCCGCCATCGCCAAGGAGACGACACGGCAGAGCACCACCGTCGCCGCGGCCGCGCAACAGACCACGGCGAATGTGCAGACCGTGGCTGCCTCGGCGGAGGAACTTTCGACATCCGGGCAGGAAATTTCCCGTCAGATTGCTCACTCGGCATCGATCGCGCAAAGCGCCGTCGCTCAGGCCGACCGCACCAATGCAATGGTGGAAGGTTTGCTGGAGGCGACACAGAAGATCGGCGAAGTGATGGGGCTTATTCAAAACATCGCCGCACAGACCAACCTCCTGGCCTTGAACGCGACCATCGAAGCCGCGCGAGCCGGCGAGGCCGGCAAGGGCTTTGCCGTGGTGGCAAGCGAAGTGAAGGCGCTGTCGACCCAGACCGCGAAGGCGACGGAGGAGATCGCCGATCAGATCCAGGCGATCCGCGACGCGACCGGGGCAACGGCCGGGGCGATTCGCGAGATCGGCGCCACCATCGGCCAGATCGACGAGATCGCCACAACGATCGCCGCCGCGGTGGAGCAGCAGGGTGGATCGACCAAGGAAATTGCCCGCAGCGTGCAGCAGGCCGCGCAGGGCACGCAGGGGGTCATGCAAAACATTGCCGGCGTGACGCAGGCATCGGGCCAGGTGGGAACCGCCGCCGAACTGGTTCTCGGTTCGGCCGGCGAACTCGCAAAGCAGTCCGAGCGCTTAAAGCAAGAGGTCGAGAGTTTTCTCGCGACAGTCCGGGCGGCGTAGCTTCGCTGCGCCTGCACAGATCGAAGCCGGACTGACCGCAGGTCAACCTTTAATTCGGCGGGATGGCTGTGTCAGTGTGCTAGACAAGGCTCTATGTCCAAATGGCTTAAACAGTTTCTGTTTGGGATTTGGGGTCTTCTGCTGATCCCACTGATCACGCCTATCCTCGAAAAATGGTTGGAGGAAAACGTCTTCTCCGATCCTAACGGTATGGCCACGACGGTTTTTCATAACGCCATGGCCACGACCGTTTTTGGCAACCTCCTCGCACTGGGCCAACAGCTTTGGTTTAAATTTGTGTTGGTCTTTTTGACCGGAATCGTAATTGGCGTCTCATTGGAATGGTTAAACCGGAAGTCGGACGAAAAAAAAGCTTACCAGCTCCGAAGCCTGGGCTCAAAATTTCACGGTCTTTCAGATAGCATCAAAACCCGAACCGCGTCGTCAGGATGGCCGGACGATGTGCGTGATCTTAAACCTGCCATCCTGTCTGCATTTATCTCCGCCAGGAAATTTGGTTTGTGGGCACCGAATGAGCACGTGTACCAATTGCCGGATGCGTCATTCCTTTGTGAATACTTCAGATCTGTGGGTAAGCTTCTGGAGGATGGACATTTTGACAATGCCAACAGTGAGGCGCTGTCCTGGAAACCGTTTCTCGATAAAAATGATATGAGATGAAAATGCGCCTGTTGATCCTTGGCGGCACGCAGTTTCTCGGGCGCGCCATTGCCGCCCACGCCCACGCGATGGGCCATGACGTGACGTGCGCCGCACGAGGCGTCGCCGGAACAGTTCCGTACGGCGCTCACTTCATCCGAGTGGACCGCGACGAACCGGACGGCCTCGCGCCACTTGCCGGCAAGGAGTTCGACGCCGTTGTCGATGTGTCGCGTCATCCCGGCCAAGTGCGTCGCGCAGTCGCGGCACTCAAGCAGGGCGTCGAGCATTGGACGTTTGTATCGACGGTGAGCGTATATGCCGACAACCGCACGACCGGGCAGCGGGCAGATGCCGCTCCACTCCGGGCGCCCACAACATTGGAGATGGAGCACAGTACCGAGGAGACCTATGGCGCCGCCAAGGTCGCGTGTGAGCAGGCGATAGGTGAGAACGCCTTTATTTGCCGGGCCGGACTGATTGCAGGTCCAGAGGACCCAACGGGGCGGTTCACCTATTGGCCGACGCGGCTTGATCGAGGCGGCGAGGTGCTTGTGCCGGGAACGCCGGACGATGCGGTCCAGCTCATCGACGTGCGGGATCTCGCCCAGTGGATCGTGCATGCCGCGCACAGCCGTCTTACCGGGTATTTTGATGGTATTGGGCCATCGTCCACGCGCGGCCAGCTCTTGGCAGAATGCGCGGACGCCGTTGGCGCATCCTGCACGTTCACCTGGGTCGACCGCGCGTTTCTGGAGAGTCATGACATCAGGCGCTGGTCTGGTCCGCGCTCGCTGCCGCTGTGGCTCCCGCTACCAGACTACGCGGGCTTTGCCACTCGCGACACGTCACCGGCGCGCGATTCCGGCTTGACGGTGCGTACCCTTGCGGAGACCGCCCGCGACACTTTGTCTTGGGCGCGCACCGCCGGCGGACCGGTCACCGGTCTCACAGCCGACGAAGAGAGCGCAGCCCTTAAAGCATGGCACGCGAGCCGACACGGGCGACGGTCGATAGGATAACCCGTTCTCCAGCACGCTACTTAGGTCCGCGACCGAGCCGAATTCATAAGCCAGCTTTATAAGTCCATGCGAATTCAGCCATCTAATCGCATGGCGAGCTGTCGCTTATAACAAGCTCGGTGAAGGGCGATCACTGCGACCGGCGCGCGGGTGCCCAACAGAGCGTGCACCCCACAGGAGATCCCTCATGAAACTGCACTCCGCGGTAATCGCATTGCTTTTGCTGATGACAATGCCATCGGCTCGCACAGAGGAGACTGCCACCATGATCGGATCGAAGCCGATGCTGACCTATGAGGATGTTCGGAAGGTCACTCCGGCGCTGGAGGCCTACACCCGAGACCGTCTCCTCGGCGACGTATGGAAGCGCCCGGGCCTTTCCCCGCGCGACCGCAGCATTGTCACGCTGGCGGCGCTGATCGCGCGCAATCAGACCATTGAAATGCCGTATCATTTCGACCTCGCGCTCGATAATGGCGTCAAGCCGCGCGAGATATCGGAGATGATAACACACCTCGCCTTCTACGCCGGCTGGGCCAATGCGATGGCAGCGGTCGCAATCGCCAAGGATGTCTTTGCGGCACGCCACATCGGCGCCGATCAGCTTCCAGTCGTTTCGGTGACGCCGCTGCCGATCGACGAAGCCGCCGAGGCAAAGCGCGCAACCAGTGTCGAAGCGCAGTTTGGCGCGCTCTTTCCGGGAGTGGTGCAGTACACCGCCGAGGTGCTGTTCCGCGATCTGTGGCTACGCCCGGACCTTGCGCCAAGGGACCGCAGTCTCGTCACGGTCAGCGCGCTGATCGCCAACGGGCAGACAGCCCAACTTACACCGCACCTCAACAAGGCAATGGATAACGGGCTAACGCAGGCGCAAGCCGCGGAGGTCATCACGCATCTGGCCTTTTACGCCGGTTGGCCCAACGTCTTTTCGGCGATGCCCGTCGCAAAGGATGTCTTCGCAAAGCGTCCCCACTAATCGCACATCAAGCCGAGATCGAAAGAAGGGAACTCGCTATGAATATATCCTTTGAAAACAAGGTTGCCCTTGTCACAGGCGCTGGATCCGGACTAGGCCTCGCAACGGCGAAGGCTTTCGCCCAATCGGGCGCTTCGGTGGCGTTGGCCGATGCGAATGAAAGCGCCGTGCAATCTGCTGCACAGGAGTTGTCTGCCCAAGGGCACAAGGCACTCGCGATCCATTGCGACGTCGCCGATGACGCGCAGGTAGAGAGGATGGTTGAGCAGACCGTCGCTGCTTTCGGGCGGCTCGATGCAGCTTACAACAATGCCGGCGTGCAGAATACTGTTGCGGAAGCCGCCGATGCTACCCGGGAAGACTTTGACCGGGTGATATCAATCAATCTGCGCGGTGTATGGAGTTGCATGAAGTTCGAGCTGCGCCAGATGCTCAGGCAAGGAGGTGGCGCTATTGTCAACTGCTCTTCAATTGGAGGGCTGGTGGGCGGTGCCAAGCGCGGAACATACCAGGCCTCCAAACACGGCGTGCTTGGACTCACCAAAAGCGCGGCTCTGGACTATGCCGCAAGGGGCATTCGTATCAATGCAGTATGTCCGGGCATCATCCATACCTCGATGCTCGACAAGATGATGGCCACTCAGGCTGACGCGCTTAATGCGATGCTGAAAGACGTACCCATCGGTCGCCTTGGTCGCCCCGAGGAGATTGCAAATGCGGTTCTTTGGCTTTGCAGTTCCGCCGCAAGCTTCATGGTCGGTCACGCACTCGCGGTCGATGGCGGGTATACCATACGTTGAAACCAGTCCGATGACCGTGCTTAATTCCGGTGCCGCAGCGCCTCCACCAACAGGGCAAAGGCCGCGGAAGGCTGACGCCGGCTCGGATAATAGAGGTGGTAGCCCGGATACGGAGGGCACCAGTCCTGAAGCACCCGCTTGAGGCGGCCCTGGTTGATGTGCGGTTGCACCAGACCCTCCGGCAAATAGGTCAAGCCCAGACCTGCCAGTGCCGCATGGAGCATCTGGGTCGCGGTGTTGAAGATCAGTTGGCCTTCGACCCGCACCTTAAGTTCGCGTGA
>WNGR01009329.1_pt1 | contig 14788 bp, 23 predicted proteins | sample 5407581 | NCBI WGS metagenome assembly WNGR01 (sample SAMN13153383, study PRJNA577476) | soil metagenome | isolation source: 80 cm soil or saprolite under Garry oak tree replicate 2 | place: USA:California | collected 2016-06-15
GAGAGAGAGAGAGAGAGAGAGAGAGAGAGAGAGAGAGAGAGAGAGAGAGAGCTTTCTGAGGATAGGAGTGATGATTCAGAAAGACCAAGCTGGAGAGCCTTGGTCTGCTACTACAGCCTTATATACAAGTGAAGAGGGCTTTGAAGTGCCTCCCAGATCTGTTATCATACAGTTATCACATGTACTACTCCCCTTCTATGATCTTCCATGACTTTCCTTCACTGACTGATGCGCCTGTCCATGACTAAGTACCTCTTACGCCGTAGTCATCACCAGTGAGTAAGAGTCTTTAGTGTCGTCTGTAACATCCCATGTTCATACTCCTTGTGTTTTAACCAGATCCATATGTATCTTCCCATGTCCAATAATAACCCCTAAGTATTCAACTTCTAGAGTTTCGAAGGTACACTTTTCTGGTTTGAGGTATAGATTGTGTTCTTTGAGGCAATAAAGCACTTGATGGACAATTTTGCAGTGATGGAAAGTGTTGTGGATTGTTGCGATCAGTATGTTGTCCATATAAACAATCACTTCATTGGTGAGTATTAGATTGCGGAATATGGTGTCCATCATTGTTTGAAAAGTGCTTGGTGAATTTGTGAGTCCAAAGAACATCACACTTGGTTTGTATAACCCTTGATTTGTTTTGAATGCCGCTTTCCACTTGTCCCCCTCTTGGATTCTAACATTGTTGTATCCCCATCGGATATCTAGTTTTGTGAAGAGTCGCATGTCTCGTACTTTGTTGATGATTTCCAGGATTAATGGAAGGGGATAGCGGTTTTTGATTGTGAGCGCACATCAGTGTTTTGATGGGTTGCTTGACCCACCTTGGACCAGCTGGGGCCAGCTGGGGCCAGCTGGTACAACACCCTAAAGTTAGCAAGTTGCCATCTCCACAGGCCATGTCCAAATCCTCTACAATCTCCTCATAGAGTGATGACCAGCAAGTAGGAAAGTTCCACAAGCTTGGTAAGTCAATTTGGTAAGTCAGTTAAGGGTTAGTTATATGATTAGTCATCATAGGAGTTAGTTATATGATTGGTCATCATAAGTGTTAGTTATATGTTTGTCATCATATGATTAGTCAGGTCACATCAGGTCACAGTTACACCATTTGCAACATTTATGCATAATATATAATTTCAATTAAATAAATACATAGAACTACTAGCTAGTCCTACATTAGGGGGTATGAGCAGTGGCAGTGGCAGGGTTAGAGTCACAATGGTGGTAGTGGCAATGGGTGGCTGGGACAGGGTCACAGTGTGGGGCTTGCTTGCCATGTTGGGGTTGGGTCGTGGCAGGTTGGTGGCACCTTGGGGCTTGTGCAGGGTGAGCTGGCATGGTGGTGGAATGACACAGTTGAGGTGGCGATGGAGCTGTGGTTGTGGCATGGCAGGGCAGGGTGGGGCTTGTGTGCCATGTTGGGGTGACAGTACGGCAGGGCTGAGGTCATGGCATGGCACAGTGGGGCTTGCGCGCCATGTTGCAGAGGTGCCACAGTGGGCTGGTGGTGGCGGGGCCTTGCATGTCGTGTTAGAGTAGCGCCATGTCAGGGCTTGTGTGTGGCAGGCTGGCGTGGTGGTGGAGTGGCGCGGTTGGGGCGGTGGCGGTGACAAGGGCAGCTGCAGTGGTCAGATTGGTGGAGCACTGCAGTTGAGCAGTGGCGGTTGGGGTGGTGATGAGGTCAGTATGGCTGCAGCAGTGTTGGTGTGGCGGGTGAGTGGAGGTGGCTTGCATGCAAGGTTGGGATGGCAATGTTGCACCGTCATCCTATAATAGTTCAAGGTGAGTGGAAAGACAAAAAAGAAAAAGAAAGACTTATCGAAGTATGTTGTGAGGCGTGTGTAGGCAGGTACAGCGGGGTTGCGATGGTATCAGTGGGCAGACAAGCAGGGGTAGCTTGCATGCGCAAGGGGATGGCGATGTTGTGGCCGCCGTTGTCCTGCAACGGTTCAAAGTGAAATGAAAACAAGGAAAAAAAACACTTCACTCAGTGTTTGGTAGAGCTAAGTGGGTAGGGTGGCAGGGAGGTTATGTGGCCCATCTACATGCAAGGGGATGGTGCCATTGTCCTGCAACCTGCAATGGAAGAGGAAATGGAGGAGGAAAAAAAAACTTATCTGTGGAGACAAGGAAGCGAATAGGGCAGCGGGGTCATGGGAGCGGTACTTGCATGCCACGAGGCATATGTGGGTAGGGAGACTTTGTTGTTGTGGCCAGTCATTCTTGTTGCGTGTGCTGGAAAGGAGGGCAAAAAAATAGGGAAGTTAGTCAGGGGGGAAATGGTTCAAATTCGAATACTCTATTCACCCAGTGCCAAGTTGTGAGTGGCGCACTTTCACACGCCACAGATTAGGCCTCTGCCTGATTGTCCAAGTCAATTGTTATGCATGTGCCTGCACAAATTGAACATGGCTCTCAGGCTACTAACACCAGTCACAGGCTCTCTCACTGCCACACAACCCCGTGGTCCCACATTCCACCACAGCTGTCCACTGACCTCTGTGTATGTCTTTTTAATTAGGTTCGTTTTATTTATTCTTTGTTTTATTCTTTTAACGGTCATCTTTGAGGGATTGCTACCACACCTGCTGCTGTTGCATAGGGACCACCCCCACTGCCAATGCAAGAGGGACGATCACAACCCCGTCTGCAGGCATGCAAGCCACCATGCCGCCACCTCCTTCCCTTAGCCGCCACACCTGCCAGTGCCATTCCCTGCAACACCATTTGTGGGCATGCAGTCTGGATATGTTTTTTTTTTCTTTTTTTTGTTTCTTTTCTAACTAGCATTGCAGAGTCTTTCAGTAGTCTTTCTCCCACATGTCAGGTCCTCAAACTCCCGCCTCTCCACCACATGATCCCTAACCCCGTGCCTCCTCAAGGTCACAAGTCCCCGCTGCTGCCTCTGCCTCACTACTTGCAAGCCTGTGGTCACCGCCTCTTCACCCTTCGCCACACGCAAGTCCACTGCCACCTTCACTCCATTACGGCACACACAACCTGCCATGACACCACCCCAATGCCATCCCAACATGGCATGCAAGCCCGCTACGACGCCAACCTGCTGTGATGCTGCCCTGACACATCCAAGACCTGCTGTGACACCACCCCAACATGCACAAGACCCACAACGCCACCCTGTCACAGTGCGCAAGACCTGCCACGATGCCAACCCGCCACGTCACGCAAGACTTGCCACGATGCCAACCCGCCACAACACCACCAATGACAAGACCCGCCGTGACGCTGCTACAACACCAACCCACCCCACCAATGACAAGACCCACCCCAACGCTACCCCATCACACATGCAAGACCCGCTGCAATGCCACCACAACAAAGATTACCATGACCACGTCAGTGAAGATGACGACAGCAATGACAATGGGGCGGGGGACAATGGCGGTGGGATGGCAGTGGCAGGGGCAGTAACTGGAGTGGGTTTACCTGTACATATTTTAATCTATAGCAATAAAATTATTTTTTTGTATTTTGCAAACTATGTGACAATTTTCATAAATCTTTTAATTAAATTAACAAAAACAAATTTTATATTTCTTTAAAGAAAAATTAAATTAAATAATTTCTTTAAAGAAAAATTAAATTAAATAATAAGAACTAATTTTAAGAAATAAATTAAAAACAAAAAAACCAAGTAGCTCTGGTGAACTTGCATTACTTGTGACACTTTCCTACTGGTCACCAGGAAAAAGTCTGGCAGTAACATGTGTTCTTACTGATGCATTCAATTTTTGATAGTCTTGTACTGGCTGTAATTTCCCATCCTTTTTCTTAATAAAGAAGAAGGGGGATGCGTATGGTGACTTTAACAGTCGGATGTACCCTTTCTGTAGTTGTTCATTGAGAAATTCTGTAAGGGCATCTCTTTCCATAAGGGCCAGTGGGTAGACTTTGCAGTTGAGGGTTTTTGGGGCATCAGGGAGAAGGTCGATGGTGTGATCCCACAGACGTTTTGGTGGGAATCTATGGGATGCTTCTTCACTAAATACTTTGTGGTGTCGATGGTATGGTGTTGGTACCATTTGTTCGAAGGTTTTCTTTGTGTGGTCCATGGCTTTCTGGGCTAACTTGGAGGCTGTTGTGGTTTTGCGTATTGCAATGTAGGGTTCTTCTTCTTCCATTAATCTTTCCCAGGCTTCTTTGTCTAATCCATATGTTTCTAGAGCCTGGATAGCTGACTCAGTGTTACACAACCACGGTGTGTCCACCTAACTTAGGTGAATAGTTCGGCTGCCTCAACTGGGACACTCAGCAATATGGCAATCACTCTCCTTGGTGATATGCGAATGCTGTATGGCAGCATTTCGTGATATGCACAATGGTCCCTCCTCTGATTCCCGTGGGTTTAGTGAATCAGGAATGTAGGATATTTATCATGGAGTCTTCTCCTTCTGGGTATGTTCTATCTGACAGACAACGCTTTGGATGAGGTAGAGAGAGAGAGAGAGAGAGAGAGAGAGAGAGAGAGAGAGAGAGAGAGAGAGAGAGAGAGAGAGAGAGAGAGAAGAGAGAGAATTGAGTGGTGATTCAGAAAGACCAAGCTGAAGAGCCTTGGTCTACTACTCATGGTTTATATACAGGTGAAGAGGGCTTTAAAGCACCTCTTAGATCAGTTATCATACAACTATCACATGTGCTACTTGCCTTCCACAACCTTCAATGATCTTCCACTGCTGACTGATATGAGTGTCCATGACTAAGTACCTCTTATGCCATAGTCATAACTGGTGAGTAAGAGTCTTGGTTCAATTCATAACACTTAGTCGTTTCTTCATGAGTATTGATTGTGGTAATCACTACAGGTTGATACTCTTCTTCTAGTGTTGCTTCTTTCCACCGTATCTTTGGTTCAAAGGCTGTGAACCAAGGGTATCCCAGGATGACTTCATCTCTTCCTAAATTTGTGATAAGGAAGCGTAGCGTGTATGTTTCTTTTCCAGTTCAGACTTGAAGGTTGGTATAGTGGGTGATGTTTCCATCCTGGTTGAGAGTTCCATCCACATTCCAGATTTTGATAGGATTCGTAACGGGAAGGGAGGATATTTGTAGGCATTTAAGTAACTGGGAATTGATGAAGTTGTCGGTGGCTCCAGAATCAGCTAACACTTCTCTTTCAGCTGATGCATGTACAGTGTTACGTTGCCACTGAACGTCAGCCTTGACTTAGGCTCGAGCATGGGGTGCGATATGACTTAACAATGACAGATACACACGGACTCTATCTAGTCACATGGTTTGAAGGGTCACAAGGTCTGATGACACTTGGACACGAGACAATGGTCACTTCTTGAGTACAGATAGAGAAAGGGAGAGAGCCCTTGTATCTCACAGAGTAGAAGAGGAATGCTAGTGGCAATTCAAGAAGACCAAGCTGGAGAGCTAGGTCTTCAACGACTACATCTTAAGTACTACACAGAGAGGGCTTAGAAGCGCCTCATGAATCCTGAACCCTAGTACTACTATCCTAGGGTCGAGTCATACTATTGTACATGTGATATCCAGGCTGACTGATACGCTGACTGATGGTAAGTCCATGACTAAGTACCACTTACCCATGTAGTCATAACCATTAGGTAAGTGTCTTGGTGAGAACGTAACATCACCCCCTTTTCAAGCACAACACCCATGTTGGGCACCTTCTCTGACTGACTGCATAACATCATCCACCAATCCTTCATCTTGATCCTTGATGCGTGTGAGCGTGTCCGCCATCTCCAGCCTCTGAATCGTCTTGCACTGCATAGCCGCTATCTCCCCCCACTCATCCTCTCTCTCAGCTATGGCCTCTTCAAGGCACCCCAACTCTTGAGACATCATGCGGTAGCGATGGACTTCCACAGTCAGCGAGGGGTTGTGGAGGTGATGAATCATACGATCTGTTTGCTCTTTTCCTTCAGCCTCCATCTTGAGCATCTCCAACTCCTGTGCCCTGTAGACAGGCTTCCTGTCATAATGGAAGATGGGCGCGGCATACAAGGGTTGTGTGTACACCTTGTCGCTATCATTGCGCAGCCTGATGATGATGGGATTCAGATGGAGTATGACTTGCACATACTCCACCTGCCTGATTTTGCCATCCAGTGCCTTGATGGGGAACAAGATGAAGTGGTCTCCATCATTCTGCTGAAACCCTTGCGGGACTTTGTTACATGGGGTGCGGTAGCTTCCCTTATATAAGGGAAGGCCCATTGTCGTGGCTGCATATGGGGTTTCTTCTGGGTCGTCAGAATCTCTAAGGATGTGTATGAACGGATGCTCAGCTGGGTAAAGCTCCTCTTCGCTTATATGGCTGGTGGTGCGGCTCCATGGGCTGCACGTTGCCAGTGTACTGACCAGCGCAGTGCTTCCCGTGCTGCCATCTTGGCGCTACTTTTGGCAACTGCTCTTGCGAACTGCTCTTCCCTCCACATTGAGCATACCTTCCTAACAGCCTCTTGCGATGTGCTTGGGTTCATGAAAAGGGACTGGTAGTGGGATTTCTCCCAGATGACCATCTTTAGGTCCCCAAATGTTGGTATCAATCGTGTGCATGTCTGCCTGATAGGTGGGGGTCACTCCCATCCCATCAGGGTCTGACAGTCATTGCACCATGGGTGATAGTGAATGTGCAGGCATTGGCTTCTTGCCAATGTCTGGAAACTGGAGTACGACTGCTCCCAACTCTTCTTTGGTGAGGGGAGCAGCAAGGAGGTTTTCGTTGGTGATGTGAGGTCGAATGTACTTCTTGGTGCAGAGTTCTCGTGCCTCAGGGAGTGTAATGAGTCCTGACTCAAGTTCAACTCCAAAGATATGTTCGGGTGAACCGAGGTAGTAGTCGTTGACATTCGTTATGAAGAGATGAGTTTGCGTGTGAGGGATATGGGGGAAGCTGAAGAGGGAGCATGGTACTCACTTGTGTATCCCTTGTTTATATATGTCGTTCTGGCGGAGTCTCAATTTTTGAACTCCCTAATTGCCTCTGCTGCATGTATGTCCTTCTTGTCTACCCATTTGTTATTGGAATCAGGGTATCCCTTCCATTTGATAAGATATTGCTTCTTGCGCCCTCTGCCAAATTGCCAAGAGTCTAGAATCTTCTCGATTTCGTATTCCTCCTTGTTATCAACTAGGTCTGGAGCCAGTCTTGGGTAACTCAATCTGTGGAGATTGGTTTCTCAGTAGGGTGTGAGAAGATCGATATGGAATACATCATGAATGCTCCACTGTGTGGGAAGTCTCAATTGGTAATTGACAGGGGACATCACCTGAACAATAGGAAAGGGGCTGTGTCTCTTGGGCGCAAGTTTGGCAGTTGGTTGATTCGTGCATAGGTGGCATCCTTCTAACCATATGAGGTCTCCTTCCTGATATTTGGGCATATCTCTGTGTTTGACCCATGACTTTTGGGCCTTGATCATCAATTCTTGAGCGCGTTGTCTTGCCCTTTTGAATTGGTCTAATCTTAGCGCCACCTGTGGTATTGGAGATGGCTTATCCGTCCAATCAGCGCGTGGATTGAACCCATATAGTACAAAGAAAGGGGACTCTCCTGTTACGTTGCCACTGAATGTCAGCCTTGACTTAGGCTTAGGGACAGCGCGCAGAGAGACTTAGCAAGTGCGAGTATACATGGACGTGTTGATAGTCACGTGATACAGTGGTCACAAGGTTCAACAAACACTTGGACACAAGACAATGATCGTTCTTGAAGGTACAACAGAGAAAGGGATAGAGCCCTTAGATCTCACAAGGTGAAGAGGAATGCTGGTGGCGATTCAAGAAGACCAAGCTAGAGAGCTAGGTCTTCAGCAACTACATCTTAAGTACTACACTTGAGAGGGCTTTGAAGTACCTCTTGAACCAGAACCCTAGTACTACTATCCTAGGATCGAGTCATACTACCTTACATGTGATATTCATGCTGACTGATAGGAAGTCCATGACTAAGTACCACTTACCCATGTAGTCATAACCATTGGGTAAGTGTCTTGGAGAGGGAACATAACATCACCCCCTTTTCAGGTCCAACACCCTTGTTGGGTGTCCTCTCCAACCTGTCGTAACGCATCGTCCACCCATCCATCATCCTGCTCTTTGATCCTCATCAGTGCATCTGCCATCTCCAACCTTCTGATGGTCTTGACCTGCATCGTGGCCAACTTGCCCCACCGATCCTTGCTCGCGACCATGGCTTCTTCAAGGTGCTCGATCTCTTGTGACACTACATGGTAGTGATGGACTTCCGCAGTTAGTGAGGGATTGTGGAGGTGGCAGATCATATGGTTCATCTGCTCTTCACCTTTTGCATCCTTCTTCAGCATCTCTAGCTCCTGCGCCTTGTACATGGGTTTCCTGTCATAGCGGAAGATGGGCGTGGCATACAGTGGTTTGGTGTACACCTTATCGCTGTCATTCTGCAACCCCACAACGATGGGGTTCAGGTGGAGTATGACCTGCACATATTCCGCCTGCTTCACATCCCCGTCTGGCCCTTTGATGGGGAAGGAGATATAGTGATCTCCGTCATTGCATTGGAACCCTGGCAGTGTCATGCCCCTGCATGTGACGTAGCTCCCCTTGTACAGAGGGAAGCCTGTAGTGGTCGCTGCATACAGAGTCTCTTCTGGGTCGTCAGAATCTTTCAGATTCCATATGAATGGGTGCTCAGCTGGGTATAGCTCCTCACTCATGAAGCTTGTGGTGCGACTCCACGGTCTGCGTGTTGTCGGTGTACTTCCTGGCGCAGTGCTTCCCTCACTGCCATCCAGGCGTTTCTCTTGGCAGCAGCTCTTGCGAATTGCTCATCCCTCCACGTTGAGCATACCTTCTTGATGGCCTTTTGTGTCATGCTTTGGTTCCCAAAAAGGGACTGGTAGCAGGATTTCTCCCAGACTGCCGTCTTTAGGTCCCCAAATGTCGGTGTCGACCACTTGCACATCTGCCTGATGGGTGGGGGTTGCTCCCATGCCATCAGGGTCTGACAGTCGTCGCACCATGGGTGATAGTGAACGTGTGGGCATTGGCTTCGTGTCAAGGTCTGGAAACTTGAGTAGGACTGCTCCCAACTCTTGTTTGGTGAGGGGAGCGATGATGAGGTTTTCATCGGTGACGTGGGGCCTAATGTACTTCTTGGCACAGAGTTCTTGCACCTCAGGGAGTGTGATGAGCCCCGACTTGAGCTCAAGTCCGAAGATTCGCTCCAGCAACCCAAGGTAATAGTTGTTGACATCCATCATAAAAGATGAGAGTTTGTTTATGAGAGATGAGTGGATAGGAGAGGGGATGAAGGACTTGCTGGTATTTCCCCACCTTATATGCCTTGTTGTTGTGGAGTTTTGATTTTTGAACTCCCTTATCACTTCCAGTGTGTGCACGTCTTTTTGATCCACCCATTCATTATCAGAGTTGGGATACCCCTTCCATTTGATAAGGTATTGCAATTTCCATCTTCTGCTGAAATGCTGGGAGTCTAGAATCTTCTCGACCTTGTACTCTTCTTCATTGTTAACTAGTTCTGGAGCCAGTCTAGAGTAATTGGGTCCGTGGAGGTCAGTCTCATGATATTGTGTGAGAAGATCAATATGAAACACATCGTGAATGCTCCACTGCGTGGGAAGTTTCAGTCGATAGTTGACAGGGGACATCACCTGTTTGATGTCAAAGGGGCCATGTCGCTTGGGTGCAAGTTTTATTGTGGGTTGATTGGTGCATAAGTGGTGTCCTTCTAGCCATACTAGGTCGCCTTCTTTGTACTTGGGCGTATCTCGGTGTTTGATCCATGACCTTTGCACCTTGATCATCAATTCTTGGGCGCGTTGTCTTGCCGCTTTGAATTGATCCACTCGTAGGGCCACTTGTGGGATCGGTGAAGGCTTATCAATCCAATCAGCGTGAGGGTTAAACCCGTATAATATAAAGAAGGGGGACTCTCCCATGGTCTCATTGGGCCAGTTATTGTGCGTGAATTCTGCCATTGGGAGATAAGAGTGCCAGTTATCTTGCCACTTGTTGACCCAGAACCTGAGATATTGTTCTAGCCATTGATTGGTACATTCCAATTGTCCATCTGTTCTGGGGTGATAGGCCGTGGATATGTTCTGTCCAGTTCCAGTGCTTTTGCATAGTCCCCGGACGAATCTTGATGTGAACTTTGGATCTCTGTTGCTAATAAATCATTGGGGTAGTCCAAATCGCAGGAATACGTGTTGTACAATCAGCCCTGCAGTTTCCTTGGCCATCATTGCCTCTTTGCAGGGTATGAATAGAGCCACTTTGCTGCAGTTGTGGTCCATTATAGTGAGTATCGAATCATATCCCTGTGATGGCAGCAATTTAGTAATAAAGTCCAGCACTACAGTGTCAAATGGCATAGCTTCAGGTTGGGGAAATATGGGTTGCAGTGGTGCTTTGGTGGGTCTCGTGTTGATTTTGTGCCACTGACATTCCACACATCCCTTCACATATTCCATCACATCTTTTCGCATGTTTGGCCACCAGTATCTTCAGCTGAGTATTTGGTTTGTTTTGTTGATCCTGAGGTGGCCATACACTGGTGAGTTGTGGTGAGCGTGTATCAAGATGCGATGGTGAGTTGGCCCTCCTGTTACTACTCATCTCCCATCTTTGTACCAAGTTCCTTCAATCTTCTTCAGTTTGTGCGCATCGATCCAAAGTCCAAGGAGGTTCTGGTCCTGTGCATATATAGGGTCTTGCAGCATCATTTCTTCTGGGGACACTACTTGGTGTAGTGGGGGAGCTTTCTCTGTTGTTAGCGCCCTTGCGAATACTCGTTCGGGTAGCACTACCACATTGGTGTTGTCGTTCTCTCTGGTGTCGTAGTCTGGTCATCGTGACAGTGCATCTGCACGTCCATTCTGTTTTCCCAGGATATGCCTGATCTTGAAATCATATTCCGACAATTCTAGTACTTCCCTTGCCATCCTTCGTGATATTCGTTGAGGTGTTTTCCAGTATTGTAAGTTGAGGTGGTTGGAATATATAATGATCTTATGGGGCAATTCTGCCAGCAATGGTTGCCAGTTCTTAAGAGCCATCATGATGGTGAGAAGTTCAAGATCATATATGTCATAGTTCCTTTGTGCCTCATTGAGGGTTGCTGAATAGTATCCTATAGGGTGCCTTTTGCTGTCTGTTTTACGTTGTAGCAGTACTGCGCCTACCACATATCCCGACGCGTCTACTTCTAGTTTGAATTGGTCTTGGAGGTTTGCGTGGGCCAATACTGGGTCTGCCGTTACTAGTGCTTTTAGTTTGTTGAAGGCCTCTTGTTCGCTTTTGTCCCATTGCCATTCTTGATTCTTGCGCGTTAATTGATGTAGGGGTCGTGCAATGTGGGCGAAGCCTTTAATAAAGGGGCAGTAAAAATTGAAAAATCCTACTGCCCTTCGTACTTCGGTAACGTTTTTTGGCATTGGCCACATGTCGATACCTGCAATTTTCATGGGGTCCATGCGTGTCACCCCCTTTTCAAGGATTACCCCCAGGTAATCCATGGATGGCACATGGAAGAGGCATTTCTTGGGTTTGAAGTAGAGGTCGTGTATTTGCACTACGTGTAGGACATCTGCTACTGCTGCGATGTGATCCTTCAGATTAGTTCGTGTTGCGATGCTGATGTCGTCCATATAAACTCGAATTGTCGTTCCTTGTGGTTCATGTTTGAGGATGACGTCACAGTAGATGAAGTTCATCATGGTTTGGAAGGTTGCAGGTGAGTTAGTGAGTCTGAAGTACATTACCGTCAGCTCAATAGTCCATATTTAGTTTTGAATGCTGCCTTGGGTTCATCACCTTCTCGAATTCGTATGTTGTTGTATCCCCAATGCACATCCAGTTTGGTGTAGATGTGTGCATTGCTCAAGTCGCGTATGAGGTTGGAGATGAGGGGAAGTGGGTACTGATTATGCATGGTGAGGGTGTTGATTTTTTGATAATCTTGTACCAGTCATAGCTTACCATCCTTCTTTCATATGAAGAAGAATGGTGACACGTAGGGGGATTTGGATACTCGAATGTACCCCTTTTTAAGTTTGTTTTTTATGAACTCTTGTACTGCTACGTCTTCCATTTGGTTCAGTGGGTATACTTTGCAGTCTAGTGCATCAGGGGATCCCTCTTTGAGTTCGATTGTGTGGTCCCATACTCTTTTGGGGGGAAATTGTTGTGACTCCTCTTCACTGAATACCTTTTGATATTTTTGGTATTTGGGTGGTACAGTTGTTTTGGTGGTGTATTGTTTTGCTGCTATGGCGAGATCTGTTGCAGTGGTGGCCTTTATGGTGTGTTCTTGTAACATTCGTATGTATTCAGCTTGGCTCATGGTGGCTGCCACAATAGGATCTTTTCCAGGGATACAAGGGTTTACTGACCTAATAACTATTGGTAGAGCTTTCTCATGGATTACTGCGTGGGTCCAATCGAATTGCAGTTTAAACGTAGAGAGCCAGGGATATCCTAGTATGATGTCTTCGTTTCCAATGTTGGTGACTAGGAACTGCATGTCCCTGTGGATCCCTTTGGTTTGTATGTTTAGATCAATGTAATGTGTGATCAACCCATCTTTGTTTTCCGTGTTATCTATGTTCCATATTTTTCGTGGTTTTTGAAGTGGTCGTGTGCCTAGTCTCATTCTTTTGACGAACGCTGGGCTTATGAAGCAGTCAGTTGCTCCTGAGTCTACAAGTCCTTTTAAGTCAGCCATTACGCAGCTAGTCCTGACAGAAACGGGGATTCGCATAGATCAAAATTGCATAGTTACTATTACAGAATTGAGCTGATGAATTGCCCTCACCCAGGCCGATGGGTTCAGGCTCCTTGAAAATCCTCTCATCTGAGTAGATCCCTCATTATGAGGTCTTGTACTTCTTCTCATTCATTGGCTACTCCTCAAAGCCATGCGTCTGCTGATTGTTGGGGTGTTTGAGTGGTGCTTCGGATGTTGGCAGGTTCTTCTTCTTCCATAACACTTTGATTGTCTACTACAGCCTCTCGTCCTTGACTTTGCTGATTCCAGTTATTCCTATGAGGTTGTTGATTCCACATATGCTGGGGACAGTTGCAACTAAGGTGTCCCTTCCTGTGACAGGTGTAACACTCAACTTCATGTAGATCTCATTGTCTTCCTCCTCCTCTCTTTTGCATGAATCCTCCACATGGCACATATCCTCCTTGAGGCATTGTTGCGGGATTCATTTCTTCACTTCTGGCGATTCTTCCCCATGTTCTTCCTGCTGATGTACCATGGCATTTGGGTTAGAAAGTTGGTGAGTGGGTGCCCATCCTCTTGGTTTTGATGGGGCGCTTCCCCCATGGTGTGCTTGCAACCTTGCCTTCATGTGTAGGTAGGTTTGTTGTCAATCGATGGCTGCTTGCTTCCATTGTTTGTATGACCGAGGTCGATTGAATTTGAGTACCTTTTGGTACAGTCCGGTAGGCAGCCCTTCTGTGAAGGTTTCAATGGTCTGTGGTACGTCAAACCTATATCCCACCGTGCGAATGGCTTCTTCGAATTCCACAATGTAGGAGTCGATATCTTCTCCTTTCATCTTAATACTGTCATGTAGTATCACTTGGGCCTTTTCTTGGGCTAGGCTGTCTGCGAAGTGCCTAAGGAAGGAGGTGGCTACTTCATTCCATAGTCATTCATCTATATTAGCGATTCCTCCTTGTAGCTGTTGGGTCAACCAGCGGTTTACTGCTACCACCCATTTGTTAACGCGAGCCCCTTTGATGTATGTGAGGAAAAACATAGCTCATCGATAGGGGTTAACCATGAGGGCATTGTCATTGTTGACTCCCCAGTACAACTCCCATTGGTTGATGAAGAGTTGCGTGTTCTTTCGATCCCCATCATAAATGGTGGGTGTTTCTCCTACCAACTTTCCCTGTTGTGGTTGTGGTATTGGGATTGGGTGCGGTCCCCATCCTCCTCTGGGTGGTCCTGCTCCAGGTGGTCCTGCTCCTCCTGGGTATCCTGCTCCTCCTCCAGGTACTCCACCTCCAGGGAATCCTCCTCCTCCTGGGAATCCTCCTCCCAGGAATCCCCTAGCTGGTATGTTGTCTTGTGGGAGGTGAATCAGCGGTAGTTCTGGTAGGTTTTCTGGTCCTCCACTTGGTGGGTCAGGTCTGTCGGGTTCTTGGGCTCTTCTTAAAGCTGCTTCGTCGTTGACCATGTTGACTGTTCTTTTGACTCGGTGCCCCATGTGTGGATTGATTTCATTCGTTATCTCTCTTCTGAGATAGGTTGGTTCCATCCTTGGTGGTTCCATCATTGTAGTCATTGCTGGGGGGTTAATATGGATAGACTCAGCTAGATTGGCTAGTCCTTCCTCTTCTGTGGTGTTCCCTGGTGCTCCTGAGTCGACGGTGTTTTCAGAGCGTTCGCTTCCTTCTTCTTCATCTTCTGTCGAGGGTGCCAGAGTCCTTGGAGTCCGGAGAGGTTGCCTGTCGATTGGTCCTACTTGCCCTGCTGTTTGCACTTCGTCTTCAAATATGTCGCACCTATAATCTGGTCCAGTTGGTCTTTTGACGTTCCACCAGTTTTGAGGGCCGTTCCAGGTGATCTCAGTCCAACACACAAAGTTGTGGTTAAACTCAATAGGATAATACTGTGATGGTCTTGTGGGGATGTTGACAAAATACCCCGTGTTTGTTGGAATGTGATAAGTATGTAAGAGCCTTATCTATAGCAGTTACAACATTACAGCATAAGTTACAGTAGTATACTTACTATATACGGTAGTCATGATGCACACGGTAG
>WNGR01004656.1_pt1 | contig 14785 bp, 22 predicted proteins | sample 5407581 | NCBI WGS metagenome assembly WNGR01 (sample SAMN13153383, study PRJNA577476) | soil metagenome | isolation source: 80 cm soil or saprolite under Garry oak tree replicate 2 | place: USA:California | collected 2016-06-15
TAGCTTTGTTGTGAACAGTAATAATAATAAATAATAAAGAGATTAAATTTTTAATCATTTTAATCAAATAAATTTATATTATTAAAATTTATATTAAATAACAACCCTATATTTGACTTGTGAACTTGTGCAACTTGCATTGCTTTCCTGCTGGGCACCAGTAAAAAGCCTGGCAGTAACCTGTGTTCTTGCTGATGACTGCCAGGCTGTCTCAGATGACTACTACTCTAGAACCCAAATCCAGATCCATCTGGACCACAACCATGGCAAAGAGGATGAGAAGGGGAATGATGGTGAAACAGGCAAGATCAGCAATTGCAGCAATAGTGGCTGAGCACATGCCAAATTGGGAAATTTCAGTGTGATGTGACACTCTTGGTGACACTGTCTCATTGACTGGTTTTGGCCTGATAGCAGCTCTTGACACTGATTATGCCCAGGACAGTGTTCAACATCACTTTTCTGCCATTTTAAATACATATGAGTTTTCTTCTAATGTACATACATCTTTCTGCCTACTTAGATTCTTTGTTCTCTTGAAATAAATGGAATGCAAAGGGGAACTTCACTTGGTTGTCTCAAAGAGTGGTGAATGACTGTATATTTTGTCAAGAGGAATTAAGTTTTTTCTAACATATGTAAAACCTTATATAAGCTGTTCAAAATTGGTGGCTACTAGGTGACACACACCATACAATCACTTGTTTCTTATTGTGGTCACGATAACAAGTCAATCCCATCCTTCTTCTAGACTTCCCGCCCAACCACCCTTATCTCTTATTCCCGTTATTCCCCCCAGCTTGCCTTTAGTTTTCGATTTACGCCCATTAAGTTCTTTGTACATCTCTCGCATCTCAGCCTTACCCGGCCTTTCGACGGCTGCGGCCTCGAGACGCCAACGCTCCTCCCGTATCTCGCGAGGGGTCTGGTATCCAGATGCTGGCGGTGACGTATGTGCAGAGCGAGACTGAACTGGCCCGAACGGTGGCTCGCGATTGGAAATCGCTTGTGCATACATCGACAACTGTAAAATCTATTCAGCATGAGAAGAGCCGGGTCGGGCATGTGCTTCATACCCAATTTTGCTTTGATTCACGCTTGGTCCATTTACCCTGAGGCAGACTTGTGTCATAAAAATTCTCCTTTCTATAATGTTGAAACCACACTAATGCAAGCGACGCTGTCACGGCTGAGATGTAGACCGCGCAACAACGGAACATACCATAATTTAAGGTCTGACTTTTACGCCATTTCCGAGACACACGCGCGCACCGAGCGAGGTCGTGGATACCGAGTAGGCCGAATATCCGCTGCGATATCTCGGTGGGAAATGCCCGGAGAGGATCAGTAGATTGTTTGGCAGATGTTGTCAATAGATGGCCACGAGGAAGGCGTGCAAGACCGCCGCGAGAAGGTGACGGGGGGCGCGTGGACGGACGAGAGCGTGGGGGTGTTCCTGGGAGTGAGAACTGGGCTTGTTAGGAAAAGCGACAGATGGCGACCAGACAAGACGGAACGTACGACATTGACTAGCTCGTCGTCTGAATCATCTTTATCGTTGGAGTGGGCATCAATATGCCCATGAGCCGTGTGCCGCAGGACATCTTGGAGGAGATTTGAAGCCATAGGATTCTAGATCGTGCAGTGGGGATGCTTGCAGGGGGTGACAGCGCTTCATTAAGTAAGGGGAGCGGACTTGGCCCCTGGGAGCGAGTGACATCACCTGGAAATGCTTACGTACGCGATGGAACAGCACAAGCAACCCAAGTCAGACTGTACGACACGAACAGCACAAGCGGCCGCGACCAGAACCCAGCATCTCAGATCAGATATGGCCGGCTTACCACGGCGAGATCATTTTTATATGGATACAGCCAAAAGCTCGGCTGTTGGACTTCCCGATGTTCGGATGCCACTGGCTTCTGCCAGAGGTACCTTCTCCAACGACATCAACATGAACACGGCGCGTTCTGGCACCACTCTCAAGAATGGAAATCTTCAGCTGTGGGAGCGCGAGCTCCTTGAATCGTCCGAGGTTCGCCGCAAGTCCACCATCGCCCAACTATGCACGTCACGCTATACTCTCTCTCGTACTCAATCCGCCCTGATCTCCGCCTTCAGATTTCCTCGATTACTATTTCCAACTACTAGGTTACATTAATAACCGAAAAGAACGTCGCACAAAGTTCGACGAAGATACCGCATCGCGCAACCTTGCACCAGCAGACTATCACAAAGAGTTTAAATCCTATTGTGGTCGTGAGCGGGTGCTCCTCAGGAGAAGGCGAGCGAAGCTGCGTGTGGAGCAGTTCCACATCATAGCTCAGGTCGGCCAGGGTGGATACGGTGAGGTTTACCTGGCACGCAAGCAGGAAACCGGCGAAGTATGCGCCCTAAAGAAGATGCGTAAACGAACACTCTTCAAAATGGATGAGGTACATCGCTCCGTCTTTACCACCCGTTGCCTTTTCTCGACGAGGAATCTCCCGTCCAGGTCAGACACGTGCTTGTGGAACGAGACATCCTCACCGCGACAAAAACACCCTGGCTTGTTCGACTTCTGTATGCGTTTCAAGATGCCCAGCATGTCTATCTTGCGATGGAGTATGTGCCTGGAGGCGACTTTCGGACATTGTTGAACAATTCGGGCGTTCTCAAGGAAGAACATGCACGCTTCTACATCTGCCAGATGTTCGCTGCAGTCAGCGAGTTGCACAAGCTCGGTTATATCCATCGAGATCTTAAGCCTGAGGTGTGTCCCGACAAAAAACAATTACTTCCGGATTCCCTTGAGCGACACAATCGAAACAGAACTTCCTTGTCGATTCCACGGGCCACGTGAAACTTACAGATTTTGGTCTCGCTACTGGGGCTCTCAATCCCAAACGTATCGAGTCACTCAAGATCAAAGTGCGCCTCCGCCCCAGCATCTCCGTTGCCGTGTGCACTGCCAAACTGACGACGATTCGTGTAGCTCGATAAGGTGAAAGACAATCAGATCGTCCACCGTTCCACAATGGAACGGCGATCACTGTACCGTTCCATTCGGAGCGAGGATCTGCGCTACGCAGATTCGATCGTCGGTTCGCCAGACTACATGGCACCCGAGGTGTTGCGCGGGAAGCCCTACTCATACGCGGTAGATTACTGGTCGTTGGGGTGTATTCTGTTCGAGTTCCTCGCAGGCTTTCCCCCGTTTAGTGGCGGCACACCGGAAGAGACATGGACTAACCTCAAGAATTGGACCAAAGTCCTGCGGCGCCCCGAGTACGATAAACCCGAGGACCTAATCTTCAATCTAACGGATGTCGCTTGGGATGCCATCACTAGGTGCAGATCCCCACCCGAGACGTCAGAGTGCTTCCCCTGACATTTTGGTCCAACAGATTGATCGCGCACACAAGTGTGCGATATTGCACTCTCGACACAGTGCGCGCTCATCCCTTTTACAAAGGAGCGCCATGGGAGAATCTTCGCAGCGCACCGGCACCATTTGTTCCTGCCCTCGACTCCGACGAGGACACCGGATATTACGACGATTTTACCTCGCCCGAGGATATGGCCAAGTACGCCGAGGTACGCGAAAAGCAGCGCAACGTAGACCGAGTCCGCGAGAAGGACGAGCCGTTTGCGCGCGGTGTCTGGGTTGGATTCACATTTGGAAAAAATGGGCCCGGCGTTAAAGCGCTCAATTCCATGGTTGACGGTGGCGACGACAGGAGCGCCCTGGCTACAATATTTTGACACTTGATCTTCTTCGGGAATTTCCAGGATCGATCTCTGATGCAATCTTGTCAGCGCCGTCAGGTGCATGCAATGCAGACCACGACGCCACATCGCCCATAACAATCCCGTTTCCCAGTTTCGTATACATACAATCCTAACACCGCCACCCATAGCCAATAGTCATACCCCTTTTTGCCCGCCACATCACTTGTCCTATATCGCAACACATCCAGCGCCATCATGAGAAATCGCAAATGCCCCATTACTACATTTAGCAGTATAAATACTCGCCCGATATTTAAGTACATACATGGTCCTCGTCAAAAACGTAAAAATTGACTGCAACTCAAGTACTCAAGATCCGAAACATCAGCGCCGCCCGTCCGAATCTGGTGGAAGGACGCGATGAAATTCATCCATGTGTGCGCTTCGAGGTGTTAAGACGCTTTCTTTAAAGGGGGACGACAGGAACTTACAGGACCTCATCCTCGACGTCGGTGTGGTCTTTCACACGTAGATGGATCATGGGCAATGAGAAGATCAACCCCGCGATAAGAAGTGCCCATGTTGACAGGAAGAGATTCATGTACCTGAAAAACCCAAATCAGTATGCGACATCCAAGTTAGACGCGTGCTTTACGTACGGTACTTTCATGGCATCAGCACGCCAAACGCCCGCGGCGCCGGCTGACTGTATTGACTTGTCTGAATGAGGGGAATAGTTGGTCCGTGTACCAGTTAGGATAAAGCTGCCGCCCAAAATAACTCACAGAAGCCAGCGAAGTATGCGAGTTTTGCCGGGTCGTTTGACATAGCGCCCATCATCCAATACGCTGTTGTCTGCCACATCGAGTCCAGGAGGCCACAAAATATGTAGAGAAACAGATGGCCAGTGTAAGCCCCGTCGTAGATGTCCATCTTGGGCCCATCAGGTGGCCTGGACTGGCGTGTGTACGTCCTTCATGAAAACGTGGCTTAGTGAGCAGTCGGGTGGCGGATCGAACACGTACCGCTGATAGAAGAAGGCCCAAATATGGACGATCAAAACAAAGATCAGAAGTATCGACCAACCGGCGAAGGCACGAGCCCGACGTGGAAATTGGTGCTGGTCCAGGAGCAAGCCGATGGACACCGAGCCCAGAATCTGTGAGACCCAATAGACTAAGTTGTTCAGCGAACGTGCGCGAATGTTGAATAGTGCAGCGTTGTAGTCGTTAAACTCTGAGTTATGGAGGCAAATGAGCTTCGATAAAATTGACGTGAAAACTTGGATGACTTACGCCATGTATAAAACCAATTACTGGCGAGAAACATTGGGAAGAGGAACACGATCATTGGGTCAGTACGTAGAGCGACGTAAAGGCCATATATTTCGGTCCTCCAGGATGGCTGACGTGGAGTGGTCACTTTGGAGCCGTCGGTTCGGATCATTTTCTCTGGGTCAGCCATGAGAAGAGGAATGAGGGAACCCATTCCCGTAAGAACCATAAAGCCGATCTATCACAACACGGTGAGGAATGTCCGCAAGTAGAGGGGAGGGGGTTGCGCACATAAGTGCCATTGGAAACTAGCGTAGATGATTGTGAGATAGTCTCGGGACAAAAACAAGCATTAGTGCGCACCTCGGTTTGTCTGACAGATGAGAACAGAGATTATGTGAGCACGGAACAAGTGGAAGCATATAAAGACAAAAGACCTCTGAATGGAAATTCTGACCCAAAGAGACAGAAGCGCCAACCACTCCACCGAGGTTGAATATGGACCAAAAAATGCCAATAAATTGTCCCTTTTGATCTTCGGTCGGATATGCTAGCATAAGGGACCCCTGGGCCGTCCAAAGTAAACCAGCGCACACGCCTAGCACAGCTCCGGCTGCAATCATGAAACCCCCGGCGTTATCGTGAATATTGACGACGCTAGAAACAGCGACGGGTGAGAACTCAACCAAGGAAGTACTAGAGGCACTTACAGGTACGACCCTATGTAAACGGCATAGCCGAAACTTCCAAGGAAAAGTGTCATCCGAGGGCCAAGGACGTTGTTGATGGAGCTGGTGGGCGTCAATCCACAAAAGAATGAGAGGGGATGGAGAGAAACAGACCCAGCGAAAAAGGCCGCTACAGCGAAGGTAGCATACAACGTCGAGTTTGCGTTGGCGCTGGTTGCGCTATCGACCTGCCCCCCGGCACCGAGGCCATTGAGGGCATTGAAGAGACCGGGGCACATGAAACAGACAAAGCCGAGGAGAACGACTTGTGTGCGGGGATGATAGAAGAAGGCCCTGGGACCGGCTGGAGGAACATAGTCATCGGGATACGGATACTGCGATGTCGTGTCCTCGACAAAGCTACCATTGACATAGCCTACCAGTGCGGGACTGGGTGAAGAGTACGCGTCGACCTGGATAATTGCATTAGAGCCAGGTGAGTTCTTCTCGGTAGATTTTCCCGACATGGGACGAGGCCCCAGGAAAGATTGGGAGAAGGGTGGAGGTGGGGCACCAATAAGCGACGCATGGCAAAGAAAGCTAAAGAGGAACTAATAAGGACCGGGGAAGGGGCAGTGCGAGTGTGGTGTGTGGGCGTTAAGACTGCGTTACTCAAGGCGATTATCAGCGGCGCTGTCAACACTTAATGAACCAAAAATAAGCAGTAATAAACAGGAAAATGATGGCCCCTCTTGGCTGGGCCCCTCTAACTTCTACGAACACCACGGACCGATTATCGGTCCTTCTTGCCCAATCAGGCACGTCGTGACGTAGTCGAGCCCAACAAGTGTGTGTAATATCATTACCCCACGAACCACGTTCAATAACTATGACAATACTAGGTACGAGACATGACATAGACACAACGGGTTGAGCAAGTTCAGATCAGGATCAACGATCGGTCATCGAGAGAGTAGGGAAAAACAAAAGGTCTATTCCAAGCGAGAACGTGGCTTCGATCGGTGGGTCACGGCAGGCAATCAATCACTCTGATGTCGCTGTAGCCACGCGATCGCGCAGGCCTTCAGCTGTAACTGTGTCGTTGGAAGACGCGCGACCCGAGTTGGAGCGGTGGCTGAGATTCGCGAGAACAGGCTTTAGAACACTGTGATAAGCAGTTTGTGCACCCTGAAAAAATAGTCGAGTCAACCAGAAACTTCGTGGGACGACATATTAACTACACTCACGCGGAAAGCGGGAAGTTGCAGCCAAAGGATGAACAGCGTCTTGAACGAGAAGTACCACGGGAAGTAGTACAGTAAGGCACGAAGGGCAAAGCCCTCGGCAAAATTGAAAAAGCCGAAAATGACCCAATAAGTAAGCCACTGTGCGTCATCATCATGTCCAGGTGACTCAAGGGCCTTGAAAGAGAGGTAGGCAGGAAGCCCCCATCCAATCAGATTGGAGGCGGGAGCAGCGAGGGCATTGACGAAGTGAAGGAGGGTGAGGAGGGTGACCGCACCAATGAAGGCGTATGCCTTCGGTACCTGAGTACGCTGTTCCAGGCTTACGAGGACAGGATACCTGGAGAGCTGGAAATGGCACGCGAGGGGTTGGAAGAAATTAAAATCCATAGGAAGACAAATCATAGAGCACGAAAGCGCACTTCTTTATCCAATTGAGCGAGATAATAGTTGGCCTTCGCCTGAGCTTGCTGAAAGGCGGGATGCTGCTGAACTTTTTGTTGGGCAGACGACATCTAATAGGTGGCAGCACAAGTCGGAAAAAGATGAGCAACAGGGGATACCACAAGTGGGAGAAAGGCACTAGCGTGCACCCACGTACGACGAGAATTAGCTATACGAGTAAGGTTGTCGAGGATCGTGGACGTTGAGAGCAGGAGGGAAGAGGCGAGAAGCGGGTTGATATGGTGTTGATGACACGTGTTTGCCATCCCTACCCGGCCATGGCCACTCTGTGCACGGTGGCATGGTGGCATTCAGTTACGTCAGCTCCACGTCTCTCTCTCCCAAACTTGGCCTTCGTGGACTTATTGTTCAAAGCACTTTGGGGCAAACGACCATGTCTGATAACCCCGTAGCAACGGCGACGTACGCTACTGTAAAGGTATGTGAGCTCCCCATTTTCCTCCTTTTCAGTTTATCTTACTGTCACCAGCACCTACACAAAGTCGCGCCAGCATTCTCTCCTTATGTGCCAGTTGGCTTCCTCTCTTACTTCGCATTCGTTCTTCTCACCGCAACCTTTGGACTCGCTTTTTACTTCACCACGTATGTGAAATTCATACTACCGCCACGTGCCATTCTTACTCGACATGTCTACAGCCTACCAAAATCGACAATTCCGACTCGCGAGGCTGTAGTGGCGATTGTAGCTAGTACACTGGGCAGTTTTGGTGTTGTGGCGCTCTTCTGCTCCGTGGGCGTGTACGTGTAGCACCGCTCCCAAAATGAGATGAACCTGCAGAATATGCCCAGCACATCGTGAAAGGTATCATGAGGGTTAGTTGTTAACACGCCATCCGTATTTGCATTGGACACACTGGACAAGCGGATAAAGTGAGGAACCCAACCACGGAAAGCTCAGATATACATACAGTGTACAAGATGGTGGACCCCTCATCAGCACTGCGCATCTAGGGAACCGAATTGAGTACATTCGAGGACCCAAAAAACGACGAGTATGAACCTGAATCTCCTTGGAGTACGCTTCTGTGTGACCGCATTCGGGACATGTCTCGGCGACCTAGAGTGCGTAGAATGCTTGCAGCTTCTCGAGGAAGGGCAATACACGATTACCTTTAATAGCGACTCAGAACCCTCATGGATCTTAGTCCTGGTCTTACGCTTTTGCCTTAGCGAGGATGGGAAAGCGTCAGGGTGTGAGTGGGTCGTGATCTCGCTATTTTCATAGGCTGCACAGAAGGGTGGCACAACAAGGAGGAGCAGGGATGAGCAAGTAGGGACACACAACTCGCTGGTTCGACATGACCACATTGTTCGCAAACTACATTTTGTTCGTTACCAAGTGGGAGATCGAGTAGTGTGCCGCAATGTGGGCAGAAAAGGAGCGATCCTTCATCGATGTAAGGGTTCGCGTTACCCCAAAGGGTGGCACGGATCACGCACCGATCTTATGAGCGAGCGTGGACATAGAGGACTACCTTGTACGAACAATAGGACGTCAAACGGACAATAGACCATTACGGGCCGTTTACCGGGCGCGATCGCATGCCCGTCCTCCTTGTTCTCACTCGAGTTTATATTCCCTCGGCCTTGGCTTCAAATGACCACGTTATTCCCCCTCCATTCCTTCTCCCCCGCGCGCTGGCGTGCTAAGAACTCCGACTCGAAGTCCCGGACGTTCAACTCTCTTCGAAAATGACTTCTTACTATATCGATCCTGAAAGATGCTTCGAGGTCCCCTTCCGCATCCCTCTACCGGACAAGAGTACCATGGCCGCTCGCCTCGCAAGCATCCAACTAATCATGAGAGACGCGAGGGAGAGGCAATCGCGGTTCTGTGCCGAACACCGACGAAAACTTTCCTCCCAGCCCAGTCGATACCACCACAAAGCCAAGGCCATGATGGATGGTGGCCGGCTCAAGCGTTTTGTGGGCGACCTCGCTCGGCGCTATATCGACTACCTGGATTTTCACCATGAGAGCCCTAAAAAACTCTCCCCGCTCGCGATCCAAATACCTTCTTTATGTCCTTCTTTGAGCCCACCACTCTCTTATTTATTGTGTGTACATCATTCCCGATGTCCCTGATGGGCACTAACCAGTTCCTTTCAGCGTACCCCCTAGAAAAGATGACTTCAATTCAATTATCAAAAGCAACCTCTCATGGTCCCAATTTGCTGCACCAGCGCCTGCAGGGTGGAGAGAGCAATTCCTCTACGAGCGTCGGTGGGAACATGAAGTGGAGCACCGTATTCTTAATGAATACTCAGATAGCGAGCGAAAGGCCGAGTTTGCCGCCTTGGAGTCCCAGCGACGTCAACTTCGGGCCTGCCTTCGAACCGCGGTAGAAACACCGCCGCCACTCGAGCGAAAGCGCCCCATTCCCCTGCCTTTGAGCACCCCGCCCCTTTCGTCATTGAATGCCCCACCCGGTGACGAAGGCGCCCAACTCAAATCTGAGGCCGTTGCGGATTCTGGGCTCTCGACCGTTGACGGTACACGATCGACTTTCCTTGCACCTGAAGCGCAAATTAACAAAGCAGCAGTGCGACAACAGCTGCCCATAGAACACACCAGGCAGAGATCGCTACTCTCATTTCTCCCGTCGCATCGACGCCCAGCGCTGCAAATCGTCATACCTGGCTCAGACCATCACGAGCCTTGGCTTAGCGGACCTATTTGCAGTTCTCCACTTGTATGTCTCCTAGATATGCCTCCGCTGTTGCGCTCGCCACTAACGCCTCGCTCAGTCAGGGATTGGTATAGATGTATCTTCCCCATCTGTTCTTCTCAATCCACATGCCGTCCGGGAATATCTTGATCTCGTTCATGGTCCGCATCCACTCCTACCCGGACCTGAATCCCCACGACTGTGCTATCCATCCCCACCTCTGCCGCGATCTCCGTCCAAACTAGTGACAGACAACCCAGCTGAGCAAATGTCACCGAAGTATCTGACCGACCACGGGGCCTGGACGATTCTACCAAAGTCCTTTCCCTCGGTCTCAATGAAACGGATTTCTGAGCCAAAATCTGAAGCCATGAGACCTCTCCTCTCCACATGGCCTGGTTCTCATATCTATCAGCCCCAGCCGATCCGTGCCTCGAAGCGTCGGGCAAGTCTGGGCATTATCGCTGCGTTTTGTGGAACATCGAAGGTATTTCTTCCCTGCATCTGTACGTGGGTGCCATACCCGATCCAACTGACACGTCACTGCAGAGACCACGCCTAATAGCTCGGGCCTGATACCTCGACACTATCTCTGTCACGATTCTTACGTCCGTTGTATCCCAATGTTCATTCAGAGTTTAATCGCCACGACCCAAAACTTATCAAGTAGCTGTATATTTAGTCTTGACGTATGCATGATTATGTTGCCATGGACGAACAGATTTACCTGGACATATGTACGCTTCTTCCATTTCCTCTGTATACGGTAGTACAATATACCCCGTAACGTGCGTGAAGTCAGAGTGCGTAGTCATGTTCGAGTCAGTCAGATCGATCACTGCATCGATTACTTCGCTATCCTTCTGAGTGCAAGTCCGAATGCAGAATGACGAGTGCGATCTGATTTGGCGTGCTTCCGTGCGAGGTTCGTCCCAGTAAGTACTAAGTGTTGGTGGCCCATGCGCTCATAAGGCGTGACCGAGTGATCCGTGGCCACACAATTCAGGACAGATCGCACCAGCTTCTTCTGACACAACCCATCTTGCCTGCAGCTTCAAGATATGCCGGATCCGACCACCCAAGCCAACTACCTCCAAATTTTCACCAAACATGTCGACTTCGACTGGACCCTGGACTTTGCAAATCAGATCGTAGAAGGAACTGCAACTCACACACTCCTGGCCCAGGAAAGTGGAGTTGAAGAAGTCATGTACATAATTATTTCGATGCGCCACAATCATAGGATCGTATTGACCATGATCATCTAAAGCTTTGACACTTCCGACCTGGAAATCAGCGAGGTGCTGGTGGAAGAACGTGCTGTCAAAGTAGGTCGTCTGGTTGGCCTCTCGGGTGTCGATTCATGTCGGAGCATCGAAGTTCACCCTTGGTACAAGACATAATGTAATGGGCTCGGCGTTGCACGTTCCCCTTGCACAAAGGATCGAGGCAGATTCTACCGTGAAGGTCACCATATCTTATCGAACGACGAAGGGCAGCACAGCACTTCAATGGCTGACCAAGGAGTACATTTTGGTCGATCCTCTTATTCATTAGTATATTCACGCGGAAGCCCTCCAGACAGACGCAAGGAAAGCAATTCTCGTATCTGTTTAGCCAATGTCAACCGATATATGCACGAGCCCTGGCACCGTTGCAGGGTGAGAATTATTATTGATGCAGTTGTGTTCCCACGAATTCACGGCGTTCGCAGACACACCTTCGCTTAAAATTGTGGGTCTGACACAAGCTGAGCAGTACCCCGTGATCTTGATTTGCTCTTAGACGTATACGGCAAAAGTCGCGTCCGTACTCCCAGTCCTGCTATCGGCCATCCGTGTCTCGCCTCCATCTGAGGGCCCTGCTCACGACGGGAAAACTATCGGGAAGGATGTTGTCACTTACGTATACACACAGGTATGGGCGATCTAGATGTTCCGGGTCGGAAATCTTACCTCAATGTCACGGTGTAGCCAGTGGGAATACCTTCCTATTTGATTGCCATCGCCAGCGGGAATGTGCGTTATAAGCCTTTCCCAGCAATCGAAGGAAGAAGTTGGAAGAGTGGGGTCTGGGCTGAGCCGGAGTTACTGGATGCCAGCTACTGGGAATTCAGCGAGGACACGGGAAGGTTCATATGGTCTCATTTAACCTAACGCACGATTGAGGATCTAACTGCGATTAGATTCCTTGCAAAAGAGGAAGATATCATAGGTCCTTACAGATTCGGAGTCTACGATGTCTTGGTTCTTCCTCCATCGTTCCCGTATGGAGGCATGGTGAGTCGTGTATCATCCAGCCCGGCAACCTTTATTGACGGAGAGAGAAGGAAAATGCCTGTCTTTCCTTCCTGACACCCAGTGCGTTCAACTTTGATAAATAGCCCATCGATTCTTGATTAGCGTGTTCAGCACTTCTTGCCGGGGACCGCACGCTAGTTGATGTTGTTGTGCACGAGCTCACCCACTCTTGGTTCGGAAATGGCGTTACGTGAGTTCTCCCAGCGGAGCGCACATACATCCGTTAGGTTAACAGGTAACGCTTGCACAGACATGCCGAGGCGACGCACTTTTGGCTCAACGAAGGGTGGACAACATACATTGAACGCCTGTTGCAACAATTTCTACACTCCCCCGCAGAGCGAGGATTCCAATATGTTATCGGATCTACGGCCCTTTACGAGGCTTTGGGCAATTACGTAGATAGGCCAAAGTATCAACGTTTGGTGATCGATTTTGAGCCAGGCGAGGACCCCGACGATGCGTACAGCAGTATCCCATACGAGAAGGGCGCCAACTTCCTGTTATACTTGGGTGTGCTCCTCTCTTACCTTTTTTTACAAAAGCTTTTGAATCTGACAAATTCCCAGAAAAAACGCTGGGGGGATTAGACGTCTTCCTTCCCTACATCCGAGACTATGTTTCAACGTTTCAAGGCAAAAGCATTACGACATGGGACTGGAAAGCCCATCTGTATGCGTATTTTGAGAGCCACGGCGGTCAAGAAAAGCTCGACGCCCTCAACAGCGTTGACTGGGATGCGAGTCCATCTTCATTCCGGAACGTACCATCTGCGACTAGTCGACTGACCTGTTCTTCAGAAATGGTTTTACGGCGAAGGCCTGAAGCTTCCGGTGGAGCCGTCGTATGATACCAGCCTCGCAGAGTCTGCCTATAACCTTGCCGCGCGATGGGACGCCTCGCGGACCATCTCCGATGTGAACAAGTTAGATTTTGCGGCATCAGACGTGGAAGGCTACAACTCAAACCAAAAGAGTGAGACGTTGACCAACCTATCTAATCTCAATCCCTTACCCTATTGTAGTTGTGTTCCTCGAACGCCTTGCGGCGCACGCACCTTTACCCTCAACCCATATAGAACACCTCGGCGCGCTCTATGACGTGGCAACTTCACCGAATGCTGAGATTCGCCTGCGCTTCTACAATGTCGCGCTGAAGGAGCCCCAATCGTCGGCAGCGCTCGACTTTGCCAGTCACGCACTCAAATGGGTAACTGGTCGTGACGGCACAGGTGTGGTCAAGGGCCGCATGAAATTCTGCCGCCCTACTTTTCGGGCCGCTGGTCGAGTCGATTCGACTCTCGCGAAGGAGTATTTTGTGCGGTCAAAAGAAGAATTCCACCCGATAGCAAGGAAATTGATTGAGAAGGTGCGTTGTGAACTCAAAATCCAGCCCAGCATCAGCCAATGACGTGAACCGACGTCTTAAAGGATCTTGCGTCTGTGTAGACGGAGATTAAGCAGATTTACAGTAACTGATTGTATTTTTCCTTTCGTCCAGAAATGTAAATTCACGGAGCCCCGTAACGAGTGTGAACCACCCAGCTCCAGCTGCTCAGAAGTGTCGTGTGAGCTTCTCAAAAGTCCCGTCGACGCAGCGACTTGTCACCAAAGCACACGTCTCTGCTCCGCCGCCGCCGCCTTCTCTCTGGCTTCTCTCATCGTAGCCTGCAGCTCGTTCAGTGGAACCAGGATATATGGTAGAATCGTGAGCATGTGAAAGGTGTCAGGGTCAGAATGTGGGCGGTATCGCAGTCCACTGCGTCCGCCTCTGTCAAGACGCATCACCCTCCATCCCGTTCTGCAACCTCATTGCGGAATGTTTCCCTCTGAGTTGTGGCACACTAGAAGTAATGTGTGCGCGCAAATATGATGGTCAGCCGGGAACACCCTTTGCCTCTCCTCCTCTTTGGTGTGATAGTATAGCTCAGCAGATCCACTGGCAGCTAGTAGACTGACAGCGTCGTAGTCCACAACATCATGTGAATCGTAGCTGGTAGGAAGGAAACCCTCAGCTCCAATATCATCAACTCCCGGATTGTGAAACCGCCCCACGCATTCCAAGGACAAGCATAAAAGGTCGACCTCGCCACCTCCGTCGCCGTAATCCCTTTTCTCTCTCCTATCACCTAATTACACACTCGCGTCGCTACACTAAAGATCTCTCTCACCCAAAGTTCACGTTCCGTCTTGGCTTAATTATGATCACAAAAAATTGACAAAGGTGATGGGGTGGTCCAGAAGGCAGGCCCACTCCCCCAGATCCCACCGATCCTGACATTCCTACTGGACCTTGCCTTACTGTGATGTTAGGATACATTACTAGGACAACCCAGCAAAGTTTGGAGTCAAGAAAGAGAGGCGATCAGGTTGTAGACAAGAAACTCACCAAGACCATGGAGAGGTGACGGAAACGTGACAGAATTTGGACACCTCTTCAGCTTCAGACGGGAGAC
>WNGR01005500.1_pt1 | contig 14783 bp, 20 predicted proteins | sample 5407581 | NCBI WGS metagenome assembly WNGR01 (sample SAMN13153383, study PRJNA577476) | soil metagenome | isolation source: 80 cm soil or saprolite under Garry oak tree replicate 2 | place: USA:California | collected 2016-06-15
GACAATGGGTCAAAAGGGTCCAGGGGCTCGCAGTCGATTCCACCGACTCTCGGTGCCGTGAAAGGGGGTCGATATCGCAAGTTTCTGTGTTGAAAGAGGGAGGGTAGAATCAAGTAAAACTTGGAACGTTAGATAAACTGCTTGACCCGTTTTGTGGTGGAGGCTCTATCCCTTTAGAAGCACAACGACTCGGTCTGGAAGCTCATGGAAGCGATCTCAATCCCGTCGCAGTACTGATTACGAAGGCTTTGATTGAAATACCACCAAAATTTGCAGGTCGTCCTCCTGTTCATCCAGAAGCAAAACAGTCATTGATGGGACACGATTGGCACGGAGCGCAGGGGCTCGCTGAAGATATCCGCTATTATGGTAAGTGGATGCGCGACGAAGCCGAAAAGCGCATCGGACATCTTTACCCCAAAGCGACACTACCAAAGGAATACGGAGGTGGTGAAGCAACTGTGATTGCCTGGCTATGGGTACGCACAGTAACATGTCCTAATCCTGCCTGTGGAACACAAATGCCCCTCACAAGCAAATGGTGGCTCTCTAAAAAGAAGGGTAAAGAGACATGGGTTGAGCCACATGTAGACCATTCAGTTGTACCACCTGCTATCCATTTTCAAGTGAAGACGGGCAATGGCAAGCCGCAAGACGGTACAGTGAATCGGCAAGGAGCAAGGTGTATCGCTTGTGGCACACCAGTGTCATTTGATTACATCCGCAACGAAGGCAAGGCTGGGCGGATCGATGCTCAACTTATGGCAATTGTCGCGGAGGGGCAACGTGGGCGGATGTATCTCTCACCGAATGAGGAGCAAGAGACAGTTGCATCACAGGCCCAACCCGAAGGGGTACCCGAAACCGACCTACCTAAACAAGCTCTTAGCTTTCGCGTACAACTTTACGGCATGATAAAACATCGTGACCTTTTTACTCCTCGTCAACTTGTAGCACTCACCACTTTCAGTGACCTTGTACAAGAAGCCAGAGACAAGGTATTGTCTGATACGAACGCTATGAGTCTACCTGTAGATGGTGTATCGCTCAATAATGATGACAATAGAACAAGTGCATATGCTGATGCGGTAGCTACGTATTTAGCAATTGCTTTGGATAAGGGAGCAGATTATTGGTCCTCGATTTGCTCTTGGCATAACGGGAGAGATACTATAGGTCATACTTTTACTAGGCAAGCCCTTCCAATGGTATGGGACTTTGCCGAAGCAAATCCATTTAGTACATCTAGTGGTAATTATCAAGGTGCAGTTAATTGGGTAGCCGAAGTCATAAATGAGTCTTCCTGTAATGCTACTGGCGAAGCAAGGCAGCGAGACGCAACCACAACAGTTGACGGTTTAGCTTATCCACTTATTTCTACTGATCCACCATATTACGACAATATTGGGTATGCCGACCTCTCAGACTTTTTCTTTATTTGGCTACGCCGTTCGCTTCACAGTATCTATCCTGATTTATTCAAGACAATGCTGGTTCCTAAGGCCCAAGAGTTAGTAGCAACGCCCTATCGTTTTGAAGGCAGCAGGAATAAGGCCCAGGAGTTTTTTGAAGCGGGACTCGAAAAAGCCTTTGAACAGATGCGAGCGACTCAGCATCCTGAGTATCCGCTTACTGTCTACTATGCCTTTAAGCAGGCAGAATCTGAAGCAGAAGGTGAGAGAAATGAGGAAGCCAACAGCAATGGCAGTAAAGCCAAAACTATCGCCTCGACAGGTTGGGAGACGATGCTGGAAGGTCTAATCCGCTCTGGCTTCACCATTACCGGCACATGGCCCATACGTACAGAAATGGTGAATCGCAGTGTTGGCATTGGCACCAATGCCCTGGCCTCTTCCATCGTCCTCGTCTGCCGCACGCGCCCCGTTGATGCCCCAATAGCCTCACGTCGCCATTTTCTTAACGCGCTACGCACAGAACTACCGGATGCACTCAAGAAGCTACAACACGGCAGCATCGCCCCTGTAGACCTTGCTCAGGCCAGTATCGGCCCAGGCATGAGCATCTATTCACGCTACAGCAAGGTCGTTGAGTCGGATGGCACGCCGCTGAGTGTCCGCACGGCCCTGCAATTGATTAACCGCTCCCTTGACGAGGTGCTGGCCGAGCAGGAGGGCGAATACGATGCGGAGACACGCTGGGCCATCGCCTGGTTTGAGGAGTACGCCCTGAGCGAGGGCGAATATGGCCGTGCCGAAACCCTCTCCAAGGCCAAGAATACGGCGGTGCAGACGCTGGAACATGCCGGTCTGCTGGCCTCCAAAGCTGGCAAAGTGCGCCTGCTCAAACGCGAGGAGTTGTCAGAGGACTGGAAACCGAAGACGAGTACACGCCTGACGGTGTGGGAAGTCATGCAGAGAATGATTTATGCCCTGGATAAGAAGGGTGAGGTTGGTGCTGGCACTATCTTGGGTCAGGCCGGTTCGCAGGGTGAGATTGCACGTGAGCTGGCCTACCGCTTGTATACGCTCTGTGAGCGTAAGGGCTGGGCCTCGGAGGCGTTGGCTTATAATAGTTTGGTGACGTCGTGGTCGGAGATTAGCCGCTTGGCGTATAGGGAGGCGAGTGAGAGAGGGTTGTGGGAGGGGGCGCATTTGGGGTAGACAATACGGAAGGGAGATCACTTTTATATGGCTATCTGCACAAGGTGCAATGCTTCATTAAACTTCTTTGAGAATATGAACCACTTTGTCGGTAACTCAAATTACTACTGCTGTGCGTATCTGGAAACGGCACCTTGTCGAACTCAAGGCCAATCCAAACACACAAGGTATCCCTGAACATGTAAAAGCAGCAGTTTTTCAGCGTGATGGAGGCCGGTGCAGGCAATGTGGCTATACAGGCCCATATATCGAGTACGATCACGTTTTGCCTCGTAGTAAAGGGGGAAAGAATACAGTGGAAAACATTCAGCTTCTCTGCGGGCAATGCAACCGTAAGAAAGGCAATCGTATGGTTCTTGCGCACCCTCGCTGATAGTAGTTAGGAATAAGGGAGCTTTTGTTCTGAAATCGGTTGAAAGAAGGAAGAAGGGCCAAATCAAGCATCGTATGGTATACTCTTCCATAAGGAGAAATAGCCAAAGGAGAGTAACTTGAATGGGCAGAAAACATACATTTCATGACGGCATTTTTCATCGAGATGACTATGATCCAGATGATGAAGGTGATTTTGAACCTAACCTGGTTTTTCTGATCATGCCTTTCAAGGGAGAGGGAATGGATAATGTTTATTCGGCAATTAAAGATGAGTGCCGAAAATTAGGCTTACATACGCGAAGAGCAGACGAGTTTTCTGGGTCTGGGATGATTATTGATGAAATCACAGACTTAATTGAAAAAGCCGAATTTATTATATGTGACCTTACATTCGAACGTCCAAATGTTTATTATGAGCTTGGATATGCACATGGTGTCGGGAATGAAGCATTGGACATACTTTTGATTGCACAAGAAGGGCTCTCCGTCAATTTAGGTGATGCTGGTATTGTAGAGCTACAAAGATCTATTAAGAACGTACTTCTGGAGGGGACGAAGTTGTTCAAGGCTTTCTGCCGATGAGTTTAAATCACCTAAATTGATGGAGAGCCCATTAAGTGTGCCCGCTTGCTTACTCACAAAAGATTGGGCTAGGAGGAACACCGGAGGGTGCATTCCCGCTCCGGTGTTCCTCCTAGGCCTTCATCGGCGAGAGAGCAACAGTGCTGTCATCTTCCACGCCTGAAGCTGCCCAACGAGCGTCTGCTTGGAAGCTAGGTGCGACTGGGGAGTTGCTGCAAGGACCAGCGATTGCCATCAGGATCACGAAAATAGGCAAAAGACCCCCAATCCTGCACATCGATCTCACTGATGTCAACGCCTCGTTTGACCAGTTCCTCGCGGACGGCTTTCACGTCCGGGACCACCATAAGAAGCCCTTCGAGCGATCCGGGCTGCATGGTGGTGATGCCCACCCCAATCACGATGGAGCAGGCCGAACCGGGAGGGGTCAACTGGACAAAGCGCAGGTCCTCGCGGACCTGTTGGTCAAAATCAGCGTGAAAGCCGATCTTCTCCGTATAAAAAGCCTTTGCGCGGTCAACGTCTGTGACAGGTACCGGTATCAGTTCGAGTTTCATCTGCATGGTCGTCATGGTTGCTTTCCTCTTTCTTTGTGCTTGACTATTCTTCTCCTTCAAGTATATCCTGAAAGGAGGACAGAATCGACCCTCCTTTCAGCGAATATGCTCGAAGAGGAGAGAGCCCGGAAGGATTAGGGTCTCTCTACACGCGAGAGAGAACGCGAAGCCGCAATACATCAAAGTTCGCCCTCCCGAAGACAATCCGGGGCTTTCGTTTCAAGCAGTTGACCTGCGCTTCGCGCCTTTCCATTGCTCCACTCTGAAGAAAACGCCGCTTTGACCGCAGCATAATCGAGGCGAATTCCCTTCGCCATTTTTTTGAATTCGGGCAGGCCGCTGTGTTCAGCTTGGGTCAGCCAAGCATCCAAGTCTGCTTCTCGGCGCTCTGCCAGCATCATCACAAACTCCTGGCTCAGTTGATACGCCCGCTCCAAGGGAGGCGCGTCTTGCTCGAATCTGTTCGACGGGCTGTGTTTGCTTCGCATCAAGCTTTCCTGCTTGGCTGACAAAGAGCCAGGAGGCGCGTGTGGCAGACATGTGGCAGGCGATACGGGGCTTGGGAGGGAGAGAGGCAGGAATTGCGATGGCCTGCGTGCAAGCATCGAGCGTGAGAACGGAGGCTGATCCTGCCTGCTGGTGCTTTTTCCTCAGCTCTGCGAGAAACGTTCTGAGTAGAGGAGCCGATCCTTTGTAGCCGCGAGCGGTGCTCTCATCGTAGAGCTGCACGCTGTTTCGGCATCCGTCTTGCCAGCGCTGCAAAAGGTAGCGCTTGTAGGGGTCAAGCAGACTCCTTCTTGCTCCTCGGTTGGGATGGTGCATCTCGGGATATTGCTGTGCCTGGACAAATTTGCTCACCGTGGCCCGAGAAAGTTTCAGTTTGCACGCAATCGCCCGCTGACTGAGCCCCTGTTCAAACAGTGTGCGCACATTTGATAGCGAGCAGCACGCGTGTCCCGCCGTACTTGCTTCTGAAATTCGTTATGACGGACGAGCGCGGCGTTGCAGCCAGTGCGAAAAGTGGGAAGCCGTGGCGGCTCCAGCTTCCCACAGGCTGGCGATCAAATCATCACAGCCCAGCTTTATCTGCTTGCATTCAACCTTGTTGGTGATCGCCTGAGCCAATCTTCTGTAGAGCAAAGCGCCTATAGAGAGCGAACGGAAAGAATCCCGTACGTACAAGCGTGTGCTCCAGCGGAGTTCCAACAAAGGGTGTCTTGGCTAGAGCCTTCTCCACGGTCTCTACTTTGACCAATCTGAAGTCATAAATCCACAATCGTCCACCCGGTCGCAGCACACGATATAAATCTCGTAGGGGCTGCTCGATCTCATACCAGTGGTGCATGCTGATGGTCGAGACCACCAGGTCAAAGGATTGATCGGGATAGGGCATTTGCGCAATATTGCCGATAGCGAAATGCACTCGCTCCTCTAACTGCTCATGCTTGGCATGCTCGCGTGCCAGCCCTATCATATCCTCTGACAGGTCTATACCGTAGACCTGAAGCCGTGGGTGACGACGAGCTATGTCCCTGGCTAACGTGCCCGGACCCGTTCCCGCGTCCAGCACCTTCCCCTCACTGAGTACTGGGGCAATATCTCCGATGACACGTTGATACAATCTTCTGGTGTGTCGTACCATCACAACATCATAGATGTGACTTCCCCATCCATAAAAAAGAAAATCACCATGTTTGATCTGGCGTAACGATGAGTTTTCCCTGAGTTCATGTCCATGCATGTCATTCCTCCTGAAAGCATGTGTCGAAGACTACTGGGCAGCTTCTTTCAGCTGCATAGTTGTGCAACACAACTATCTGGTTGTATTATACAACTATATAGTTGCGTCGTGCAACTTTTGGATGATAGAATAGAGATATGGATACAAAGCAATTAGCGGACTTATTTGGCGAGTTTATCCAAGCTGTTGGGCTTCATCGGCCTGATCAAGTACCTGTTGGTTTCTCCATCTCTCTCTCTGAAATGTTCGCGCTTCTGCTACTGGCAGACGGGGCGCCGATGTCGCAACAGGCGTTGGCAGAACGCTTGGATCTCGAGAAAAGTACGGTGAGTCGCCTGATCAAAGATCTTGAGCAGCAGGGATGGGTGAAGAGGGAGCGCGATCTTCATGATAGTCGTATGTTCCAACTCTCCCTGAGCGATGAAGGACAAAGGGCAGCAGCAGACCTGGTAAAAAGCCTGACGGAGCGACATGAGCGCTTGCTTACTGCTCTCAAGCCGGACGAGCAAGAGGCTCTTGCTTATGGGCTGACTGCTCTCATTCGTGCCCTTCGCACCGTCTGATGGCGTAATGCGGCCATGAGCATGAGCAGTTCTTAAATAAAGTAGGGTCTACCATTCCCCTAGATGCCTGGCATCCTATCAAGGTCACCACGGCAAATTATGAAGTTTACATTTTTCCGCAAGGCGAGGTTAATCCCTGACTTCTGATCGATCCTGCAGATGCCATACCGAATTGTGTGTAATGGCACAAAGCATAAAAGCCCAGAAGCAAGGTCTGGTCTGGCTTTAACGTCTTCCCGCTTCACACTATTACACACAATTCGGTATGGCATCCGTGTCGACGTGCGTAGACATGTGGTTTTGAACGTGATAGAAGGCTTGACAGATGGGCGGATAGTCGCTCTATTTGGGATCTATCAGGCAAGTGACTAGTCACTTTCAGAAGAAACCAGCTCCAGCTCTCGATATTCAAAGTCTGTCAGCTTGTCTTCTCCGGGTAGTTCTACATAGTAGATGTAGTATGGTTCTGTACGTCGTCTCTCCTTATCCACCGATCTGACAATGCCTATGGCTCTACTGCTATCCGCTGGCCCACTACGAAACAGGTTCCCTACTACTCGTACTCTATCGCCAACTTCAAATGCCCGTGTACTCATACCAATGCTCCTTTGCTAACTATCAGAGAAGTAATGTTGCTTGTCACACAGATTATGGGCGAACCTTAAGTAATGATACCACGTCAGAAGTTGTCAGATGGTTTTCCATCCGGCAGGATTCAATCACTCTTCTCTTTACACAATATTCGAGATGGCATCCGCCTCATACCCTGCTTCAAGCGACTCAACCACAGCCCTGTGAAAAAATCTATCATAACGTAGTACCTTGCCGCGCCACTTCTTTCCGGGGTTGCGTGGCAGTTGATTGCTTCTGAGCGTGTAAATCACGATGACTCCAGGCGTGATATCCTCATCTCGTAGCTGATGTCTTTCCATACTCATACCTTCTCTTCATTAGTCTATGTCATGAAGGGTTACACTACAGGTATGCCCCTTAATAGCGTGCTACTAGAAATGTACTTCCGTCAAGGGGTATGCTTCTGATACACTAGCTCCACTACACTAGGAGAGAACACATGATACGGCTGCGAGTGAAAGAGGTTGCTCAGGCAAAGGGGATTGGCATGTTAAAATTGTCCAGGCTAGCCGATGTGAGTTATCGCACCGTGCAAGGGGTCTGGCGTGACCCCTATCGAGAAATCAGCATCAAAACACTAGAGAAGTTCGCCAAAGCTCTTGACGTGTCGTCTCATGAACTGATTGAAGATGTGCCAGAGGAAGGTTCCTGATAATAGTACTCAAGAAGCAAGCAGACAGAATTGTTACACCATCTGCTTGCTTATGTCTTTGGGTTTGTCAAGTGTATAATCGCCATTTATAAATATTTTGGTAACAGGTGAGAATCGATACTTTCGTCTCTTTCTCTCTCGCAGGAGCTTGGCTGCTGCGGTTAGATCCAAAGGCAACGCTGTGACATCAAGGCAAGGCAAGTTGTGTATGCCTGGGATAGAAGGAACCTTTCGGTGAGAAGCGAGGTTCCTTCCTCTTTGTACTGTCCTACCGTCAGTCAATCTCTGAAAGATGCCCAGGGTAGACAGTGACCTGGGCCTGTCGCTGCCTGGAGAGTGCAACAAGCGTGTAGTGACCTGGGGGAACAACCCGAAAGTGACAGAGGAACCGGCGCTGTTCCGCGATTCGGTGTTCAACGACATTGGATGCTGCCTCGATGGGTCCAGTAGTTTCCTCTACATGTATTTTGATAATAGTGGTATTTCTTCTTCTCAGGAGAATAAAACAGGGGTATGGGATAGTAATTATAACGGAGTGTGGCATTTTCCAAACGGCACAACGCTTTCAGCAAACGACTCAACGGCGGATGCGAATAACGGTACAATTAATGGTGCAACTGCTACTACAGGGAAAATAGGTGGAGCTGCCAGTTTCAACGGAACAAGTAGTGAAATTAGTCTTGGTAGTACGGGTCTACCATTCCCCTACAGCACTCTTCAGAAAAATCGAGCCACATGATACGATGGGAAAATCGCTCATGCCAACGCTCCTTGTCCTCGGCTCCACAGGATACTCATGGCTGGTTTGACCACCGTGGCTATCAGCCTGGTCTCTCCGGCTGTGAAGAGCAAGATTCGAGAAGTTTTTTGCTGGCCAGGGTGGTATACTGTTTCTACGTACAAGAGGGAAACAGAAGTTGGTCTACACGAGAGGAAACACCATGAGAACAGTCATTTCCAAAGACGGTACGCCCATCGCGTTCGATCAATCGGGTCAGGGACCCGCGCTCATCCTGGTGACTGGCGCACTGACCACACGTGCCGACTGGGCTCCCCTGGCAGCATGCCTTGCGCCGCACTTCAGCGTGTTCGCCTACGACCGGCGTGGCCGAGGGGAAAGTGGGGACACCGCGCCCTATGCAGTCGAGCGCGAGGTCGAAGATCTCGATGCCCTGCTCACCGAGGCTGGGGGGTCAGCCTTCGTCTTTGGGCATTCCTCGGGAGCCGCGCTTGCTCTGGAAGCGGCCGTACAGCTCGGCGAGAAAGTCACGAAGCTTGCCATGTATGAGGCCCCGTACAATGATGAGAGTGAGGCGAAGCTTGCATGGAGAGCCTACATCCAACAACTGACTGAAGCTTTAGCAGCCGATCACCGAGGCGATGCCGTGGCGCTGTTTATGCAGTATGTTGGGATGCCAGCCGAGCAGATTAAAGCCATGCATCAGACCCCGACATGGCCACAGCTTGAGGCGATCGCGCCGACGCTTGCCTATGACCACACTGCTATCCTGGGCAAAGACAGGTCGGTGCCCATCGAACGAGCGGCGCACGTCCTCGTGCCGACCCTGGTCATGAACGGTGGCGCGAGCTATCCTTTTATGTATGAGACGGCGCGAGCGCTGAGCCAGGCGATACCTCATGCGCAGCTGCGTACCCTGGAAGGTCAAGACCACGGCCCGGCTGACGACGTGCTCGCTCCTGCCTTGCAAGAGTTCTTCCTTGGCTGAGACAGCCCCCTCTCTCGCACATTCCCTGGAGCGAGAGAGAAGCCAGAAGAGTGATATTGGCTCGTCTATTGCGTGGAACAGAACCGTACACCCGCTTCCCTTTGGGAGATTGGCCATACAAGCGAGTTAAGGCGATATTGGACCCGCACTCATCGAGAAAGGCCAGTTTGCCTGCATCCAGTGTTTGGGCCTGTTCTCGCCAGCCTGCGCGATCAGCTTCCTTCTGTTCACTCGCACGTAACGTCTTTTTCTTTCGGGTCCAGCCCAGGCGATGGATCGCACGGCTCATCGAGGCTGTGCTCACTTGCATGCTATGCTCCGATTCCCAAAGCTCGCAGTGTTCTGCAAGTGTCGCATCGGGGTATGCTTCAAGTTGAGATCGTAGTCCAGCTTGCAGGGCCGCTCCTTTCTTAGCTGGGCGTCCGGGAATGGCTTTGGCTCTCACCTCGCCCGTCTCGCGGCGCAGCTTAAGATAACGCTTGATCGTGGCTTGTGAAACCTCAAATGTCTTGATAATCTCTGCTCGTGGTTTTCCTTGGTTAACAGCATGCAGAATCCGTCGCCGTAAATCTTGAGAATATGCTCGCATGCCTTCATTCTGTCATAGGGATCAATCTTTCTGTATACCGCTGTAGCATCCTATCAAGGTCACCACGGCAAATTATGAAGTTTACATTTTTCCGTAAGGCGAGGTTAATCCCTGACTTCTGATCGATCCTGTGTGCCGGTCTCATATGAGATGGCACCCGTCGCAATACTCTCCGTGGCTTTCATTTCCGGTTTTGTGGCCTCATTGGAGAATACTATAGTGTCTGCACTTGCAAATTGCAAGTATTCAAATGAAGAAATGAAGAAGGAGAATCGAGATGAGAAACACCGTGAGCGTTCAACTGACGAGCCCAAGCGCAAGCTCATTGACCCATCGCAAACTGATCCTGACCTCTGCATTGTGGATCATTCAGGGGGTGCTCGCCCTGCTCTTTCTGTTCGCTGGGAGTATAAAGCTGATCATGCCGATCGAAATGTTGACGGCGCAGATGGCGCTGCCGCTGCCGGGCCTCTTCCTGCGGTTCATCGGCACCGCCGAGGTCGCAGGGGCGATTGGCCTGATCCTGCCGGGCCTCTTGCGCATTCGACCGCTCCTGACCCCGCTGGCCGCCTGTGGGCTCGTGATCATCATGATCGGGGCGACGGTGGTTACACTGGCAGGCGGTGAAGGCGTCTCAGCGCTGGTCCCGCTGATGGTGGGGCTGCTCTGTACGTGTGTCGCCTACGGTCGCCGATCCTGGGGTTGGGCGTAGCACCGTCGCCTTCCCACGTCAGCAGCCCCATGTCGCTCCGACAGCTCTTGCTCCCGTGATAGGGAGCTACTGTGTCAGTGAGAAATTCGACAGCGACTCGATCACCGTCAAGAGTGCAGAATGATCCAGGCCTCCCTTGCCGTTGGCAACCAGAGAGGTAAACAATTGCTCTACCAATGTCCCCATCGGCAAAACAACCTCGTATTCTTGCGCGATCTGTTTCACGATTTTGAGGTCTTTGAGGTGAAAAGCCGCTTTGCCTCCCGGCTCGAACGAATGCTGGATCATGGACGAACCTCGCAGGTCCATGAAACGGTTCTGAGCTAAGCCACCACTGAGCACTTTCAGAATGATGTCGGGTGCGACGCCTGCCTTTGCACCCAGCACGAGTGCTTCCGAGATGGCCTCGATGATGAGGGCAACGAGCACCTGATTACAGGCTTTCACAATCTGACCGGAGCCGCTGGGGCCGCAATACGTGATCGTTTTCCCAAGGACGGAAAAGAGCGGTTGTGCTCGCTGGAAATCCTCCTCGCTTCCTCCGACCATAATGGAGAGCGTGGCGAACTTTGCCCCCTCTTCGCCTCCACTCACCGGAGCGTCGAGTGTGCGCACCCCATAGGGTTCAAGGATGCTGGCAATATGCTTTGTCGTGAGAGGTGAGATGGTACTCATATCGATGAAAAGCATGCCTTCACGTACGCCCTCTTGTAAGCCATCAGCCCCTACGACGATGGATTCGACATCTGGGCCATCTGGCAACATCGTAATCACAATATCGCTCTGTTCAGCTACCTCTCGTGGTGAGTGTGCGGCTAACGCTCCTGCGCTGGCAAGTTCGTCCATGGCGGGACGACTGCGATTGAACACCGTGAGGGGGTAGCCAGCGGTGAGCAGATGTCGTGCCATTGGCCTCCCCATAAGTCCGAGGCCGATAAAACCAATGCGTTCAGTCATGATGTCCTCCCGTAATCCTTGTCTACAAGCACGTCCCAAAGTAATTAGCGGGCGAGCCAGCCGCCGTCTACGACCAGCAGGTGCCCGTGCAGGTAATCGGACGCGGGAGAAGCCAGGAAGACGACGGCCCCTGCCATATCTTGAGGCGTCCCCCAGCGACCGGCGGGAATACGCTCGCTGATTTGCCGCTCACGCTCAGGGTTGGCTCGGAGCGCGGAGTTGAGATCGGTGTCCATGTAGCCTGGGGCGATGGCGTTGACGTTGACGCCGTGGCTGGCCCACTCGTTGCACAACGATTTGGTCAGTCCGGCGATAGCATGTTTGCTCGCGGTATAGGCTGGGATGGTAATGCCGCCCTGGACAGACTGTACCGAGGCGATGTTGATAATCTTCCCACGGCCCTGTCGTAACATCTGGCGTCCAAAAACCTGGCAGAAAAGAAACACTGCCCGCAGATTCACGTTGATGACGGTATCCCAATCTTCCATGGGGAAATCAACAGCCGGGGCACGACGTTGCACGCCTGCGTTGTTGACCAGGATATCAACATGTCCAAAGGACGAGAGCGCTGCGTCTAGGGCTTCCTTCGCCGCTGTTTCCATGCTGATATCGAGCGTCAGGGGAAGGAAACGTCGGCCTATACTGGTGACCCGCTCCGCTAATGCCTCAGTATGAGAGGTGTGCTGGATCGAGATGATATCTGCTCCCGCCTCAGCGAGGGCAGCCGCCATGCCAAATCCCAGACCGCGGCTGGCACCTGTGACAAGAGCCACTTTTCCGTCGAGTCGAAACTGATCGAGAATCAAGAGCTTCCTCCTTCATGTCTAATAGGTGAGAATGCCACCATCGGCGTTCAGTGCCTGCCCGGTCATATAGCGCGAGTCCGGGCCGACCAGGAATGAGACGATGGCCGCGGCATCAGCGCCATGGCCGATGTAGCCGAGGGGAATGCGGGCGTTGCGTTCCGTGCGTATCTCGGCTGGTGTTTGCCCGGTGAGGCGGGCGACTTCATGGTCCACCACATCCTGCATCGGTGTCTCAATCATACCTGGACAGACCGCGTTGACGCGCACACCGTACTTGGCACTATACATAGCCAGCGTTTTCGTGATCGCCAGCACCGCCGCCTTGCTGACATTGTAAATGGGATGATACGTCGTACTCGCCATTTTCCCCGCGATGGAGGCCATATTGACGATGCGCCCACTGCGCTGGTCGAGCATATGTTTGAGAGCCAGCTGGCAACAAAAATAGGTGGCCTTCGCATTCACATCCATGACGAGATCCCAATGTTCCTCGCTCACCTCAAGTGGCAGAGCGATGCGCTGCACGCCCGCATTGTTGACCAGCGCATCAAGACGGTGAAAGGTTGAAAGCGCGGTCTCGATCATGCGCTGGCGGTCATCAGCATGTAGGATATTCAGTGCAAGCGCAATGGCTTCGCCTCCGTTTGCTCGGATCTCATCAGCCACGTGTGCAACCGCATCACCTTGCAGGTCTGCCAGGACAAGCTTCATCCCATCCTGGCTCAGGCGCAGCGCTATGGCGCGCCCAATGCCCTGTCCGGCTCCAGTAACAATAGCGACCTGTCCCTTTACAGGCTGTTCCATAGTATAGACTCCTCTCTTTTCGTCGGCTTAGTAGCCGAGTTCACCTCTAAGAGCGCCTGGATGCCCGTCTCCGTTCACGGGACGGGAGGAAAGGCGTTCCTTGTTTGGGGCTGGGGCATCCTGTCTGGGGGACAGGTATAGTTGGGGTTTCAGACACGTGTTCGTTCAACTGTTTTATCTCCTTGACATGTCGTTGAATACCTGATACCATCCGAGGTATGAAAACGGTGATAACAGCTAAGCTCAACGACGGCTTCCCAATTCCAAGCATTGCGGACCACGCAACTGGCATATCGGGATGCGTTGAACTTTGTCAGTCAGTATGCCTTTGAGCACGGCAAGATGAGCAATCGCGTTGCTTTGCAAGATGGAACCTATGATGAGGTTCGTGCCCGTTTTCAGTTGCCCTCCCAAATGGCCTGTAGCGTTCCCCGCCAGGTGGGAGCGACCTACAAAGCCTTGTGGACGAAGGTCAAGCAGAATGCCGAAGAACGCCTCGCCGGTTTGACCAAGAAACGCTACAAAGGGCTGGACAAGCCCCCAAAGTGCTCTCTCTGGACGGGTGATTGTCTGCTACACCGGATACGAGAAACATCTGGCTCTCATCCAAAAAGGGGCTGAGATTGGAGCTGCCAAACTGTGGTACGACAAGCCACGCAAGCAGTTCTACCTGCTCGTCTCCCTGCAAGTCGAGAGAGCCTCGCCCGCACCCGAAACGCATACAGGGATAGTCGGTGTGGATGTCGGAGTCCGCTACCTGGCTGTCAGCAGCACCACACGAGGAGAACAGTCCTTCTATTCTGGCAAATCTCTTGTCCCCAAAGCCAACCACTATGCGAGACTGAGAAAGCGTCTTCAGAAAAAAGGCACTCGTGCCGCGACACGACGACTTGTCGTGATTAGCGGACGAGAGAGACGGTTGAAGCAAGACGCCAATCATGTGGTCTCCAAGCGTATCGTGACCCGACACCCACACAGTCTGATTGGACTGGAAAACCTGACAGATATCCGTGAGCGTACCAAACGCAAGAAGGGCAAGAAAGCTACAAGCGCGCAGCGCAAAGCGAACGCTCGCCACTCCAAGTGGTCGTTTGCTGAGCTGCAAGCCATGATCGCCTACAAAGCCCTCTTGCATGGGTCGATGGCTGTCAAGGTGGATGCCCATTACACCAGCAAGGCTTGCCCAATGTGTGGACATACCTGTGATAAGAACCGTCCTCGTCAAGGTCTGTTGTTTCTCTGTCAGAACTGCCATTATACCCTCCATGCGGATTTAGTGGGCGCGAGAAACATTGCGATGCGAACGTTGCTCATCCGGCAAGACTGGGTGAGCACGGGCTGCTTGTCAGTCAGCCCTGATGTGTCAAGCCACGAAGCCAAAGCAGCCCGTCTGCAAAGATATGCTGAGTTGCGGTGGAGCTGAGACACAAGCCCGTCCCGTTCTACGGGACGTGGTAACTGACA
>WNGR01011591.1_pt1 | contig 14783 bp, 22 predicted proteins | sample 5407581 | NCBI WGS metagenome assembly WNGR01 (sample SAMN13153383, study PRJNA577476) | soil metagenome | isolation source: 80 cm soil or saprolite under Garry oak tree replicate 2 | place: USA:California | collected 2016-06-15
CGTCGGCGAGAAAACGCTGGTAGCGCTGGATCAAAGTTCCACGGATCAGGCGGGATGGAAACTGCATCGTGTGAATATAATTCACTCCAAAGAAAAATCCCACTCGCCAGCGGTTTGTTGCGCTGGCCATACTCCTTTGTTAGGTTCGATAAAAAATCATACTTTGAGACAGAGAAGAAATGACAAAACAAGCGCTCAAATACGTCGGCCAAAGTGTTCCACGCGTTGACGGCATCGAAAAGGTTACCGGCAAGGCAAAATTTCTCGGCGACCTGGTCATTCCTGGAATGCTGCATGGAAAAATTTTCCGCAGTCCCTATCCCCACGCCCGGATTCTTTCCGTTGATGCTTCCAAGGCAGAGGCTTTGCCGGGCGTCGCAGCCGTGCTCACGGCGGCGGATATCGGCGATCTCGTTCCAACTTATAATGGACGGCCTGTCATTGCGATGAATAAAGTTCGTTATGTCGGAGAGCCCGTGGCAGCGGTGGCGGCGACAGGTTCGTCGACGGCCGAGGAGGCGATCTCGCTCATCGACGTGCAATACGAAGAGCTTCCCGCCGCGGTCGGAATCGACGCGGCCCGCGCTCCGGGCGCGTCGTTGATTCACGAGGACCGCAGCGACAACATCTGCAGCCACGAACGTGTGGAGCGCGGCAACGTGCAAGAGGGCTTCGCTCAGTCCGATGTGGTCGTGGAGGACCATTTCACTTTTCCAATGGTCTATCACTACGCGATGGAGCCACGGCAGCAAGTCATACACGAAATTCGAGCCGGTCGTGGCTGCACTTGCACGCAAAGCTGGTGCGCCGGTGCGGGTATGCAATTCAGTCACCGAATCCATGATTACCGTTCGGCGCCATGCGGCAAAGGTGCGGCTCAAAACCGGATTCAAAAAAGATGGCACGATTATGGCGCGGGAGGCGGAAATTTATCTGGACACCGGCGCCTACGATGATAACGGGCCGCAGGTGACAATCCGAGCGGCGACGCGAGTGATCGGGCCTTACCGGATTCCGAATATCCTCACCAACGCCTACTCGGTTTATACAAACTCCGGCTCGGCGGGTTCGTTTCGCGCCATCGGCGCGCCGCAAGTGATCTTCGCCGGCGAGTCGCAGATCGACGTCGCGGCGGCCCGTCTGGGAATGGATCCTGCGGAGCTTCGGCTTAAAAATCTCTTGAAGCGAGGCGAAGAACTCAGGCCGGGACTAAAAGGCATCGATGCAAACCTCACATCGGGACTCAAGAAACTCATCCGTGCCAGCGAATGGAAACAAACAGTTAAGAAGAAGACCGCTCCGGTGGGACTTGCCTGCGCGGTGACGAATGCTGGAGCGACGCCGGTTTCCATCGCCATGGCTCGGCTTCAGTCGGACGGCGTGGTGAACATTCTCGCCGGCAGCACGGAAATGGGACAGGGGGTGCGGACGGTCTTGTCTCAAATCGCGGGCGAAGAGCTCACCGTACCGCTGGATCAGATTCGCATCATGGGCGCGGACACCAAGGTGACGCCGTACGATAGCTCGACGGGTTCCAGCCGCTCGACCACTTGTATGGGGAATGCGGTTCAGGCGGCAGCGCGAGATCTCAAGAAGCAACTGGTCAAGATTGCCGCGGACGCGTTCCGCGTCCCTCAGAGGCAGGTCCGGTTGCAGGAGGGCGCGCTGATTTGCGGCGAGGCGCGCCTGACGTTCAAGGAAGCTTTGGAGCGGCGTTTTGGCAAAGGCTCCGGCGGCGAACTGATCGGTCACGGTGATACGAACCCCGCCATCACGGATTACAAGCTGCCGGTTTTCTGGGAAGTCGGGATGGGAATGGTGGAGTTGGATATCGACGAAGAGACGGGCGAAGTACGAATCAAGCGATTGATCTCGGTCGCCGATGTCGGAAAGGCAATTCATCCCGAAGGCTGCGTCGGCCAGGAAGAAGGCGCGGCGATGATGGGAATTGGTCACACGCTGTTTGAGCAGATGGTGTACGACTCCAATGGCCAGCTGCTCAATCCGAATCTGGTCGATTACCGCGTGCCGAGTTTCACCGATGTGCCGGACGAGTTTCATACTGTTTTGGTTGAAAACGGCGATGGGCCCGGCCCGTACGGCGTGAGAGGAATGGGCGAGGGCGGACTGTTGTCCACCGGGCCATCGGTGGCTAATGCCTTGGCGCGGGCGACCGGCGTGCGCATCATGGATCTGCCGTTGACGCCCGAGCGCGTATGGCGGGCGCTCAAGGACAGCAAGAGATAGTTGCCAGCACGAATTGCCGGAATGGAGCAGCGGAGCATTGGAGCCTGGACTGTAGGATCGGTTCGATCGGCCAATACTCCATCACTCCAATACCGTCAGTTTGCTTGGGGTGCCCCTGGCTCTTACATCTTTATACGGAGGAAGCATGGCATCCAGTGTCCCGAGGCTCGAGATTCGGTCGGCCACGAAGTCTGATGTCCCGGTTATTCTTTCGTTTATTAAAAAGCTTGCTGATTACGAACGGTTGTCTCATGAGATGGTGGCGACGGAAGGGATGCTGCGAAAAACATTGTTCGGCCGACAACGAACCGCGGAAGTCGCCATTGGCTACTACAAAAAAGAACCCGTTGGCTTCGTTCTTTTCTTTCCCAACTATTCAACGTTCCTCGGACAACCCGGGCTTTACATCGAGGACTTGTTCGTTGATGAATCTCACCGGCGACGGGGCTTTGGCCGGGCCCTGTTGTTATATGTTGCCCGGCTGGCGAGTGAGCGTGGCTGTGGCCGCCTTGAATGGTCCGTGCTCGACTGGAACGAGCCGGCGATCAACTTTTACAAAAAATTAGGCGCCATACCGATGAGTGAGTGGACGGTGTTTCGCGTCACGGGCGAGAGTCTTGTGCGGCTCGCGAAGGCTTGAGCAGAACGCATTCACTCGTTGACTGAGGATCGCTCTAAACCGGGGATCGCGCGATGATGGGACTGGAAATTCACGGACTGTTCGGTCTGCTTATTCTCGCCGCGGACGTTTGGTCGATCATCAATATCTCTCAAAGCAGTATTTCGACGGGAAAGAAGGTCGCGTGGATCGTCGGTGTCTTGGTTTTCCCGGTGGTTGGATTTTTGTTTTGGCTCCTCGCCGGGCCCAGAGAAAAGTAGGGCTCAATTCGCGCTCCGGACGAGGATCTCAGTCTGAACCGGGTTCGTTTAGCGTCCGCTCTCGTTTCTTCTTTTTGATCGGGATATCAATCGAAACCCGAGTGCCTTTACCCGGGGCGGTGTCGATCGCCAGATGACCGTCCACGTTTTGAATTCGTTCTCTCATGATTCGAAGGCCGTAGTGGCTGCCACCTTCCGTGGCAGCGAAGTCGAAGCCCGATCCATTATCTTGCAGCGTCGCCCGATAGGTGTTCCTTTCTCGGGACAGGCGCAACTTGAGTTCCGTCGCGCGCGAGTGCCGAATGGCGTTGATTACGCCTTCTCGCAAAGCAAAATAGAGCTCTCGCTCGACTTCTAGCGGAAGGCTGTGGGGGCTTATCTCGCATTGGAAATCCAGCTTCAAACCCGCTCTTGCCCGGAAGATTTCCAGCTCTTCCCTCAGTCTTCGCTCGAGGGTTCCGGCGATGAGATCGCTTTGCGTTTGACTGTCGGCGAGCAAGAGGCGGATTTCGGTGATGGCTTTATCGGTAGTCCTCTCTATCGTCTGAAGTTCTTGCTCGAGCGCCTCCGGATGTTCCGTGAGTTCGCGCCTGCAGACCTCAGCCCTGAGCCTGATGCTCGAGAGTAGCTGCAATACCCGGTCATGCAGCTCGCGGTGAATTCGCCGCCGCTCTTCCAAGACAGCCGCTGTGGCCGTGTTGTTTTGGAGATCGACGTTCTTAGGCTGTTTCTTTTTCAACGTTAGGTGGTTCTGAAAGAATCGCTAAGACCGACGGATGGGCCTGTTCGATCGACGAGCTTTTTGCCGAGCGCGGTTTCGTAACGAGTCATGTGCTTGCTTGGATGTCGGTCCTAGGTTTTGTCCCTTCGCTCCGAGAGCGGTTTCGTGGTTGAGGGTGAATTCTGAATTCATAAACTATTCTATCCTGAAGTACGGTACTAAATAAAAGCCTCACGGACAAAGAGACTCTCTAGCGGCGGTGACTCCTTAATGAGGCCCTGTTCGACTTGATAACGGGCCAAAGCCAGGATCGTTCGTTTTTCCGTTTCTCCCATCATGTAAGCGTAAGGATCTTCGCCTATGGCTGCTTTCTCCCGTTCTTGCCCTGCGATTTGCTCCGCCGTTAGGTACTTCGTCGCCAGCTTCTTGGCTTCGCGAAAGGCTTCGAGAAGTTTTGCCGGCAGGTCCGAATATTTCTCTATGGCTTCTTCTTTCATCGCGATCAGGTGGATGATTGGATAGATGCGTTTTTCGCGCACCCAGCGAATAATTTCCTCTGCGTCGTCGAAAAGGGGCTTAACTCCGGGAAACTCACCCATCGCTTTGGGCAAGACCCCGCCACCGAAGAGACCGGGATAGCCCGAGTCGCCGGCCACCAGTGCAGCGTGGATATCGCCTTGGCTCAGCAGTTTGGCGAGGTGTGGTTTTTCATGGCCGAAAGGCGGGGGCGGATCCAACCGTTCGACCTTCACGGGGAGTTCGCGACCAATATAAACCTCGCGCCCGGATACGTACCAATTCATGTCCGTCGTCTTGAGGCCGTACTCGTCGAGCAAAAAACCCCGAGCCCACACCACCGCCGTGGCGCCATAGCGGAAGCAGCCGATTTTCTTCCCCTTCAACTCACTCGGATGGTTGAGTTTGCCTTCGCAGTGATAGATGTTCCGCTGGCGCGGGCCGCGCTCGAAAAAAATTGGCAAGGCGAAGAATCGAAAACCTTTCTCGCGTGTTCGTAGAAAGGTCGCCGCGGAATATTCGCCGATATCCCACTCTCCCTGCGCGAATCGATAGTGGCGTTCGCCGGCGCTTGGATCATGCGTGATCTCGAGTTCGTAGCCGTCGATGGCGATCTCGCCGTCGATCAACGCCCGTGTGCGCGGGTGATAGGGGAGGCCCAACGTTATGCGAGTTTTTGCCATCGTGTTCTTCTCTCCGATTGTAGTTAGCGTGTCCCTGTAGCCCGTTTGTCTCCGGCAAGTCCAAGGTGGCGGTCTAAAAATTCCAATGCGCGTGGCCAAGAAGCTTCCTCGGCATGGCGACGGTAACTTTCTTTGGTGCCGTCCATGAAGGCGTGCCCGCGTTCGAATATGAGCAAAACTCATGCGCCTTGTTGAACTTCGTCAATTCCGCGTTCGATTCAACCAGTTGCCACCTGGATGCCGTCATTAGCACCTCATTGAGTTAGCTGCGTGTATCGCAGCCGGTTGGACGTGTCAAGTTGTTTTCGAAGGCCGGTCTCCATCGTCCAAGAAGAAAAATATCTCCTTTAGACTGGAAACTCGTAGCGGGAAATCCGATCTGTTGTCGCCGTCTCGGTCCAAGAGAATTCCTTTGAGACCCGCGTTCATTGCGCCGCGAACGTCGTTCTCACCGCTGTCGCCGACGTGAAAGGCGTTCTCCGCGGTCAGGCCATGCCGACTCAGGGCCGCCGCAAAAATTTCCGGCGCCGGCTTCGCGTGGCCGACGCGGCTTGAGATAAAAATATGTTCGAAGCAGTCGGCGGCGCCCAGACCCTCAAGGATATTGATTAGTCGTGAGTCGAAGTTGGATATAACGTCAAGAATCAATCCGCGTTTTTTGAGAGCGGACAGGGTTTCCAGCACTTCCGGATAGAGGGACCAGGATTGCGGTTGCGCAAAGTAGGCGAAGACCTCCGAGAAATAGTCATCGAAACTTTCGAAGCGGCCCCACGGTTCGAAGATCCGCTCAACGAGTTGCTTCCACCAGCGGCGCTCGAGGACCTGAATGTCGCTCGCCGTTGCTCCAGAAAAGGCGAGCGGAGGTGCAGACTCAAAACATAATCGAAACCGGCTCGAGATTTCAGAGGGTGCGACACCCATGCCGTATTTCTTGGCAATCCAGGCATAGCTTTCTCCCACTCGTCGGACAGGCTTGATCAACGTACCCGCCGCATCGAAGAAAACGGCTTTAATGGCCATAGTCACGTCGAACTCACGAATGACCCGTGATTTGCAACGACGGTAGCATTCTTTATAATAGAAATCGATGTCGGGTAAGGATGCACTCATCATTGTCGATGTGCAGAACGATTTTTGTCCGGGCGGCGCTTTGGCAGTGAACGACGGCGACAAAGTGGTTCCCGTTCTCAATCGTTATATCGAGAAGTTCAGCCAAGCCGGCCTGCCAATTTTCGCGACGCGCGACTGGCATCCGGAAAAGACGATTCATTTCAACACTCATGGCGGTCAATGGCCGCCACACTGCATACAAGGAACTAAGGGAGCGGAGTTTCGCGCCGATCTCGCCTTACCGCAAGATGTCGTGATTGTCTCAGCTGGCATGGCTCCCGATGAGGAGGGTTATTCAGGATTTGAGGGCAGGGATCATAAAGGAGCGCGATTAGCCGATCTTTTGCGTACCTATGGTGTCGAGAGGATCTTCGTAGGCGGCTTGGCTACCGATTACTGTGTCAAGCACACGGTCCTCGACGGTCTAAAGGAAGGGTTCAAAGCCGTTTTGCTCGAGGACGCGGTTCGTGGTGTGAATCTCGATCCCGACGATTCGAAACGAGCGATCGAAGAAATGCTACGCGCCGGTGCGGAAAAGCGCATCGAGCCTTAACTGCCAATCCCACATTAGGGCGCCGACCTAAAAATTCAATTTCGTCCAACCGGTTCTTTGCTTTCCGTAATTTTTTCGTCTGTTGTCGAAGCGGGAGATCTGTTGTTTAATAGCTCCATGAAAGGCCGAGGTTAAAGAGCATGGCTGTGAATGGCAATGAGTTTTACAGGGAAGAAATGGCGGCCGCGGAGCGGGCCGCCAGAGAAGCCGGGTCCATTATCATGGGGCTGTTCAAGGGCAAGTTCGATGTTCAGGAAAAAAGCAAAAACAATCCTGTAACTACCGCGGACATTGAGGCTAATCAGAAGATCCGCGAGATTGTCCGTGGACGCTTTCCTAAGGATGGTTGGCTTTCCGAGGAAGACAAAGATAGTTCTCATCGGCTGAGTTTGTCCCGGGTGTGGGTGATCGATCCCATCGACGGCACCAAAGAGTTTATCGAGGGAGTGCCGCAGTTCGCGGTTTCCATTGGCTTTGTGGTTGATGGGCGACCGAAGGTGGCGGTGGTTTACAATCCCGCGGAAGATAGCTTCTATAAAGCGGCAGCGGGCCAGGGAGCATTTCTAAACCATCAGCCGATTCACACGAGTCCGCGAAGTGACATCGACGGGGCGTTGCTGCTGGTCAGCCGTTCCGAGCCGCAACGGAAGTTCCAGGTATTCGTGGACCGCTGCGAGATCAAACCCGTTGGCAGTATCGCTTTTCGGCTGGCGAAGGTCGCCGGCGGCGATGGCGATGGGACGCTCACCTTTCGCTCGATTCACGAATGGGATGTTTGTGGTGGGGTGCTGCTCGTAGAAGAGGCCGGCGGCATAGTCGTCGACGGCAGCGGCAAACAGCTCATGTTCAACCGGCAGGAAATCAGGCATCGGGGCGTCGTTGCCGCCAACACCCAATTGGCCCAGGGACTACAGGGTTTGTGGTCGAAAGCGATGGCGGAGAAAGTCTGACGCGTCGAGCCAACTGACTTACCGAGATCTTATGCGTCGTTGCGCTTATTGTGGAGATCGTATCGGTTTCTGGTCGCGCGTGTGCTCGGACTGTAAGAAACTCATGACGCGCGTCGAGGAGTTAAGAGGGAAGGTTGGCTATGGGGAGTTTCTCGACGGACTAGAGCGGACGGGTGTGGCTAAGGAAAAAATCGTGGTGTTTCTCAAGGCCGACCCGGACGGAAACGGCAGCGTTCAAGATCAAGTCACGGCGGAAATGGCCATGGAACTCATGAAGGTGATGGGTATTTCCGGGCAACAAACACCGCAAGAAGTCAAACGCATTCGTGATTCGGTCACGAAAGATTCCAAGTAAACTCCTCCCTTGAAAGCGCATGGAGATAACCATCTACCTATCGCTGGTGTTTCTGACGCTGTATGTCATCGGCCTGATTATTCGCCGAATCATTTTTCTACGCGCCCGACGCCGGATGAGGGAGGAGAGCCGCTGGGGGGGCCGAATCATCGCCCGGGCCGATGAAGTGGAGCCCGGATCGGTGAAGAAATTTTGGCTCATCTGCCAGAAATATCGCGTCGATGGGTTTTTGATCAACGACGCCGGCAACTTTTACGCCTACGTGAATCGCTGTCGCCACATGACGACGCCGTTGGATTTTGTTCGCGACCAGTTTTTCAGCGAAGACCGCCGCTATCTCATGTGCTACACGCACGGCGCGCTGTACGAACCGGCCACGGGGTTTTGCATCGCGGGACCTTGCAAGGGAGAGTCTCTTTATCGACTTCCGGTTCAAGTGGACCGAGGGGATATTTTGGTGGGTTGTCCGGAAGGCGACTTGTCCTTTTTAGCCGAGTGATGGCTGGCGGGAATTCCACCGTGGACAAAAGAAAATCCAAGAGAAAGCTCGTCGGCCAAGTCGGTGAACTCGCCCACGGTGAGAGCAAGAAATTTACGCTTCGCTGCGGCGGAATCGGCGTTGAAGCATTTCTGATCAGTTACGAAGGTAGTCTGCATGCCTATCTCAATCGCTGCCGCCATATCGCCCTCTCGCTGGATTGGCTGGATAACCAGTTTTTTTCCGAAGATAAACGATTTCTTATCTGCGCCAATCACGGCGCCACCTACGAGCCGAAAACGGGCGAGTGTATCTGGGGCCCATGCACCGGCGCTTGGCTTCAGGGCGTGCCGCTTGAGATCGAGGGGCAGAAGATATTCGCCTGTTGTCCGGAATTGGAAGAGCAAAATGGAGTCTAGTCCTTCGGTTCAGAGAATGCTCCGAGAGGAGGAAGGTTCATGAACGATTGTCTTTTCTGCGGCATTACCGGCGGCAAAGTCAAAGGGAATATCGTTTATCAGGATGATTCCGTCGTGGCCTTTAAAGACATCAAGCCTAGAGCTCCGGTGCATATTCTGATCATTCCGCGCAAGCACATCCCAACGCTTTTAGATCTGGAACCGGCGGATGGTCCACTCATCGGCGCTATCTTCTTTGCCGCCGCAAAACTAGCCCAAGAGCACGGTATCGCCGAGAATGGCTACCGGATTGTCGTCAACTGCGGCGCCGATGCCGGCCAATCGGTCTTTCATTTGCACTACCATTTACTCGGCGGTCGTCACATGGGTTGGCCGCCGGGCTAGACGAGCAATCACACGCATTTCGAAAACGTCGTCGGAGGATTCCATGCCAACGGTCGAATGGCGCAGTCCAGCAAGTGAAATGGCAGTCCAGCAGTTCGATATCGCCGCGGCCAAGCTCAATCTTGACGCGAATGTAGCCGGCCGATTACGACGGCCGGAACGGGCGATGATCGTCAGCGTTCCCACCAGGATGGACGACACCCGGGTTCATGTCTTCACCGGTTATCGCGTGCAGCATAATGATGTGCTGGGGCCGTTTAAAGGGGGGATTCGCTATCATCCTGCGGTCAATCTCGGTGAAGTTTCGGCGTTAGCCATGTGGATGACGTGGAAATGCTCCCTCGTGGGCTTGCCGTTAGGCGGAGCGAAGGGGGGCGTCGCTTGCGATCCGGCGGAGCTCTCGCGCCACGAGCTTCAATCCATGACCCGGCGCCGGGGTCAAGGTGATTGGAGTGTCGGACAGGACGGGCGGATTTTATGACCCCAAAGGGTTGCCGGTGGAAAAATTGCTGGAAATGGTCAGCAAAAGCCACATCCTGGAAGGATGCCCCTATGGTGAGAAGATTCGTAATGAGGAACTCCTTGAGCTCAAGTGTGACATACTCGTGCCCGCCGCGCTGGAGATGCAGATCACGAAAGAAAACGCGGAGCGCTTGCAGTGCCGGATTCTCGCCGAAGGAGCCAATGGTCCGACCACCCTCGACGCGGATAGAATTCTGAAGGAAAAAGGTGTGTTTTTGATTCCCGATATTTTGGCGAATGCAGGCGGGGTGGTCGTTTCCTATTTCGAATGGGTGCAAGATCTGCAAAATTTCTTCTGGACCGAAGAAGAAGTGAACAAGAAACTGCGGGATATCTTGGTCAAGGCCTTCCACGAAGTCCTTGGTATGAGCCAACGGGAAAAAGTGGATATGCGACTTGCGGCTTTGATGATCGGTATCGATCGCGTGGCTCGGGCCATGCTCTGGCGTGGCCTCTATGCTTAGAGCCGTGGACTGTTCTGTCGGCGATCCATTAGGCGCGTTGAAGCCTTCAACATAAACTGGTAACAAAAGGAAGCATAATTGCAGAGGAAGGAAGCTTCGGATGATCCAAGCAACGCAACTCAGGCCAGGCATGATTATCATTCACGAAGGGGATCTTTTTCGCGTTACCGTGGTTCACCATTTGACTCCGGGAAACAAGCGAGGATTCATGCAGACCAAGATGAAGAATCTAAGGACCGGCGTGGGTACGGAATACAAATTTCGGTCAGAAGATCGCGTAGAGCAAGCGACTTTGGAGAGTCGCAAAATGCAGTATCTGTATGCTGAGGGCGACCTTTATACCTTCATGGATACGGACAACTATGAACAGACTACTTTAACTGCTACAGACATCGGTGATTTACTCTCATTTCTTCTGCCTAACGAGGTAGTCGAAGTCGAATTGTACGACGGCAAGCCGATTGGCGTCACTCCCCCATCAACGGTGGACCTTGAGGTGGTGGACACAGAACCGTCGATGAAAGGCGCCACCGCAAGCGCGTCTTATAAGCCGGCCAAGTTGGAGACCGGGGTAACCATCCAGGTCCCGCCCTTTATTCAAGTAGGTGATAAAGTTCGCGTGGATCCTTCAGAGGGAACTTATCTGGAGCGAGTTAAGTAGCTTTAATGGCTTCTAAAACGGCCTTGACCCGCTGCTCGAGTTGGTCCAAGCTGCCGTTATTTTCCACCACGTAATCGGCGAGGCGACGTTTTTCCTCCAAACTCATTTGCGCGTTAATATGCTGTTGAGCTTCTTCATCGGTCAAACCATCTCTCTCTCGAAGCCTTCGCTTCTGTGTTGCCACGTCGCAGGCCACCAAGATGACCGGGCGAAGCCAGAGCTGTAGCTGGCCTTCGAAAAGGAGCGGCACTTCGTAGACAATGATCGGATGGCCCGCTGCTTGCAGCTCACGGATCCTATCCTCCGCGAGGGCGCGGACTTTCGGGTGGATGATGGATTCGAGCTTCTTGCGTGCGGCCGGATCGTCGAAAACCATCTTTCTGATTGTTTTTCGGTCGAGGGTTTTGTCCGCATGTAAAACAGCGGGGCCGAAGGCATCGACAATTTCCTTCCATGCCGCTTGCCCCGGCTGAACGACTTCGCGGGACAATTCATCGGCGTTGATGACGGCGGCCCCCAGCCGGCGCAGGATGGTAGCTACGGTACTTTTACCAGAGGCGATGCCGCCAGTGAGACCCACTAAATTCACGGCTCACTAATGGCAAAAACAGCGAGGGCTTTCAAGCAAACCGGGATGTTGATAAGCGTAATCGAACGATCACCGCTATAACGATCAGTGGGGTTATGCCGCGAGTCGTCATATATACAACCAGTTATTGCCCGTATTGTTTCGGTGCTAAAGCTTTGCTGGGGTCGAAGAACGTGGAATTTGAAGAGATCGATGTCACCGATGATCCGGCTCGTAGAGCCGAGATGGAACGTCTGTCGGCGCGAAGAACGGTGCCGCAAATTTTTATCGACGGGCACCCCATCGGTGGTTTCGATGAAGCTCGCCGGCTCGACGCGGCCGGAGAATTAGACCCGCTCCTCGGACGGTCGGATGAGAAAAGCTAAAAGCGATTGTTAACGGATTGTTTGGTGGACAAGCGGGCAATACCGAACAAAGCGGGAATGGATTATCAATGGCTTGATAGGCAAAGGGAGAAAATTTTGGAGGCATGAAGTGATAACGAGCGAGAGAAACCAAGGATCAAGCGATTGAGAGCGAACCTCCTAAGCGTTGGCTATCTTAGCTGTTCCTCCGTTTCTCTGCTTGTACCAGTGAATACACAGATTATAAACGTGGGGTCCGACGTACTGTTCTTCTCGATCTTCCCCATTATAGGTTTTGAACTTTATGATTAACGATTGTGTGTCCTCCGATTGGAAATGCCTGGAGATCTTAATTAGCTGGCCATTTTTTTTCTCGACTTGGGCGCCAGCTGTCCGTAGGATATGCGAGAGACTCAGGAAGTCTGGGGTTCCTCTGGAGGCGCGCCGTTTTGCTATGCCCTCACGCTCCATAAAATCAATATCTTTAGCGGTATAACGCAATTGGAAAGACCTGGGGCCGGCAGAAGATCCAGCATCTTGACTCGGGTCAGCGGGTGGTTCCTTGGTCGTGTGCCGCATCTTTCGAAGTCCGCTCTCTAAAGATTCTGGCCATGGCGGGTCTTGTTTGACGGACGAGTCAACTGTGACGTGAACGATATACTCGCGATCGGACGCTTCTATCACTACGTCTTTTATTACGGGGAATCGTTCGAGGTCCTGCCCGATGCAACGGAGAATTTGGGTTAATGTGGCCGTTTTCGTGCCCTAAAAGTTTGCTGATCTGAGAGCGACGTAATTCTCTCAGTCGAAGCGCAATGAAGAATCGCTTTTTGTATACGCAGAGCAAATAAAATGCCGATGGGAAAAAAAGACCGAAATGCGGTCCAATCTTTCCAATATTCAAAAAAAATCAGCCTATGGGTGTCTATCCGCAGCTGATTCTGAAATTCGAATATTTTCTGAAGCGTTTTTTCTGAACGGATCTGAGCGGAAATGGACGGTTTCTCAGAGCCAGTGGGACTTTGGATTCCTATTCGCGCTCTTTACGTTTTATGTAACTGTCCGCTAGGGTGCAGCCAATAATGGCGCGAGATACTGTCGAAATTCGTCTGAAGAAGACTGGCACCGCACCCAGTCTTTTATCCAACGGACCTTGATTGTCTCAAATTTGAGTTACTTTACTCTGGGATGACCCATTTGACCCGGTTTCTTCCAGCTTCTTTCGCGCTGTAGAGTGCCCGATCCGCAGCCGCCACAATCAAGCCGCTGTCTATTTTATTTCCTGCCGTTGCTAGTGTCGCACCAGCACTCACCCTGACAGCTATATTACCATTTGGGATCATAATAGGAGTCCCGGCCAATTCTGCGCAGACCCTTTCTGCCAGCTCAACTGTGCTCCGCGCATCACAACCTGGAACAATGATGAGAAACTCATCTCCTCCATAACGGCCGACCATATCGTAGGATCGTACCGCCAAAGTCATGCGACGCGCTGATTCTTTTAATACCTGATCTCCCACCATGTGACCATAGGTGTCGTTGATGCGCTTAAAGTGATCAAGATCCAATAAAATCACTCCCACTGACGCCATCTCCCGCTCTGCCCGATTCAATTCCTCGGCTAGCCGTTCCAGGATTGCCGCATGGTTCCAGAGCCCCGTCAGCCCGTCGTGCGTGGCGCGAATCTCAAGCCCCTTCTGCGTAGCCAGTAACTCTTGCTGCAACTCCAGAATCCGCTGCCCCGCACGCAAACGGACCATCAACTGTTCGGAATGAAAGGGTTTGGTTATGTAGTCGTCGGCGCCGGCGTCCATGCCTTCGACTAGATGATTCACCGTACTCATCCCCGTAACCAAGATGATATAGACGTATGGAGCATGACTGCGCTGCCGCACTTTACGGCATATTTCGGGGCCGCTCATGCCCGGCATCACCCAGTCGAGAATGGCGAGTGGGGGCCCATCCGGCCGCTCAAGGGCGAGCCAGGCCTCCGTACCGTCACTCACAGCCTGAGCCTCATAGCCAAGGTTGCTCACGATATTGCGCAGAAGCCCTCTAGCGTTCGGTTCATCATCAGCTATTAGGACTTTCATAGTGTTGTTATAGATCGGATGAGGTCACGAAATTGTAAACAATCAGGCCGAAGCGCTCTCACAATTGGTCCCAAGCGTGCGCATCGCCGAGGCTCCCTGGTATCATGGATATCATGCGAAAATTGGCGGCGCGCGGATTCGCACCGCTGCATCGAGGCAAGAACCGCATGACCACCAAGTGATAACGAATGAGCAATTTACTTATTCTAGAAATAATCCCGGCACTGAGCAAGATGGTTTGCTAGGGAAAATTGGAACGTTTTTGGAACTTTCGGGAATCTTTTTTCTCCCGAAAAGCGCCGGTGGTTTGAGCCGACGATCTGACACCTGAAATGCCGCCTCGGGGTGCAAAACAGTCAAGAACGAGTCATGATTCTTCGTTATGTGTGACACATTGACAGACCGCTGCATCGAGGTTTTGCAGACCTCTCCCTTAACCACTTGGGTACGCCGCCCTGTGTGGATAGGTAACATGAACTTTCCGAGCGTTGCAACAACGAATCATTGACAACCCAAAACCAAACAAGTAATTAATTCTAAACAGGAGTCTCTTTCATGGCGACGATGATCACTAGCGAGTGCATCAACTGCGGGGCATGCGAGCCGGAATGCCCAAATAACGCCATTAGCCAAGGAGACCCTGTCTATGTCATCGATCCGCTCTTATGCACGGAGTGTGTCGGCTTTCACGATTACGAGGCTTGTGCGGCTGTCTGCCCGGTGGACTGCTGCGTGACCGATCCGAACAACGTTGAGACCGAAGAGGTTTTGATTGCCCGTGCTCGGGCGCTCCATCAGGAAGTCAATTTCGGAGA
>WNGR01004658.1_pt1 | contig 14782 bp, 17 predicted proteins | sample 5407581 | NCBI WGS metagenome assembly WNGR01 (sample SAMN13153383, study PRJNA577476) | soil metagenome | isolation source: 80 cm soil or saprolite under Garry oak tree replicate 2 | place: USA:California | collected 2016-06-15
TCAACGATGTTTTCCTCGAAGTCCTCGGGGGGCGGGGTTGTCGTGGTGCGTCTGGCCATGCCGCCATTGTGCCGTCCCGCCAGGGCAAGCGCGCAGCGGCGCGCGGGCGTCAGGTGGCGGAGAAGCCGCCGTCCACGAAGATCACCTGGCCGGTGATGTAGCCGCTGGCCCGGCTGGCCAGCAGCACCGCGGCGCCCTCGAAGTCGGCTGGCTCGCCGTTGCGCCCGACCATGGTGCGCGCCGCGAGCGCGGCCGACCGGACCGGATCGTTGCCTACCTCTCTGGTCAGCGGCGTGATCACGAAGCCGGGGCTGATCGCGTTGCAGCAGACGCCAGCGGACGCCCAGGCTTCCGACTGGGACCGGGTGAGCGAGGCCAGGCCGCCTTTGGACGCCCCGTAGCCGCCGCTGTTGCCGAACGCCCGGACTGCCTGCTGCGACGCGATGTTGATGATCCGGCCCCAGCCGCGCTTGGCCATCCCCGGGCCGAAGCGCTGGCCGAGCAGGAACGGGGCGGTCAGGTTGACCGCCATGGTCTGGTCCCACTCGGCGGTGGTCAGCGCGCCCAGCGGCGGCCGCAGGTTCACGCCGGCCGAGTTGACCAGGATGTCGGGCTCGCCGAACGCCGCCGCTGCCTCCTCGGCGCCGCGCGCCAGCGAGGCCCGGTCGCCGAGATCGGCGCTGACCCACGCCGCCTCCGCGCCGGCCGCGAGCAGCAGGCCGGCCGTCTCTTCCAGCGCGCTCGTGCCGCGGGCGACCAGCACGACCCGGGCGCCCGCGCCGGCCAGGGCGCGTGCGATACCCCGGCCGATGCCGGAACTGCCGCCGGTGACGACGGCCACCTTGCCGTCCAGCGAGAACAGCTCGCGGAGGTAGCCGGCCACCACCCCTAGAGCGCGGGCCGGGCGCCGACGAGGCTAAGGGCACGGGCCGCCAGGCGGCAGCCGCTGGCCAGGGCCTCGCCCGGGGGCTTCTTGTTCAGCCAGGCCGGCAGGAATCCCGCGCAGAACGCATCCCCGGCCCCAGTCCCGTCCACGATCCGCTCGATCGGCGGCCCGGGAACCCGGAACGGGTCGGGGCGGCCGTTGGCGTAGAACAGGGCGCCGTCGGAACCGAGCTTCATCACGACCTGCGGGTACCAGGCGTTCAGCACCCGTGCGGCCTGCTCGGGCTGGTCGCGTCCTGTGAGCACCCGCGCCTGGTCGCCGTTGACGAGGAGCAGCGTCGCCCCGTTGGTCAGCTGCAGGAACGGCTCGGCACCGACGCGCTCCAGCGGCGCGGCGGAGGCGCCGTCCACGGAGACCGACATCCCGGCCCGCTGCGCGGCGGCGAACGCGGCCAGCGCCGCCCCCCTGGAACCCTCGTTGAGCAGCGTGTACCCGGACATGTGCAGATGACTGCCGGGCGTGAACAAATCCTTGGGCAGGTCATCGGGAGACAGCGCGGCGTTCGCGCCGGGGTCGGAGAGCATTGTGTGGTCACCCTTATGTGTGACCATTACCACACAGGTCCCCGTGGGCCGCTCAGGATCCATGACGAGCCTGGCGTCCACGCCGTAACCCATCAGCTCCATGTCCCTGTTCCGGCCCGCGATGTCGGCCCCGCGCCGCCCGACGAACGCCACTTCGGCGCCGTCCACGGCGAGCCAGGCGGCGATGTTCGCGCCGGATCCACCGCCGTGCATGGTCACCGTGGCTGGCGTGTCGCTCCCCCTGGCCAGGGGCAGCGCCGCATGAGCGACGGTGTCCGTCATGAGATCACCAACGACGACAACGCGCGTCATCTGTCGTCACCACCTTGATCATGGGGCTGATCAGAGACCGCTGCCCGAAGCGTGCGGGGCTAAAGGTGCCAGCGGATAGAACTTAACAGTTCCGCGGGGAGTCTGTTACTGTTCGGGTTCCGAATCCGTGGATAGGACCGATTCCGGTCATGGGGGCAGCGTCAGGACCCGGCCCGCAATCAGCAGCACTGCCTCCTCGGCTTCGCCGGCCAGCCGCTGGTTGAGCCACCCCAGCTGGTCCCGGAACAGCCGGCCGGCATCGGTGGGCGGGTGGATGCTCGAGCCCACCTCGTCGCTCACCGCCACCACGCGCGCCCGCGTCTGCCGCCACGCCCCGACGAGCTCGTCCACTTCCGCGGTGATCCGGTCCCCGGCGCCGGCCGCCCCGTCCCAGGCCCCGGCTTCGGCCATGACCGCGGCCAGCCAGGTGCCCGCCCCGTCAAACAGAATGACCCCAGTTCCATTACGCAAGAACTTTGCCGCATCGGTGCTCTCCACGGTCTGCCACCACCTGGGCCGTCTGGCGCGATGCGCCGCCACCCGCCGAGCCCAGTCCGGATCACCCGCCGGATCGGCCCTGCCCGGGTACGGGCCAGCGGCCAGGTAGGTCACCTCCGGCTCGGCGGCCAGCCTGAGCTCGGCGTGCCGTGACTTCCCCGACCGGGCCCCGCCGAGCACCAGAACCCGCCGCGGCTGGCCCGGTCGCCCGGCGGCCGGGCCCTGGTCAGCCCCCGTGCCGCCGTCCGCGGTCGCGGGTGTGCCCGCGGCCGCGGTGAGGACGTCGCCGTCCTGCGGCACGATGACGCCCCAGAAGCCGCACCGCCGGGCCAGCTCCTCCTCAGAGGAGATGCGGTGATCGGCGTGCAGCACCGCAGCGACCGTCGAGGGCCGCACCAGGCCCCGGCGGCGCAGCGCCCCGAGCTGGGCCGGGTTGTCCAGCAGGTCGAGCAGCACGATGTCGTAGGGCTGCCCGTGGTGTCCCGTGCTGTCCGGGTGACCGGTGCTGTCCGGATGACCGGTGCCGTCCGGATGACCCGTGCTGTCCGGATGATCAGTGCCGTCCGGCGGCTCCAGCACGGCACCTGGGCCCTCGGCCACCAGCAGCCTGGCGCCGTCGGGGCCGGTCACCGCCCAGCCCCCGGCCACCCGCTCGACGCCGTGGCCCGGCGAGGAGGCAGGCGGCCGGCCGGCGTCGATGCGCAGCACGCCGTCCACGAGCACCCGCGCGGGCTCCCGGCGGCGGCCGGCCGACCTGGCCCGGGCACAGGAGGCACAGGGGCAGCCCGGCTGCGGCCAGCCGTTGCCGCCGCCGGTGCCCGGCAGGCGGACCTCCATCGTTGTCGTCCCCGTCCTCGCCCGGCGCGCCGGCTGCGGCCCGCCCGGGCCCGCTCAGTGGCTAGGATGTGGAACCGCGCGGGCGCCGGGAGCTGGTAACCGGCCTGATCTTAACCACTGTGACCCTTACCCACTGACCCTTAACCACTGTGACCTCTTAACCACGGGGGCCTTAACCACTGAGGCAGGGCATGACCTGGAGCTGGCAGCTGGAGAAGGAAGACGGGACCGTGCTCACGTCGCGCGGGCTGCCGAAGGAGACCTTCAGCAGCCAGGGCGACGCGGAGAGCTGGATCGGCGAGAACTGGCGGACCCTGCTGGACGCAGGGGTCGACCAGGTGACCCTGATGGATGAAGGCCGGGCCGAGTACGGCCCGATGAGCCTGCATCCAGCGGAATAGCCTGCCTGAGATCAGGGCCGTGAGGCGGGGCTCGCCGTCCGGGCCGGGTCGGTCACGATCACGGGGCCGAGCGCCTCGTCGATCCGGCGCATGACCTCAGGACCAAGCCGGACGCCGGAGCCGCGCACATTCTCGCGCACCTGCTCAGGGCGGGTGGCGCCGATGATCGCAGCGGAGACGTTCGGGTTCTGCAGCACCCAGGCGACGGCCAGCTGCGCGAGCGTCAGCCCGGCCTCCTCGGCGAGCGGGCTGAGTTGCTGCACCCGGGCCAGGATGTCGTCTTTCAGGTAGTCCTCGATGAACCCAGAGCCGCTGGCGTCGGTCGCGCGCGAGCCCGCGGGCACGGCCGCGCCGGGCAGGTACTTGCCGGTGAGCACGCCTTGCGCGACCGGCGACCACACGACCTGGCCGATGCCCTCCTTCTCGCAGAGCGGTATCACCTCGGACTCGATGACCCGCCAGAGCATGCTGTACTGCGGCTGGTTCGAGACGATCCGGTCGAATCCCATCTCCCCGGCGATCCGCAGCGCGGCCGCGATCTCCTCGGCCCGCCATTCCGAGACGCCCACGTAGAGCACCTTGCCCTGGCGGACCAGGTCATCGAAGGCGCGCAGCGTCTCCTCCAGGGGCGTCTCGTGATCGTAGCGGTGCGCCTGGTAGAGATCCACGTAGTCGGTCTGCAGCCGCCGCAGCGAGGCGTGGGCGGACTCCATGATGTGCTTGCGGGACAGGCCGCGGTCGTTCACGCCTTCGCCGGTGGGCCAGAACACCTTGGTGAAGATCTCGAGCGACTCGCGGCGCAGCCCGTGCAGTGCCCGGCCGAGTACCTGCTCGGCCCTGGTGCCCGCGTAGGCATCCGCGGTGTCGAAGGTGGTGATGCCCTCGTCGAGCGCCGCGGCCACGCAGGCCGTCGCCGCCTCCTCCTCGACCTGCGAGCCGTGCGTAATCCAGTTGCCGTAGGCGATCTCACTGATCTTCAGCCCGCTGCGGCCGAGATGACGGTATTCCATGACACTGACCCTAATGGCCGGTGCCGAACCAGATGGACCCGGCGCCGGCTGGATCAGATCTTGTCGCCTGGCTTGACCCTTGGGGCCGGCATCCGCAGCCTGCGGATCTGGGTGCCGCGGATGGCCGCGTACAGCCGGACGCCGCGGGTGCTCTCGCCCGGGTAGCGCTGGCGCGCGAGCCTCATCACCCGGCCGCCCACGAGCGTGCTCTCGGTCACGATCACCAGCAGCAGCGCCAGCACGGCGTAGTCGACCACGGCCGACTGCCGCAGCCCGGGGACGAACAGCAGCACCACGAGCGCGAGCACCCCGAACATGTACCACTCGCTCGCGCTGCGCCTGGAGTCCACGTAGTCACGGGCCAGCGCCCGGACCGGGCCCTGGTCCTTGCGCGGCAGGGCCCAGCTCTCGCCGCGCTTCATGGCCTCCATCCGGCGGCCGCGGGAGGCCCGGTCCCGGTCCTTGGACTGCTGGTAGGAGGCCTTCTTGTCGGCGGGGGCGGAATAGGGCTGCCGCCGCCTGCGCTCGGCCTCGCTGCGCTTGGGGGTTGGCCTGCCCTTGCCCTGGGTCACGCCAGCCGGGCCGGGATCGGACGTGCTGGCGCTCGGCTGGTCCTGATCGGCCACCTCAGGCGGGTCGGCTGAACGTCGTCGGAACACGGGCCCATCATACCGGGGCGAACCCCGCGGACGGCCAGGTCCGCGTGCCGCCGATACTAGGTCTGCAGGTTCCGGGGGGGCAGCCGGGATGACTGGCCTTGCTGACAGTCGTAGGCTGGAAACGAGCACCTGTCGGCAACCTCCGTTGCCTTGTGCAGCAAGCTAGTTCACGTCGGCGCCGCGCTGTGCGGCGGCGGTGTATATGGATGAAGGGGATGGTCGCGCTTATGGGCGTGATGAAGCGGGTCTCGCTGATCTTCAAGTCCAAGGCCAATAGGGCACTGGACAAGATGGAGGATCCACGAGAGACCCTGGATTACTCCTACCAGACGCAGCTCGAGTTGCTGCAGAAGGTCCGCCGCGGCGTTGCCGACGTAGCTACCTCGCGCAAGCGCGTTGAGCTTCAGATCAATCAGCTGCAGCAGTCATCGGACAAGCTGGACCGGCAGGCGCGCGACGCGCTCTCGGCCGGCCGGGAGGATCTTGCCCGTGACGCGCTGACCCGCAAGGCGGGCGTGCAGACCCAGATGAGCGACCTGAACACGCAGTACACCTCGCTGCAGGGCGAGGAGGAGAAGCTGACCGGTGCCTCACAGCGACTGCAGGCCAAGGTGGACGCCTTCCGCACCAAGAAGGAGACCATCAAGGCCACCTACACCGCAGCCGAGGCGCAGACCAGGATCAACGAGGCCTTCACCGGCATCTCCGAGGAGATGGGCGACGTCGGCATGGCGATCCAGCGCGCCGAGGACAAGACCGAGCAGATGAAGGCGCGCGCAGGCGCGATCGACGAGCTGATGGCGTCGGGTGCGCTGGATGACGCGATCAGCGGCCCGCGTGACGACATCCAGGCCGAGCTGGACCGGATGGGCGCGGGTCACGACGTCGACGCCGAGCTGGCGAAGCTGAAGGGCGAGCTGGGCCAGGGCGAGGCGCCGCGGCAGATCGAGGGAGCGGCGGGCAGCGGCGACGGTGCGGCGGCCGGCTCCGCGGCAGCCGGTGACGGCCAGGCGACGCAGGCGGCACGCCCGACCGATCAGCCCCAGGCGGGTGACGGGGCATGATCGTCCGGATTCTCGGCGAGGGTCAGCTGAGGATCGACGATTCAGCTGTAGACGAACTGAACGAGCTTGACACGAAGCTGGAGGCGGCGGTCGACCGGGACGACGAGCCTGGCTTCCGCGCAGCGCTGACCGCGCTGCTGGCCCGGGTCCGGTCCATCGGGAGGCCGGTCGATCCGGGGGCGCTCGAGCCGTCCGACCTCATTCTCCCCGGTGAGGACGCCACCATGGCCGAGGTCCGCGAGCTGCTCTCCGGTGAGGGGCTGATTCCCGGCTGAGCCCCAGCTGGGAATCGGCTGAACATGTTCCCGGTTGCGGCGAAAGCGGGAACGTTCACGGGTACCTGCCCGTTTCATCGATGCCGGGATGCTGCGACCGGCCGCCGGCAGCTAGAGTTGCCCGATTTGCTCTAGCCCTGCGGTGTAATGGAACCAGACAGACGGCTTACCCCGGGCAGCCGGGGATGGAATGGAGGCGCCGCGATGGCGCGGACACGTTATGCGACTGACAGAGGGCTGATCGCGCGCATGGGCGCGACGATGTTCCTGCTCGGACTCGTGTTCACCGGGTTCGTCATCGCGTTGTACTTTGTGCTGTTCTATTACGGGAACCGCAACGGCAACAACGGGGGCAGCGGCAGCGGGATCGTCGTGTTCTCAGTGCTGATCGGCGTGGCGGTGGCGTTCGGCGGGTACTGGTGGTCTGACAAGATCGCGCTGCGCACGGCCCGCGCCCAGCTGGTCAGCCCGCAGCAGGCACCGCAGTTGCATGGCATCATCGACCGGATCTGCGCGCTGGCTGACATGCCCAAGCCGCGGGTGGCCATCTCTCCCGTGGACCTGCCGAACGCCTTCGCTACCGGGCGCAGCAGCAAGGTTGCCGTGGTCTGCGTCACCGAAGGCCTGCTCAAGAGGCTCAACGACGACGAGCTGGAGGGCGTGCTCGCGCACGAGATGTCGCACGTGGCGCACAAGGACGTCGCGGTCATGACGATCGCGTCGTTCCTGGGCATCATCGCCGCGCTGCTGGTCCGGTTCGCCTTCTACGGAGAGCTCTTCGGCGGCGGCGGCCGCGGCCGCGGCGGCAACAACAACCAGAACGCGCTGCCCATCCTGCTCATCGTGATGGTGGTCGGCATCGTGGTCTACGCGGTCAGCTTCCTGCTGATCCGGCTGCTGTCGCGGTACCGCGAGCTGTCGGCCGACCGGTCGGGCGCACTCCTGACCGGGCAGCCGTCCGCGCTGGCCAGCGCGCTGGTCAAGGTGAGCGGCGACATCGCCAGGATCCCGACCCGCGACCTGCGGCAGGCGGAGCCGCTGAACGCGTTCTACTTCGCGCCGGCGCTCTCCGGCCAGAAGGGCCAGACGAGCCTGTCCACGCTGTTCTCCACCCACCCGCCGCTCGAGAAGCGGCTCAGGCAGCTGGACAAGATCTCTAAGCAGCTCAGCAGCTAGCTAGCTCCGCAGCCGCACCGCCAGTGTGCGTCTGGTAGCCGATGCACGGGAGGTAGCAGGTGGGGTTCCTCGACGCGCTACTGGGCAGGACCAAGCCGGTACCGCCCAACCTGGACGCGCTGTTCGCGCTGCCCACCGCGGCGCTCACACTGCAGGCGGCCATGGACTTCAACCCGACGGGAACCGGCTCGGTCTGTTTCCGCGCGGCCGAGGGCCGGGCGTTCAGCGACATCGAGAAGGACGTTCGCGACCTGCTCAGCATGGGCGAGGGCAAGGCGCCGGTGGAGGTGTCCACCGACTCTTACAAATTCACCTGGCTGGTCTGCCGGCATTCGGCCGATGACGTCGAGGGGCTCGTGACCGACCTGCACGCGGTGAACTCATCGCTGGAGGCGGGCGGGTTCGGTCCGCAGCTGCTGTGCACGATACTCAGCTTCACCGATGGCAAGGGCCGCCGCCTGGGGCTTGTCTACCTGTACAAACGGGGCACTTTCTACCCGTTCGCCCCGCTTGGCGGCGAGCGCAGGGACAACGCGCTCGAGATGCAGGTGCGCGGAGCGCTGGGCGACGACCTGAAGATCGAGGAGGACCTGGGCCGGTGGTTCCCGGTTTGGGGTGCTCCGGGCCTGTAACCGGATGCCGGTGACCGGAATGCCCGTGGTTCGGAATGCCCGTGGTTTCGGAATGCCCGTGGTTCGGAATTACGGGGGCCGGGATATGGTTGAGGCTGCAGAGATGAGGCCGCGCCGCAAGGGTGGCGGCAGTCGACGCGGGAGCTAATCCAGATGACAGTTCAGAACGAGGCCATCACGCAGGGCATCAATCTCACCGATGCCGCGGCGGCCAAGGTGAGCGGCCTGCTGGAGCAGGAGGGCCGCGACGACCTTCGGCTGCGCATTGCCGTCCAGCCGGGCGGCTGCTCCGGACTGCGCTACCAGCTCTACTTTGACGAGCGCCAGATCGACGGCGACGTCGTGTCGGAGTTCGGCCGGGTCCAGGTGGTCACCGACAAGATGAGCGCGCCCTACCTGGGCGGGGCCACGATCGACTTCGTGGACACCATCGAGAAGCAGGGTTTCACCATCGACAACCCGAACGCCACCGGGTCCTGCGCCTGCGGCGACTCCTTCCACTGAGGCTCCCCGGGTCGCTGTGCTGCCGCCGTGGCCGGGCGGGTGGGGGTCGTGACGCGATACCGGTGACAGGGTAACCTGAGCGCGCTCCATTTCAGGTGCCGTCCCTGCAGAGAGAGTGCCGCCGTGCGCATTGCCGTCACCGGTTCGATCGCGACCGACCACCTCATGACCTTTCCCGGCCGGTTCGTCGATCAGCTGATCCCCGAGAAGCTGGACAAGATCGCGCTGTCCTTCCTGGTCGACTCGCTGGAGATCCGCTACGGCGGCGTCGCGGCGAACATCGCGTTCGGGATGGGCTGCCTCGGGCTCAGGCCGCTCCTCGTCGGCTCCGTCGGGGCCGACTTCGCCGGGTACCGGGCCTGGCTCGAGGCGCACGGCGTGGACACCAGCGCGGTGCGGGAATCGGCGGTGCATCACACCGGGAGATTCATCAGCACCACGGACACCGACCTCAACCACTTCGCCTCGTTCTATCCGGGCGCGATGACCGAGGACATCGACATTGACCTGGGCGAGCTGGCAGGCTCGGTCGACCTGGTCCTGGTGGGCGCCAGCGACCCGGAGGCGATGACCAGCTTCACCCGGCAATGCCGGGAGCACCAGATCCCGTTCGCGGCCGACACCTCGTGGCAGCTGGCGCGCATGGACGGCGAGCAGGTACGCGACCTGGTGGACGGTGCGGCGTACCTGTTCTGCAACGAGTACGAGTCACATCTGACCGAGCGCAAGTCCGGCTGGTCCGCCGAGGAGGTCACCGCGCGGGTGGCGGTCCGGGTGACCACACTCGGCTCGGCGGGCGCCCGGGTGGACCGGCCAGGCGAGGCGCCGATCCTGGTCCCGCCGATCACCGGGGTGGAGCCGAAGGAGCCGACCGGCGCGGGCGACGGATTCCGGTCCGGTTTCCTGTCCGCGATCGCCTGGGGGCTCAGCCTCGAGCGCGCCGCCCAGCTGGGCAACCTGATCGCCGTGCACGCGCTGGAGGCAGTCGGGCCGCAGGACTATGAGCTGAAGCCGGGTCCGCTGGCCGAGCGATTCGCGGCCGTGTACGGGCCCGAGGCGGGCCAGGACCTGACCGAGCACTACAGCGGCTGACCCCGGCCGGCGGCGCGGTAGCGTGGCGGCATGCGCCTCACGCTGGCTGCTGCGGTGTACCACGGGCCGCCGGAGCTTACCCTGCAGCGGGCGTTCACCGAGTGGACCCTGGATCCCCTGGCGCTGGCCTTCGTGCTGCTGATCGCCGGGCTCTACCTGTCCGGGGTGCGCCGGGTGCGCAGGTCAGGGTCGTCATGGCCGGCCGGGCGCATCGTGGCGTTCTGCGGGCTCGGGCTCGGCTTCTTCGTGATCGCGACCATCTCCTGGGTCGGCGTGTACCAGGCCGTCCTGTTCTACGCGCGCGCGGTGCAGACGATCCTGCTGTTGCTGGTCGTGCCGCTGTTCCTCGCGCTCGGCAAGCCGGTCAGCCTGATCATCACGGCCCTGCCCCGGCTCGGCCCGCGGATCGAGGCCGGCATCCGCAGCCAGGCGGCCAAGGTTCTCACCTTCCCCGCGATCACCACCATGGTTCTGGTGATCGTGCCGTTCGCCGTGTACTTCACGCCGTGGTACGTCGCCGGGTTCCACAGCGTCGCGGTGCGGGAGCTCACCCGCCTGGCGCTGATGGCGCCGGGGTTTGTGTTCTTCTGGACGCTGCTGCGGGTGGACCCGGTGCCGAAGGCCTATCCGTACCTGGTGTCGCTCTGGGTCACCGGGGCGGAGGTGGTGGGGGACGCCGTGCTCGGCCTGGCGGTGATCGCAGACCAGAATCTGATCGCTGGCGGCTACTACCATGCGCTGGCCCGGCCGTGGGGGCCCAGCCTGGCCACGGACCAGGTGCTCGGCGGCGGGACGCTCTGGATCCTCGGCGACATCGTGGGGCTGCCGTTCCTGGCCGTCCAGCTGATCCAGATGATCAGGGAAGACGAGGCTGACGCGGTCGCGGTCGACGCTGAGCTTGACGCCAGGGACGCCGCGCGCCCCACCCACCTCCCCGTCCCCCTCCACGGCCACCCGGCGGCCGCGCAGTCAGCGGGAGGTGACGACGATGCTGCCGGGGTCGCACCGGGGGAGCGGCTATGGTGGGAATCTGACCCGAGGTTCGCCGGCCGGTTCCAGCCGATCGATGACGGCAGCGAGTAGCGCGAGCCGTCAGTAGCTGCGCCGCACCATGAAGGCCCATCCGCCGCCGGGCAGGCCGCTCTCCATGATGAACTCCTGGGACTTGAGCAAGCACCACGCGGGCACGTCGGTTTGTGCCGCTGGGTCGTCGGCCAGCACCGCCACGACGTGGCCGACCGGCACCTCCCTGATCCGCTCGGCCAGCATGATGATCGGTATCGGGCACTTCCGGCCCAGGGCGTTGATGGTCAGCGAGGGCGTCGGTGCCGCCATGGGCTCGGATGCGGCGGCTGCGGCGGTTCCGGGCTCAGGTGCGCCGGCCCGCCTGTCGGCGGGAGGCATCGGGGGGGTCACGCGGTTTACCTCCAGTTAGGCCTTCCATGCGGTGCGCGGCGGCTGGCGCACTGACAGTCTCTCGCAGCCGCCCGCGGCGCCGGGCGGCAGTACTGGTTTTGATGCGCCGCGCCGTCCTATAGCGATACCCGCGCGCTGCCGCGGGTAAGCACCGGCCGCACGTCGCTGACCTGCGCATGGCCGCTGGCCGGCCGGCCCGGGGACCTGCGGGGCAGATTGTGGCGGGGGTACCCATAGACGCCGTGACGCTGCGCGGTACTGTATCGACGACAGGCTGTAGGACGAGCAAATTACCGGCTGGTGAAGCCGGGAATCACCCGCTGGGAAGGCAAGTCTGTGAGTCCCAACCGCAGCGCCCGACTCTCACCCCTGCGCTGGGTGCCGCGTGCCGCCATCGCTGTGGCCGTGACGGCGACCACGGCCGGCTGCCAGTCCAGCAGTTTCACCCGGATGGGCCTGCTGCCTCCCGTCACCAAGCAGGGCGCGGTGACGCTGACCATGTGGCAGGGGTCATGGATCGCCGCGTGGATCGTCGGCGCCATCGTCTGGGGGCTGATCATCTGGGCGGTGCTGTTCCACCGCAAGCACTCGGACCGGGTACCTGACCAGGTGCGCTACAACCTTCCGATCGAGGCCCTGTACACGGTCCTGCCGTTCATCATGGTCGGCGTGCTGTTCTTCTTCACGGTCAGGGACGAGAATTACATCAACAAGCTTCCTCCCCATCCCGACGTGGTCGTCAACGTGACCGGATTCCAGTGGAGCTGGGAATTCCAGTACCCGCAGTACAAGGTGCCGCGCTCAGAGGCCGGTTACGTGACTGTGCTCGGCCAGATGTGGAACGGGTCGCTGCCGGGCAACGCCGGCCAGCTGCCGGTGCTGGAGATCCCCACCGGGGAGACGGTCAGGTTCAACCTCACCTCGACCGACGTCGTCCACGCGTTCTGGATCGTTCCCTTCGAGTTCAAGCGCGACGTGATCCCTGATCACCCGAACCATTTCGAGGTGACGCCGACGAAGACCGGCACGTTCACCGGCCGCTGCACCGAGCTTTGCGGCGTGTACCACAGCCGGATGCTGTTCACCGTCAAGATCGTGACGCCGGCGCAGTTCCGCACGTGGATCACCCATCAGCAGGCGCTGCAAAACGCATCTGGGGGTACTCAGTGACCACCATCGACAAGCCAGCCCCGGTCGCCGCTCCGGCCAGCTACCGCAAGGGCTCGATAATCGCTGACTGGCTGTCGTCCACCGACCACAAGATCATCGGCCACCTGTACCTGATCACGTCGTTCTTCTTCTTCATGGCCGGCGGCGCGATGGCCATGATCATGCGGGCGCAGCTGTGGGAGCCCAACAACAGCCTGGTGACCGACCAGCAGTACAACGAGCTGTTCACCATGCACGGCACGATCATGCTGCTGCTGTTCGCCACCCCGCTGTTCGTCGGGTTCGCCAACGAGATCATGCCGCTGCAGATCGGGTCGCCGGACGTGGCGTTCCCGCGACTGAACCTGTTCAGCTACTACGCGTTCCTGTTCGGCGGGCTGATCCTGCTGTTCAGCTTCGTCACGCCGGGCGGGGCCGCGGCCTTCGGCTGGTACGCCTACTCGCCGCTGACCAGCGCGCTGTACTCGCCGGGAATCGGCGGCGACATGTGGATCATGGGCCTGACGCTGTCTGGTTTCGGCACGATCCTGAGCGGGGTCAACTTCGTCACCACGATCTTCTGCATGCGGTGCCCGGGCATGACCATGTTCCGGATGCCGATCTTTACCTGGAACATCCTGCTGACCAGCTTCATGGTGCTTATCGCCTTCCCGGTGCTCGCCGCCGCGCTGCTGGTGCTCGAGATCGACCGCAAGCTCGGCGCAAAGGTGTTCGACGCCTCCAGCGGCGGCGCGATCCTGTGGCAGCACCTGTTCTGGTTCTTCGGCCACCCCGAGGTGTACATCGTGGCGATCCCGTTCTTCGGCATCGCCACCGAGATCCTTCCGGTGTTCAGCCGCAAGCCGCTGTTCGGCTACAAGGGACTGATCGGAGCGACGGTTGCCATCGCCGGGCTGTCGATGACGGTGTGGGCGCACCACATGTTCACCACCGGCGCCGTGCTGCTGCCGTTCTTCTCGTTCATGACGTTCCTGATCGCCGTGCCGACCGGGGTGAAGTTCTTCAACTGGTGCGGAACGATCTGGCGCGGGCAGCTCACGTTCGAGCCCGCGATGCTGTTCATCCTCGGCTTCCTGATCGTGTTCCTGTTCGGCGGGCTCACCGGGATCATCCTGGCCTCGCCCCCGCTGGACTTCGCGGTCAGCGACTCCTACTTCGTGGTCGCGCACTTCCACTACGTGCTGTTCGGCACGGTGGTGTTCTGCATGTTCGGCGGGTTCTACTTCTGGTGGCCGAAGTGGACCGGCAAGATTCTGGACAATACGCTCGGGAAGCTGCACTTCTGGTCCGTCTTCATCGGCTTCAACATGACGTTCCTGGTGCAGCACTGGATCGGTGTCGAGGGCATGCCGCGCCGGGTCGCGAACTACGCGTTCCTGCCCGGCGACGTGACCACGCTGAACCAGATCTCGTCGATCGGCGCGTTCATCCTCGGGCTGTCGAACTTCATCTTCTTCTACAACATCTACAAGACCTGGAGGACGGGGGAGCGGGTCACCGCCGACGACCCGTGGGGCTTCGCCAACTCGCTGGAGTGGGCGACATCCTGCCCGCCGCCGCGGCACAACTTCGTCTCGATACCGCGGATCAGGTCCGAGCGGCCCGCGTTCGACCTGCACTATCCGAACATAAGATCCGGCCGGGTCCGGGACGCCGAGCGACTCGCTGTCGGTGCCGCCACCGGCAGCAGACGCGACGAGTAACCGCAGGGGTGTCTACATGAAGGTCGAGGGTTACCTGTTCCTCGGGTGTGCCGTTTTCTTCGCCGGCTCGGACTATGTCTACTGGCACTTCTCGAAGGACCCGACCGGGACCACCGCTCTCGGGATCGCCGTGGCACTGGCCTTCCTGACCGGCTTCTACGTGCTGTTCACCGGGCGCAGGCTGCCGGTGCGGCCCGAGGATGAGAATGAAGGCGAGATCGAGGAGGGCACCGGGGAACTCGGCTTCTTCAGCCCGCACAGCTGGTGGCCGCTGTTCGTGGGCCTGGCCGCCGCGACCGCTGCGCTCGGGGTGGCCATCGGCTGGTGGATGTTCCTGATCGGGATGCTGGCCGTCTTGCTCGCCACCATCGGCTTCGTCTTCGAGTACTACCGCGGCCATTACGCGCACTGATCCCCGCCGGGCGGCCAGCCCGTTGGTGCTCACCACCGCGACCGAACAGACGAGCAGGGCCACGACCGCGAGGGGCGATCTGGCGGCCGCGCCCGCGGCCACCGCCAGCACGATCAGCCCGGTGGCCACGGCCAGGATCCGCATCGGGCCC
>WNGR01013588.1_pt1 | contig 14781 bp, 16 predicted proteins | sample 5407581 | NCBI WGS metagenome assembly WNGR01 (sample SAMN13153383, study PRJNA577476) | soil metagenome | isolation source: 80 cm soil or saprolite under Garry oak tree replicate 2 | place: USA:California | collected 2016-06-15
GCGTGCGGTGAGGTCCGCAGCGCGCTCCATGCTTTCGTTCAAGTCGGGTCCGTATGACATCAAGCCGCCGTCATGCACATTGGGAACATCGTATTCGTACAGTGCTGGGATACGGTGTGCGCCAGCGTAATCGAACACGCGCTTGCGATTAAGGGTAGTGAGCGCATCAGCGACCATGAAGATGGCGTCTGGCGGTTCGCGATCCATGGCTTCGAATACTCCATTAAAATCGTCGGGCTCGCGCAGGCCGAGCGGCTGAACCGTGACCCCGAGCGACCGCGCGGCATCGGCGGAGGCGTCGTAACGCATGCTCATGCCGAGGTCGTTCCTGTTCCACAGCATCGTGACCCGTCGCACCGTCGGGACCGCTTGCTTGATCAGCGCGAGGCGTTTGGTGGCGAGAGCCGCCGCGTTATCGGAAATGCCGGTGATGTTGCCGCCAGGATGCGCCAGGCTGTCAATAAGGTGCGTCGCAACAGGATCGCCGACTCCAATGTAGACCACTGTCGGCACATTCGCGACCTTGCAAGCGAGCGCGGTTGGAAAACCGCCGGCGACGATCACATCAACTTGGTCGGCCTTCATGCCGCGGACGATTTCGCCAAGCTTACTGACCTGACCGCCCGCTCCACGCGCCTCGAACGCAAGATTTTTGCCGAGTGTGTAGCCGTGCTGCTCAAGCTTTTGCAGCAGGATCGACCCAAGTGGCGACTTCTCGTCAAGCGGTGGACCCGGGAGAAGCGTGCCGACACGGTAGACCTTGGATGGGGTCTGTGCGATCGCAAGGCGGGGGCCGGCAACCACCGCGCTGACGAGCAAGGAAATGAAGTCGCGACGGAGCATGGAACCCTCTCGGAAAACGCGCATCGCTTAACACGAAAATTCTATCGCTTCTTCGGCGGAGGATTGAAGCCCCTCCGTCTGAGCGCCAATCAATTGTGCGTCACTGCAAGTTTGGTTGCGAATGTCCGACTAGGGTCAAAAGGCGTCATTTTTAACGTGAGGCAGGCGTTTCCGCTTTGCCTCCGATTCCAGACGTCTAGCGGCGTTAGCGAGCCAACGCTCAGGGGCCAATGCAAAACTGCAAGCCGCCGAGCGGTTGATAGATCGGCGACAACTTCGCCGATCTATCATGATTGCGCCGACCGACGCCGTTCAGGGCAGCTCTGATACAAGCTTCAGATATTCCTGCTCGGACCGCGCTCGGTTGCTGCGGGTGTGTACATTGCCATACGAGCCGAGCGCTAGCACAAATTTAGCGACGTTGTCTCCGTTCGCCGCCTCGACGAAAGAGACGAGATCGGTTTCCCCGTTGGTGAGCCAAACCTGCTTAATCTCCACACCCACCTTCTTGGCGAGGTCGCGAGCGGCGTTCAGACGTTTCTGCGCATCCTTAATCGTGCGGATTCCTTGATCAGTCCAATTCATCGATATCATGAATGTCGGCATGAGATCCTCCGTAGGGCGTTGTACGCACTTTTGCCGGCTGGATTTATGCGCGGAGCTGTTGACCCACAAGGCGGGCGCAGATCGCGCGTATAATCATTTCAGACGACACGGGCGCAGCCCGCTTTACCCTTGACCGCGATTTCGCGTAATGATGCAGTTCGAAAAGCCTTTGGAGTATGAGCCATGGACCGGAAAACATTTACTTTGCTCGCTGGTGTCATTTTTGCGATTGTGGCCTTGCTCCATCTGTTGCGAATTTACATGGCTTGGCCAGTTGTGATCGGCGACTGGACAGTGCCAATGTGGGTAAGCTGGATTGCTCTCGTCGTAGCGGGTGGCTTGAGCTACTTCGGATTAAGCCTCACGCAGCATCGGCAATGACCAAACCGACCAAAGAGCAAAAGAATCATTTCGCGCAGCATCAATTCATTGGCGGCTGATGTCCGAAAGGGGTCAGGCATGTCCGGTTTGGGGGCAATATTGGAAGTAATGAGTCCACGCCCTAATCAACCGGCCGGGGGCGCGGCGGCTCAGTCTTCGTCCTCATGAAGCTCGCCAATGTGATGCTGCGCGTAGAGTTCAAGCCCCAGCTTGGCGACGAGATCAAGCTGCGTTTCGAGGAAATCGATGTGTTCTTCCTCATCGTGCATGAGCTTTTCGAACAGATCGCGCGACACATAATCGCGAACCGAATGGCAATGCGTAGCGGCTTCTTCATAAAGCGTGCGTGCTGAAATCTCGGCGGCGAGATCGCAGTCGAGCACCTCTTTCACGTTCTGGCCGATATGCAGCGGATCGAGCACCTGCATGTTAGGAAAGCCATCAAGAAAGATGATGCGTTCGACGAGCTTATCGGCGTGCTGCATCTCCTCGATGGATTCCTTGCGCCATTGCTTGGCGAGTGATTTGTAGCCCCAATTGTCGAGCAGGCGATAATGCAGCCAATATTGATTGACAGCGGTCAACTCGTGCCGCAGCGCCTTGTTGAGATAATCGACGACTCCCGGCTCCCCTCGCATAATTAGCTCCTGGCATTGGCCGTTATTGCACGTTCGGCGTTTGAAACTTTTCGATTATAGCCGGTGTGCCGCGCGCTGAAAGCGGGTGCGGCGCTTATTAGATGACGATTGTGGAATCAGTCACGACCCAGCACGAGATGTCCGGCAACATTCGGGCTCGGCGGCGGTGAGCGCTTCGTCCATGATGCGCGCGAAAAATTGGTTCGATATGAAACTTTCAATAGTCCAGGCCGCCGGCGCTTGCAAAGAAAAAATCATTTTTTATAGGCATTCTAATTTGCAGCTCGCGTGTGCGCGGCGTTTTCCTGACCAGTTCATGCCGTTGCGACAATTAGGCCGCGGCGGAATCTTCCGAATGCTCGTCGCGCCGCCGGCGCGGCCGCAATCGGCAAATTCGCGCCGGTATTCGACACAAATCCTCGAGCAGGCCGGCAAACCGTTGGCCTCGCGCCAGCGCCCGGTCGAGTGCCGCCATCGTGCGGGCGAGACCCGGATCTTCATCATGAATCCAGGTCCGCAGCACGCCGCCGAACAGCGCGGCAAGACCTTGGGCGCGTATCATGCCGCGCGGTCCCGAGGCGCTAATGCCGGCGGCTGTCAGCATCCATTGCTGCGAGCGGACCGCAAGGCCGTTAAGCGCCAGCGCAAGCGGCGGATTGCGCCCGGCCGAGCGCATGAGCGATCGCGCCGCTTCACGGTGTGGCGCGAGGATTTCAAGCCTCCGCATTAACACGTCGAACAGGCGCTCACGCGGCGGCTCGTCCTCGACGTCGCCGAAATCCTCGCTCAATACCGCGCGGTCGACCGATTTAATGTGAGCCGCCAGAATTGCCAGGGTGGAGGGAAATTCGTTGCGAAGCTGCGCCAGCGGCACGCCGGCGGCTTCGGCGATTTCCGCAAAACCAATCTGCTCGATGCGCTTTGCGGCGAGCAGGTCCAGAAAGGCCGCAGTGATCTTGTCGCGATCGCTCGCCGGTGCGGCGGCAGCGGGTCGACGGGTGGATCGAGCCGACGATTTGCGAGCGGACCTGCGAGCCGACCTGCGAGCCATGACAACACTCCTGCTTTGCATCCGGATGAACGAATAACGACCTAAGGAAAGCCGGCGACGCCGGGCACGCTTCCGGGCCGTGGCACTATAACTTGAAATGTAGGCGGCGGCCCGATCGTTCCAAGAGGCGCGAAATGAGGCGCGAAATCGGCGCTCGAAATCAGCACTCGAACGCGGCGTCCGAAGTCAGCCAGCCAATTCGCGCGAGCGCGCCGTTGCGGCGGCTATTGCTTCGGTCATGAGCCGCATCAGACCGTTTGGACGCATCAAGACGGCTAGTGCAGCGGCGGTCGTGCCGCCGGGTGAGGTCACATTTTCGCGCAAAGTCGCGGCATTCTCCCCGGAGCGGTGCAACAGTTCACCGGACCCGGCAACCGTCTCACGCGCGAGCTTTTCCGCTAATCCCGGTGGCAGGCCGGCTGCCGCTCCGGCCTGCGCCAGGGCTTCGGCAAGCAGGAAGACATAGGCCGGCCCCGAGCCCGATACCGCGGTTACCGCATCCATGAGGGCCTCGTCCTCAACCCATTCCACCACGCCAGTCGCGCCGAGCAGCCGATGAGCAAGGTCGCGTTGCGCCGCACTGGCCTTCCACGGCACCGCGACGGTGATGCCGCGTCCGATCGCCGCTGGGGTGTTCGGCATCGCGCGCACCATCGCCGCCGCACGCGGCAATGCCGAGGACAGAAACGCCAGTGTGCGACCGGCCATGATCGAGATGACCAATACGGAAGAAGAAAGATTCGGCGCCAGCGCCGCAAGCGCCTCGACAGCCGTTTGCGGCTTCACCGCTATGACGACGACGTTCGCGCTGCGCAGCGTTTCGCCATTCGGATTGAGCTGAACGCCCCGACTTGCCAGCGCCGCGATCTGCGGCAACGGCTGCGGCTCGACTACCGCGAGCTTGCGCGGATCGAGGCCGAGCCGGAGCCAGCCTTCGAGCAGAGCGCCGCCCATTTTGCCGGCGCCGACCAGCACGAGCAGGCCGGAGAAATCGCGCAGGTCTGAACTTAAGTCCGAACTTGGGTTCCGACTTCGGCCGGCGGTGGTCACGCCTGGCCCGTGGTTTCAAACATTGCGGAATCCATGGCCTCCCGCGCCGACTTGCCCGCCCAGATGACGAACTGGAAAGCCGGGAAATAGCGCTCGGAGGTATCGAGCGCGGTTGCGAGTACCGATTCGCATTGCCGCCCGGATGCCGCAACGCCGCCCGCCAGCACCATAGCATAGCGGAACATGATGACGCCGTTCTGAGTCCACACGTCGAAATGCCCGATCCACAGTTGCTCGTTGACCAGTGCAATCAGCTTTTGCACCTCCGCCAACCGCGGCTCCGGCACCTTCATGTCAAAAGCACAAGCAAGGTGCAGGGTTTCGATGTCGCTCATCCACGTAAACGACACCTGATAATTGGTCCATCGGCCGGTGACTACGAGACCAATCTCGTCTTCGCCGGCGCGTTCGAATGGCCAGTTATTGCCGGCAGCCATATGCTCGACAACGTCGAGTGGGCTGTCATGATGATCGCGCGCAGACTCGATGAGTGCCATGCCGTCTCCACTCTGTCCCCTGAGGGTGGAACGCACGCCACAAGCACCGTTCTAAATACCGGCTGCAATTTGACGCAGGAGCGACTTTTGCGTGCCTGTTGACGAAAGCCGCGAATCAGCCCGTCCACCGACTATAATCGGCCTGATTCTATCCGCCAAAGGCCGCGCAACACGCTGTACGCGCATCACTACCGGCACTCATGAAGTGATTTGCCCGGTCGGCACAATCGGCAAAAGATTGCCGTCCACAGCTCGGACTGCGACAAGTTGACTCGGGGTGACCGCGTGCGCTCGCTCGACAGGGATGGATCGGTGGGCTGGATCGGGCTCAGTCGAACAGGCTGGACACGGACTCTTCCGCGGCCGTTCGGTTGATCGCTTCGCCGATCAGGGTGGCAACCGGCAAGACGCGGATGTTCTTCGCCTCGGTGACGGCTTTGCTCGGCTGTATCGAGTCGGTGATGACCAATTCTTTCAATCTGGATTTGCTGATGCGCTCAATTGCGCCGCCCGATAACACCCCATGGGTGATGTAGGCGTAAACCTCTTTAGCGCCCTTATCGAGCAGCGCGTCGGCGGCGTTTACCAACGTGCCACCGGAATCGACGATGTCGTCAACCAGTACGCAGACGCCGCCATCGACCTCGCCGATCACGTTGGCCACTTCGGATTCGCCCGGACGTTCTCGCCGTTTATCGACAATGGCGAGCGGCGCATTGATGCGCTTGGCCAGACCGCGCGCCCGCACTACGCCGCCGACGTCGGGCGACACCACAATGACCTTACTAAGATCGAACCGCTGGCGGATGTCGCGCGTCATTTCCGGCGCCGCAAACAGATTGTCGGTGGGAATATCGAAGAAGCCTTGGATTTGCCCGGCATGCAGATCGAGCGTCAGCACGCGGTCGGCGCCGGCATGGGTGATGAGATTGGCGACGAGCTTCGCCGAAATGGGCGTGCGTGGCCCGGGTTTGCGGTCCTGCCGAGCGTACCCGTAATACGGGATGACTGCCGTGATTCGCCGGGCCGACGCCCGCCGCAGCGCGTCGATGATGATCAACAATTCCATCAGGTGATCGTTGGCGGGAAACGAGGTGGATTGAATGACGAACACGTCGGCGCCGCGCACGTTCTCCTGGATTTCCACGAAGATTTCCATGTCGGCAAAGCGCCGGACCACGGCTTTGGTCAGCGGCGTGCCGATGTACTTGCCGATTGCTGCGGCGAGCACAGGATTGGAGTTGCCGGCGACGAGTTTGATCGCGCCGTTTTTGCCCGTCATCCCCGCTCTCCGGCGCCGCTTTCTGGCGCGTGATCCGCGGAGCATGATCCCGAAAAGCGCAAGCGGTGCGTCGTCTCGCGGCGGCCACCGATTGCGGAAAGATCATGCCCGAACAAATGCATAGCCCTGATACAAGCCGCGTCCGGGGCTGGCAATATGAATCAAAACCTTTCCCCCGCCGGTTTTTCGCCTTGAGCAATAAGAGGTTAACGCACGTTGGCCGAGTGTGGCCGCCACTGCCCGGCGCGGATATGCGAGGTCAAGCCGCCATGCGTAACTCGCCCGCCAATGCGATTGCGTTGATGTGCCGGCCATAGTCGGCTTCGCTGCGATGGGTGGTGCGGCGGTAGCTGAAAAACCGGCCGGGATCGGCATAGGTACACAGAGCGAGATCCTCGACTTGAACGACCCCGGCCCGCTTGAACCGGGCAGCGATATAGCCGGCGAGATCGAACATCGTGTGGCCGGAACGGGTGGCCGGCGCGAAGAATCGGCTGCTGGCTGGGTTTTCGGCGTGAAAGCGGGCAAAAAGCTCGGCCCCAACCTCATAGCTCGATTGCCGAATCATGGGGCCAATCGCGGCCCGGATCTGGTCGCGCGCGGCGCCGAGCCGTTCCATTGCCGCGACTGTCGCCTCGATGACGCCGGTCAGAGCGCCCCGCCAACCGGCATGGGTGGCACCAATCACGCCCGCCCGCGGATCGGCAAGCAAGATGGGGCCACAATCCGCTGTCGTCACGCCGACGGCGAGCGAGCGCATACGCGTGACGATCGCATCGGCATTGGGACGGTTATCGGTCGTCCACGGCGCCTCGGCGACGACGACATTGGGCGAATGCGATTGATAGGCGGTGAGCAGCCGCTGCGGCTCGACTCCCAATGCCGCTGCCATACGGGCACGATTTTCCGTGACATTGCCAGGGCTGTCGCGTGATCCGACGCCGCCGTTGAGGCTCTCGTAGAGGCCGCCGGAAACGCCGCCGGAGCGCGTAAAAAAAGCGTGCCGGATTCCGGTCAGCATCAGTGAGGCGGCTTCGATCTTCATGGCGCTTCGAACTTCATGGAGCTGTTTCAAAACCGGGCAGCGGACCGAGTTTCGGCGCTGCAATTGCGATCGCTTTGAACAATTCGCCCATACCTAGCGCGCCGCCCGCCATTAACCGCGCGAATGCCATTTCGATCTCCGCCGCTTTCTGCTGTGGCGCGCCGGCTTTCAGGGCGGCGGCGCGTTGTTCGATGCCGAGCCGAAGAAACAAATCGCGTTGCCGTATCGGCCCATGGATGCGTGCGCCCATGGTCTCGGCGCATTGCGCCAGCGCCTCGAAATCAACGTGTGCCGTCAAATCGGCGGTGCCCGGCGCGCGCAACGGGTCCGTGAAAGAATGCCGTGCCACCGCCTGCAGCGTATCGCCCATACCGGAATGGGCGTGACCATAATCGATGATCAAGGCGGCACCTTCCTCGCGCGTTCGCCGACCGAGTTCGAGCGCGATGTTATCGGTGCGCCACTCATAGATCGAGCCGAGCGGGGCTTGGCGCAATGCGCGCGGCATCGATGCCTCAAAGAACGGTAACGGGTCGCGGGCGGTGTCGAACACGAGATTACCTTCGGCAGTGACAGCCACCACGCGTTCGTGCCAGCCGTCGGCTGCTTTCACGGCCTGATGAACCGGGAGCGCATCGATAAATTCGTTGGCAACAATGATGCTCGGGCCGCCGGGGACGTCCTCGAGCTTGTCGTGCCACAGGATCGGAGCGCCGATCGGCTCCAGCCGTCGCTCCTGAATTTCACGCAATGGCGGGCTAATTTCGACCAGATGCAGCACTAGCGCGTCGCGAAATCCGCCCACTACTTTCGTTGCCCGCAGCGCGTCGTGCAACAAGGTGCCGCGTCCCGGACCAAGTTCGACCAGGCGAAGATTTTCCGGCGCACCCATTTGCCGCCACACCGCCGCAATCCAAAGCCCGATCAGCTCGCCGAACATTTGGCTGATCTCCGGGGAAGTGATGAAATCGCCGCCAGCGCCGAGCGGATCGCGATTGATGTAATAGCCATATTTTGGGTGAGTGAGGCACAGCCGCATATATGCTGCGACTGGCATTGGACCGCCGGCCGCAATGAGACGGCGAATTTCATCAACTAGCGGCGCAATCGCCTCAGCCATTTTTTGGCTTTGGCGCATGCTGGAATGCGATGGCGAGCACCGCGATGCCGGCTAGCAGCAGCGGGATGCAGAGTAGCATTCCCATCGTGAGCCCGCCCCATAAGAAACCGAGCTGTACGTCCGGCTCGCGAAAAAATTCACAGGTGATCCGCGCCGCGCCATAGCCGATCGCGAAGACGCCGGTGACAACGCCGGGGCGCTTCAGCGCGCCGGAGCGAACGAGCAAGGCGAGCACAATGAACAATACGACGCCCTCAAGCGCCGCTTCATAAAGCTGGCTCGGATGGCGCGATATGGCGCCGCCGTGTGGGAAGACCATGGCCCAGGGCACGTCGGTAGCGCGGCCCCACAATTCGCCGTTGATGAAATTGGCAAGGCGGCCAAGAAACAATCCGATTGGCGCCACTGCCGCCGTCACGTCGCCAAGCGACAAAACCGGAATGTGCCGCCGCAACGCAAACAGCACGACCGCGAGGATGCAGACGATAACGCCGCCGTGGAACGACATCCCGCCGTTCCAGAGCTGCAGAATCTCGATCGGATTGGCGGCAAAATGCGCGAAGTTATAGAACAACACATAACCAATGCGGCCGCCGAGAATGATGCCGAGCGTGATCCAAATGACAAAATCGTCGAAATCGGTCACCGTGAACGGCGCCCGACCGCCCCAGAGCCTTTCGGACGCAATGATGGCGCGCGCGTAAAGCCAGCCGGCGATAATCCCGACAATATAGGCGAGTGCGTACCAGCGCACCGCAAACGGACCGATGGAAATCAGGACCGGATTGATCGCGGGAAACGGAATGATGGGTAAAACGAGCATCCAGGGAATCCTAAGCTGAAAGGCGCCGCTTCATAACGGTTGTTCATGCGGTTAATTTGCGGCCGAGCCGTTGGCGCGGCTCTTGCGGCTGTCTTGCACCATCGCCATTGTCTCTAGGCAAGGCAAGCGGGCAGGGTCGCACGGATTTGGCCGTACCGATTTTCGATAAGCTGCGGAGGCGAGCATGGTGCAGACAACGAATCGATTCTTCGACGAAGTTGCCCGGCTGATGAATGATGCCGCCGGCGTTGCTCAAGGCGTACGCCGCGAATTCGAGACGCTATTCCGCAACCAGGCCGAGCGGTTTCTGCGCGATCTAGATGTCGTCAAGCGCGAGGAATTCGAAGCCGTCAAAGACATGGCGCGAATCGCGCGTGAAGAAAATGAGGCGCTCAAGGCCCGCATCGCGGCACTTGAAGCGAGACTTGCCAATCTAGCGCCAGGCGACCGGCCGGTCGAGCAGCCCGCCTCCGGGCCAACGGCGAGCATCGATATACCGCCGGCTTAGCTCGTCCGGCCGGCATTCGCCACCGAGCGGCCAGGCGCGCCGGACCCCGCCCGTATTTCTTGTTTTCCCGGGTTTGCGCCGCTATAAGCGCGGCGACGGCGGCTTCACCGGCACCCCTGGAGGCTGACGCGGAAATTTCCTTTCATTACAGGGCTTAAGACGAGGACACACGATGGCGACCGTCAATCTGATCAAGGCGGCGGCGCGCTCACGGGCAGGCAAGGGGGCCGCCCGGGCCGAGCGTCGCACCGGCCGCGTACCTGGAATCATCTATGGCGACGGCAAGCCGCCGCTGCCGATTTCGCTCGATTTCGCCGATTTGCGCCACCGCATCTATGCCGGCCACTTCCTCACGACCATCCATGATGTCGAGGTGGATGGGGTGAAGCACCGCGTGATCCCCCGCGATTTCCAGCTCGATCCCGTGCGCGACATGCCGCTGCATATCGATTTCATGCGCTTAGGCGAGGGCGCCACCATCCGCGTCAACATCCCGATCCATGTGCGCAATGCCGACCAGTCGCCCGGCGTCAAACGCGGCGGCACCGTTAGCATCGTCACGCACACCGTCGAGGTGCGCTGTCGCGCCGATGCAATTCCGAGCGGCATCGAGGTCGATATCAGCGAACTCGACATCAATTATTCCAAGCACCTTAGCGACATCACGCTGCCTGCTGGCGTGCGCGTGGTCACCGCGCGCGACATTACGCTGGTCACCGTGGTGCCGCCGTCCGGTTACGCCGAAGAAATGAAGGCCGCAGCTGAAGCCGCAGCTGCAGCGGCGGCGGCAGCCGCGGCGGCTGCAGCGGCCGGCATACCGGCCGAGGGCGCGGCGCCTGGCGCCGCTCCGGGTGCAGCACCTGGCGCTGCGCCGGGTGCAGCGCCAGCGGCAGCGCCGGCAGCTGCTCCGGCCGAGAAGAAGTGAGGTAGGTCCCGCGCGGGATCCGGGAGCGCGCCATGTCGGCAACCGGCACAATATCGGCTTCCTCGCCGTCCAAGAGATTGGCAAGCGCCACGGCATCGGGCCGTGGCGCCGGCGCTTTCAGGGCCTTGCCTGCGAAGGGCCGCTCGGCGGCGTGCGCACGCTGCTGCTGCTGCCGGGCACGTATATGAACGAATCCGGTCGCGCCGTCGCCGAAGCTGCGCATTTTTACAAGCTGGCACCCGTCGACGTGATCGTGTTTCACGACGAGATCGATCTGCCGTCCGGCAAAGTGCGCGTGAAGATTGGCGGCGGCATTGCCGGCCACAATGGTTTGCGTTCAATCTCCGAACATATCGGCAATGATTATCGGCGCGTGCGAATCGGAATTGGTCATCCCGGCGACAAGGATCTGGTGCAGCACTATGTGCTCAGTGATTTCGCGAAAAGCGACCGCGACTGGGTCGACGCGCTGATTGCGATTTTGGCCGATAACGCCGAACTCATTGCACGAGGCCAGGATGCCAGTTTTCAGAACAAGGTCCATCTCGCCATGGTGGCAAAAGGTTTCGGCCAGCCCGAGCCCGACGACCAAACCAGCAACAACAACTCAAAATAAAGACTAAACAAAAATCATGGGCTTTAAATGCGGCATCGTCGGCTTGCCGAATGTCGGTAAATCCACGCTTTTCAATGCGTTGACCGAAACTGCGGCAGCGCAAGCGGCAAATTATCCTTTTTGCACGATCGAGCCGAATGTCGGCGAAGTCGCCGTGCCCGACGCGCGGCTGCAAAAATTGGCAGCGCTGGCAAAATCGGCGGCCATCGTGCCGACGCGGCTTACCTTTGTCGACATTGCCGGTCTGGTGCGCGGCGCCTCAAAAGGGGAGGGGCTCGGCAACCAATTCCTCGCCAACATTCGCGAAGTAGACGCCATTGCGCATGTCGTACGCTGTTTTGAAGATACCGACGTGACGCATGTCGAAGGGCGCATCGATCCCATTGCCGATATTGAGACCGTCGAAACCGAATTGATGCTGGCCGACCTCGAGAGCTTGGAGCGGCGCATCGAAGGACTGGAGCGTAAGTCGCGGGGCACCGATCAAGAGGCCAAGGAAGCGCGCCAGACGCTTGACCTCATTGATCGCGCATTGGCGCTGCTGCGTGAGGGCAAGCCCGCGCGGTTGACGCAACGCAAGCCGGAGGAGGAGAAGCCGTTCCGGATGCTTGCTCTGCTTACGGCGCTGCCCGTGCTTTATGTTTGTAACGTCGACGAAGATTCCGCTTCAACCGGCAACGATTTTTCCACGCGAGTACAAGCCCGCGCGCACGAGGAGGGCGCCGCTGCCATCGTCATTTCCGCCAAGATCGAAGCAGAGATAGCGGTGCTGTCGGCTCACGAGCGAGAGGATTATCTCACCGCGATCGGGTTAAAAGAAGCGGGGCTCGATCGCTTGATCGCAGCCGGCTATGCGCTTCTCGATCTTGTCACGTTCTTTACCGCGGGTCCAAAAGAGAGCCGCGCTTGGACGGTCACCCGCGGCACCAAGGCGCCGCAGGCCGCGGGCGTGATCCATGGTGATTTCGAGCGCGGCTTCATCCGCGCCGAGACAATTTCATACGACGATTATGTCGCTTGCGGCGGCGAGGCCGGCGCCCGTGAGGCTGGCAAAATGCGGCTCGAGGGCAAGGACTACGTCGTGCAGGACGGCGACGTAATGCACTTTCGCTTCAGTCCATAATGGTGCGAGACATTGATCGATAATCTGATCGGATTCACTGATTCCTGAAGCCGCCTTGATTTCTGATCGCCCCCAGATGCTCGTTGATGCGAAATACAATGAGCACGAATTCGGCAGCAATACGAGACATGACAATGCCCATGCAGGCGCCGAGCACGCTGGCGATGAGAAAGATGACGCCGACAAATGGATTATACGCCATGGTCGTCAGTGAACTGACCGCGCCGGCGAAGCCGAGCAGAACCGAAATGACGACTGCCAACCAATAAAAGACCTTAATCACAGTGGGCGTGACGAACCGTTCCCACTGGAAAAGATCACCAAGGCCGAACATGAAGCCACCTCATCGCGCGCACCTAGTGCGGTGGATTTGCAGTTCCTACAGTTTATTTATTCGGAAACTCTCGTAGGAACTTCAAATCCAGAAACCGCACTAGAATTATATATTTGGTAGTGTCCTTTTGATTCCGAAGTTCGCATGAGGGCGTGCCGAAAAACCGTGCGAACTTCGGAATCGGGACACTAACCGGCGGCAGACTGCACTGCGCGATTGCAGTGGTCAATCGCAGCTGATCGCAACGGCCAAAGCACTCGCGCTCTCCGCGCCGGGAAGATCGGGCGCATCCTCCGATCGCCTTTGTTGACGGACAGCGGTGGGACATTTAGGACCGTGGTCATGGCTATGCCGAGGCTCTCCTGGGAAAATTTCACCGCGCTCGCGCCGCGGATCTCAAGCGAGCAGCGGCGCGCCGCTTCGGTTGCAGGCGTAGCGCATGCGCTGCACGACGGCTACACCGATCTCATCTACATCATGCTGCCATTATGGCAGGCCGAATTCGGCCTGACCTATGCCGCGCTCGGCGCGCTCCGAAGCATGTTCGTCGGCGCGATGGCCTGTTTGCAAATTCCTGCGGGCTTGATGTCGGAGCGGTTCGGGACGGCGCTCATACTCGCGCTTGGCACCGGGCTCGCCGGTGCCGGTTACTGCTTTGCTGGATTGAGCACCGGCTTCGCCATGTTGCTCTGTGCGCTCCTGATCAGTGGCATCGGCGCCAGCGCCCAGCATCCGATCGCCTCTGCGCTTGTCGCTCGCGCCTTTGCCGGACCGCAATCACTCAAGGCGCTCGGTGCATATAATTTCTCCGGCGACGTGGGAAAGATGACCATACCAGCAACGCTGTCGCTGATGCTGTTGGTCATGACCTGGCGTCCCGCGCTGGTGATCTTGGGCTGTCTCGGCGTCGCGCTTGCTGCAGTGATCTTGTTCGCCGGTCCACGTTACGAATCCGGACAGGCCGTCAGGCTGCAGGACTCCCAAAAAGCGGAGCCCGAACAAAAACAGCAGTCAGTCGCTTTTGCATTGTTGACCAGCATCGGCATCATCGACAGCGCCACCCGAATGGCTTTTCTGCTGTTCCTGCCGTTCGTGCTGACGGAAAAAGGTGCGAGCTTGCAAACCGTCGGTTTGGCGTTGACGTTGGTTTTTGCCGGCGGCGCGGCGGGCAAGCTTGCCTGCGCGTTTATCGGCGCTCGGATCGGCGCGATCGGAACCGTCTGGTTGACGGAAGGATTGACGGCGACGGGAATCCTCGCCCTCTTGCCGCTGCCGCTGGATGTGGCGCTCGTCTTGCTGCCGCTGATCGGGGTTGCGCTCAACGGCACCTCATCGGTGCTGTACGGCTCAGTGCCAGATCTGGTCACGCCGCAGTGGCGCACGCGGGCGCTGAGCATTTTCTACACCGGCACGATCGGTTCGGGCGCGCTTGCTCCGGTGCTGTTTGGGCGGCTTGGCGATGTGCTGGGCGTGCGGCCTGCTTTGATGCTGGTCGCCTCGTTCGTCTTGCTGACATTGCCGATTGCGGCGCTGCTACGGCGACCTTTGGCTCGACAATAACGGTCGCGGAACCGGCAAGAGTCGTGGAACCGGCACAAGCGCGTCGAATTTGCGGCGCCGGAACTATTAACGACTTGATAGCGACCGTCGCCGCTGCAAAACGGTGAAATTCCAGTTTTTTCGCCCGGCACTGGTTCGGACGCGAGCTTTGATGAGGAACGGGCCGCGGCCAACGGCGTTGGGGTTGTGGCTCGGGTTCCAACGTTCGCGTTCAAACGGTACCGCATAAACGGTACTGCATGGAGTAGGCCAATGAGATTCCATCTTCCTTATGCTGCGTTCGGCCTGGCGCTCGCCATCGGTGCGCCGGCCGCGCATGCGCAGACGCTGATTACGACGCAACCAGCGCCTGCAGTGATCGCGCAACCGCGCTTAGTTA
>WNGR01004659.1_pt1 | contig 14780 bp, 14 predicted proteins | sample 5407581 | NCBI WGS metagenome assembly WNGR01 (sample SAMN13153383, study PRJNA577476) | soil metagenome | isolation source: 80 cm soil or saprolite under Garry oak tree replicate 2 | place: USA:California | collected 2016-06-15
TCGGTCTCTTCTTCCTCCTCAAGGATGGGTTCGTCAAATTCGTCGTCGTCGTACTCTTGATCCACTTCCGCATCCGCATCCGCCTCATCGAAAATAGTGTGGAACTGCAAGCAATGAGCGGGTCATCCGAGAAGCGGCTCGGTGAAGCTTACGTGGGTTACAAGAGCCTTCACCAGTCTGTTGGTGTGTGGCATATTCGACATAATCATGAGGAAATCGTTGTGAGGTGCCCGCAGCAGGTTTGGACTGAATACGATAGCCAACGCGTCCGTTGTCATTTGGTTGTGCTCTTCATAGTCAGTAACCCTACAGTCCGTGTCATTCAGAGAGTCGGCAGGTTAAAAAAAAAGAATCGCCTACTTGTCAAGGTGTTCAACAACACGTTTAAGGATATCAAAATTATGTCGAGGCAGTGCTTGAATTACAGTTCGAATCCGTTCTATCCTAGTATTGAAGTCCTCAATTTCTGTGATAGCGGGCACGCGTCAGCTGCAAAATGATATTGAGGGCTTCAAGGGTGTCTTACGCATTGCTTTGATGATGTCGTAATACGAGTATGATGGAAATGCAGGTTCGGGCAAAACACGGAACCACGTCTTGATGAGGTCACAAACCGCATAGATGTCCGTAGAGGGTATGACAGGCCATAATCCTGTGGGAGACAATGAGAAGAAATGCTAGTGATGTCAAATTACTATGGCTTTACCTCGATTCAATGCGTCCTTGAGGGCAGTTACCTCCGAAGTTGCTCCTGCGATGCGATCTGGAACGACGTTGAGCCCATCAACAAAGCGACGGTTCAGATAAAGTTGCTTACAGATGCCGACTTCGGTTAAACCTCTTGCTTCAACCTCCTGTAGGCACTTCTCCAAGAAAGACGGGATCGTACCGGGTGGCACCGGAGCGCCTCCTGCCTCACGCTGGAGTAAAAATTCGAGTTCGACACCGAAAACTGCATGCGACCATTAGCACGACCACGGAAACTAAGAATTGACAACTCACCAGCTGTCGGATCTCGTGATGCAGTCGTTGGGCGATCATGTATATGATCTGCCAGCTGGGGCTTCGGCGAGTTGCCGATGTAAGTCAGCCGCCTCTTAGCAGCTGTCTTTGAGACATGGTCGATCGTACGGATCCATTTTTTCATCTCTGCTTTTGTGGCCATCTGCAACAAGTAGTGACCGCCGTCTTCAGTGTCGAGCTGGACCGTATAGGAACGCTCATAATTCATGGAATGTGAGATCCTCGCGTCAACAACGCTGAGAACCAGCGCCGGCTTGCCCGTGGGCGTGAAATCCAGTTCGGCAGCAGTACGCCTAGTTGCGTTGACATCGACATGGTCCAATGCAAATGCGTTCGATATCGGACGCATCAACTGCTGGAAGAAAGTTGACGAACCACTCTTCTTTATCCGGTGCTGTCGCTGCGCAGGGGTGTATTGCCAACGGGTGTTCATCGCCTTGGCAAGATATTCCTCTCGCTTGTCAAGCCGGTGCTGCTCTTGCTTTCGCTCTTTCTCGAGACGGTCACGAAGATTACGATCGCGTTTGTTCTTCTCCTGCTGAGCTGCAACAAGCCTTTGGAACGGCCGCTGGCTACGTTTGGGCTGATATCCGGCATTCGTGTGGGAGGCTTCCCTGTGAACGTCTTCTCGAATAGCGCGCAAGTCGAATTGAATCTTGTTCACTTCTTTCTCAATAGCGTCCAAGCGTTCCAGATCACTTCCATCTGACTCGCGTCGCTGTACATCGCGCCGAGCTGACACCGAGGGTAACGAGTCGAGGACTAGATTGCACAGTTGCCTACGAAGGTACCGATCAGCCCACTTGGAGGTCCGCCAGACACTTGTACACTTACCGTCGTTTTTGGAAATTGATGAGACCACCGGCGTCCGTTGGAGTTGTCAAGACGTCAGGAAGGCTGAGTATCTCAACCATGCGCTCCAGGGTCCATCCCATATCGGTAATGAGCTCTGGTAAATTGCGAGAGTACCGATAGCTGGGTTTGACTAGCATCGCAATCAAAGTGTCTGAGCCAGTTCGACGTGCACTAGCCACGTTGTTCCATGCCCGGCTGTAAAGGCGGCTCTCTGGGCTGAGAATAGCGGAAGTCAAGACGAACTCGACGAAGGTACGGACACAGCGTCGTTCGGGAGAGGGGTGCTGTGAGTGGTCGAAGTCGCTTCGGTCCCGGCACACATCCATGGCCCGCAGTAGGAGCTCCATTCTAGCTTGTCGGACTTGAGACCCTACCCGCGGTGCCACGATCTTGGATACGATCCACTTGCGCAGAACACGGTGCGCGCGCAAACAGCTGCGCAACCCTGGAGGAAAAAGACGATAAAGTGGCTCTTGGGAAAGTTCAGAAATCAAGGGCGTTTGCGCAACTTCCGCCAGATGAATATATATGTTTTGAATTTCGACGTCTTCGCTGGTAGAGCTCACATCCCGTGGCAGAAACCAAGCGGTTCGATCGGCACTCTGTATCTCCAAAAGGTCTGCAGTGGTAAAGAGATCCTGCAAAAAGTCAGCGAGTTGTTAAACGTGGCAGCCGAGGAACCTACCTCTTCTGTGACATTACGGAACGCCGCAGTAGCCATGGCGTTGATACGGCTGACGAGTTCCTCCGGCGTCAATCTGTCAATATCTGGCAAATCGACAAAGTTCAACGAGCCCGACGGGGTCGTTCTGTGTTCTGGTACGGGGGTCTTGGAAATATTTGGGCGCAGAGTCTGAGAAGTAAACAAGGTTGACAAGCCGAGTATGCGACTTTTGAGGTTCTTCCAACTTTCGACGACTTCACTGTCATCGCGGTGTTGCGATTCAGGGATCGCATGGTCCGAAGAGCTCTCAAGGAAAGATTTAACCGCACGATAAAGGGCACTGTCATCAAGGATGTCCTGGGAACCGCCACCACTACTCAGCCATTCGTTCAGGACTTCTATGATCTCTTCTCGAACGTGAGCAACATGGACGAGGGTTGCGGGAGAGGCAAGGTTGACGTTCGAGGCGCTGACGTAGCGCTTTCGTAGAAGCTGCGAAGCATTTCATTTAAGGAAGAATCGCGGAGGAATCGGCTTACTTCGAAGAAGACTAAAGGTGTCACGAAGCTCCGGAAGACATTCCACCAAACCAACGAGAAATCTCTACGATCGAGCTTGGCATCGCGCGTCCTGCCATCCTTGAGCGGCATTTCCCCGTTGTCGTCCGAAATGGAAACTGAGATACCCGGTAGCCCATGCGCGAGAACATCTACTAGACGCTCGAGCGTACCGGCTTTGACCACGACCCGTACAGGACGCTCCTTCGGATGCTCAGGAATCACCAGGCTAGTCCGCGCGGAGATGGAGGGGAGAGAGTTTCTGCGGGCGAGGCTCGCCTTGCGATCCAGGCCTTGAGACGACCCAGGCCTAACGCGGATAGACGGAGCGCGCGACATCGTCTTTTCGCTCGTTCCTCCCAGGCTCGACTCAACTATGCCGCTTGGAGGCCGAGAACGAGCAAGTGACGACGGACGGGATGAAGCGACCTCTAACCCCGGACTGACTAACAGCACAAGCTCGCCGTCGAATACTGGAATAGTTGTCCCGCCAAAGTCGGGACCAGGTCCCGCATCTGACGCACCGATGCTTCGTCTTCGAGCTCCGTCTCGACGAAAGTTGACTTCACCGTTTCGTAGGGTCTGTACATCTTCTACGTTCAGTTGCTGAGGTCCACCACTCTCCAAACGACCTCGAAGGAGTTGCGCGCGGTCGATGAACGTGACATAGGGGAGATGTTCGGGAAAGAGTAGGGGGATTAGACTCGTGCTCGTGGATCCCTGAGGGGTATTAGAAGATCTCGTCCAAAAGTGGGGCTCATACAGGCCTCTATGGCGGGGCTCCGCAGCCAGAGACATTGTCATGAACTGGTCGATACTGCATAAGGAGTGAGTGACTAGCCGCCTCAAATCAGCGAAAGAACTTGCCGAACAAACTTCCTGGCCAGACCGCTGACGCCTCCTTCGGAGGAGGAAAGCACACGCCAGGTATCTACCAGCGTCTCCACGGCCTTGGTCCATCCCTCTGTCCCGACATTCAATTTCCTAGGGCACAACGAGAATGAGGTGCGGAACTCCTCAAAATCATCCTTCGCAGCCTTCAAGAACCGCACAGAGAACGTGTCGCCTTCTCCAAGCTTAGCTCTGTCAATCGACTCACGCAACCTTTCACAAGTATCGCCTCCCCAGAATGTAAGTCTCTTCTCGATAGGGTCTTTTCCTGCCTTGGAGACCCAATTGTCGACCGTCGGACGCACGCCTGGGTCCACACGTCGCCACGTTTTGTCAAGCCGCGCCACGGGACGAGAGCATAGAGCATCAAAGATAGCGCGCCACGAACACTCATCCCCTGTCACGCGGCACAGCTCTCCGATGCGAACCCAAATAGACACTACCTCCGAGCGTGTGTACGTGCGTGATGTGCGCGAGAAGGGGTCCCCGGGTAAAATGGAAGCGCGTACACTGGTAGGTGAATCTGGCATGAGAATATGAAGGAGGACGAGCTTGGTGAGCCAGTGCAGATGCGCTTCGCTGCCAAGCAAATACTCGATCGTGGAGCGAGATTCAGTGAAGTCTGGTGGGGGGTGGACTTGGTGCTCGATGGATACGGGTATGGACGTCAAGCAATCCCCGGAAGTGAGATTCTCTGGGAGGCCCTCAAGCAGATAACGGTTGAAAACGAACAAGCTACGAGCGATGTCTTGAGCCTTGAATCGAAAGAGAACATCTCTTGTGAACCCATCACGATCCAGCAGCGCCAACGAGATATCCTGGCTGTTCCCAGACCCGGATGGCCTATGACCAGTATCTACAGATCTTGACGGGGATGTTGCCATACTTGATGTTGGGACCGAGTCCATCATCAGCGCCTCATGAAGCGACATTATCCCATGATTACCAGGACGAGGTGAGAAAGTACCAACGTTTGGGGAGACGGTATTTGCACTCGGGGTCGATGACAGAGGATCTGGGAATTGCGCATACAACGCTTGGAGTGATGCAGAGGTTGGCAGTGATTGACCAGTGGGTAGTCCATTGCTCTTTTGTACGGCATTGGGAATTGTTTCGCGCCGGAAGTTATTCCACGCAGCTTGATCCACTGGCTTGCCATGAAATCGCAAGTACTCCTCTGCGAGCCATGCTACGCGTGCGCGGTCGGCCTCCTTCGCGTCCGCATCTGCGCCGCTCACAAGGTATGTGCAACATCGCACAAATTCGAATTCGAACTTGTCCGCGCCAAGAGCTAATGGCAAGGCAAACAGCACTGAAAGAGCAAAGTCCCGCCATGAGGCCGAGGTGACCTTTTGAGAGGATGGCGGCAGCACGCCGATAACGTCGACTATTCCTTGGGGCGATGAGAACGTCGTGGCGAAAACGGTCTCGTGGACAAGCGCTTCGAGAGTGCCCTTCTTCACTGGGCCATCAGGGTCCAATGCTAACTCCGGGTGTGTCCGTCGACCCCAGAACGCACGTCTTCTCCTTGCAGTAGCGGGCTTTGCATCCAATTTTGTTTTGTCAGTTGAGATTTCGTCCGGCTGGCTGATCTCATCCTCTTCTTCATCCGCTGGGACAATACCTACAGGAAACAACTCCTTAATCTCAGAAGCACGGTCATTTGGGGGCTTGTAAAATTGGAGCTTAGTTCCACGCATAACCAGTTTGAAGGGTTTCCATCCCTTGGCAACTACAGGTTGGCCGTATGTTGTCCCACGTGTACTGGGGAAAGTGAAATCCGTCGCGCGATTCACAAACCCCGAATGAAAGGTAATTTGAGAGACACGCTTCTCGTTGTTCGAGTCAGGTGCATCAGTTCCGGGTGGTTCGATAATTCTTGGCGGAGGGAGCAGAGGCGTATCGCTGGTGGGGGCCGGGACATTATCGTACATAGTTGGACTAGGCGCGTAGATCTTGTTGCCGCCTCCTAAAGCGAACGGCGACGTACCGCGGACCAAGGGAGAAGCCATACCAGCCCTGTCTTTTGCGAGTGCGCTAGTATCGTAACCCCTCTCAGAGGCGTTTGAAGCCTTACGCGCAGCGATAGGTGGGCCGATCTTGGAAGCAGAGAGTTTCGATGGGAGCTTTGGGGTAAACGAGTGCGAACGGACGTGGAGCATAGGCACACTGGAACCTGATGGCGGCGTCCCTAAAGAGGGACTCAGTGATACTGGTGAGGATGGCGCGGAGGAAAGATCTGCGGAGGAACTGGCAGCGGTGAAGGTAGGAAATGGGTGCTGTTGTGGAGGATGCGACGCCGTTGGTGATTGGCTAGGGCTGCCTATACGATACTGCTGTATCTTGTCCTGGAAGCTGATTGACAAGGGAGTGGAAGGCGCAGAAGCGCTAAATTTGCCAAGTTCCTCAGCCGAGCGGGACCATGGCTTGTGCGAAAGGCCTCGCAAGTCGCCAAGGTCAGTCGAGCGTTTCTTACCAGGCGAGGGAGAGGAGGTAGTCGGGCCATCTACCCCGGCCTGTGCGCGAGCTATGGAGAGATCAAACACGGACCTGAGATATAAGGTACAGTGAGTATCACAATGGCTGCGTTTCTGGTAAAACACTAACCTGCTGTGAGTGGGCGACTGGATGTAGGGTTCACTCTGCATGGATGGAAGAATGGGACGGAGATCTGTTGGATGAGAGATTTTTGGTTTGCGGACAAACGAGCTGGTACTCGATCTTGGTTCCGAGGGAGCAGAGGGTAGTGGCCGAGAAGCGGTCTGGTTTCTGGTAAACCATTTGGCTGGTTTAGAAAGTAGTTGTGAGAACCCAGAGGGCGACGCAGAGCGAGGGAATACAGTGGTGGACGTTGCACCAGCAGAAGAAGGATCGTACGGGCTCAAAGAGTGGGGCTGCGAAGGATTACGACGGGAACGCATGATGGAAAAGGTATGGGAATGGGGTGTAGCGAGCTACGCGCTCAGCAAGAAAGACCTCAGCTGAGCGCGTGATCGGGGGAAAATAGATGTCAATAAGGAATGCATTGAAGGAGACATATGGCAAGTGAGATACGGGTTGGTACGGAGACAGTAATGTTGCGGTACGAGGACGAATGGAAGGCTGTCATGTCAGCGAAATACATGTACGAAAAGGGATAAATACACACGGGGATAGACCCAGGTTTGGATATCGAGTGCACGAGTTGCCAGCTTGACCGCCGGGGTAAGACAAGCGAGGCACGAGCCTTAGATACAAGGGCGTGGCAACGTGCTTCTGTTTTTGACAAAACAGATGGATGGGACAGAAGAGGGGGTGTGTTGGGTCGGTGGGGACAAGTCTGGAAGACTGAGAAGAGAGAGCACGAACCAACTCAGTTGCCCACCGAGCCGAGACAATTTGGTCGCCTTTAAGCGACCATTCCATTCATTTCACTTTCCACTCCCAACCTATTATATAATCAAATCAACCCCCCTTGTTCACCGGTTCCCCCTGAGTTGACCCAACCGAGATGGCTCCGATAGCATGCCCCGACAGTGCTTCCCTCCAGCTTCTAACAAAACTAACGGGAGGACATCTTGCGTTGTGCCACCCTTCGGGGCCTTCCACTATAATTAGCTCGTGTTTTTTTTAATCCTATTGCTGTCCAATCACTGTGCGACCACGTCATCCCGTCTTTTGCCTCTGTCCAGACCCGAAGAAGCGCCGACGGTCCTTCTCGTCCGAGAGTGCGAAGTTAAAGTGGTCTTTTTGTTTCTTCCTATCCATGGGCTTTCGTTCGTAGTTGCTAATTTCTGATTTACTTAGCCACCGTGGCTACTAGCTCCACTCCCGTCTTCATGCTAAACTTGTAGCAATTCAATCAGCCGCACACTAACACCATACGGGTTACAGTAGGTAATTATTAGGAGCCGATTAATTATTTTCTCTGTCTTGCGCTATAACATACCAAAAAGGCATCGACACTTTTTGTCACCTGGAATACGTAGTGCCTGCCAATCGTCCAATATGGCACAATGGCGCGCTTCAAACCCTATGTCTGTAAGCGCTACAATTACTGTACTGTGCCTTTGATGTTCAGACCATCCGCGGAGTTGTCCCAACGACTCAAGCTAAGCTATTGGACAGATAGCCTTTGGGCGACATCTGTGGATCTGTGGGAGGCACGACCAGGCGCTCGCTCACCTGATTCCATTCTGGTGTCCGCAAATCACTTCGGCGGCTCTGCCAAGCGCCATAAATCCTCATACGGCACTCGGGATCGCCTTTGGAGTTGACATCAGCCCACTGACTGGATGGGCTACCCTGAGCAAAGGGGTCGCCACCACCGCCACAGTCGTGACAGACTCGGTGTTTGGACCTCAATATTAATGAAGCAGAGTAGCTCCGAGTAAAATGACCAAATGACACGACTCGGACAACCGTCTCTATTGACCATCATCCGTTTCTTGTATCCAGGCGTGGATGGGTTCACTGCTCGGCGAGTTGCAACTCTGTGAGACATCACGAATACTGTATGCCGCGGCGGCTCCTTGCAGATAGGACTTTATTGGAGCCGGAGCCCTGACATGCGTTGACAGACCGGCGCAGAGCCGGATTGCAGCCTTGTGTCAAGTTTGATGACGGAATGGCGGGCCTGGCAGCCGCCTCCGGGAAGTTGGCGTCGCAAGCACTGCCATCGCTGTGGGTCCATGATTTGCCCCAGCGCGAAGCGCTTAGGTGTGGCATCATACTTATACAGTATCCCCCCCTGTCTCTGCGGTCGAAGAACGGAGTTGTGAGCTAGATTCTTGGCAGAGGCTTTTCTCCCGGTTTGCCGGTATCGCCGTCCTACCTACGTCTTTCTTCCTGCCTAACTTATCATCCAGATGATCAAACTTGGCGCTACTTCTTTGTACAGGCTTTCTGTAGCGACGAGACTCAACGAACTTTGGTGGTATCCGTGTTTCACACGTTGTCTTCTCGAACTCCCACACACGTCTATTACTGTTGTTCTGAGTTTCGGTGAGCGATCAACCTTAGTTTCCTATCACTCAATGCGGGGTTTTAATTCCTTATAATATCCTTCTGGGTCAATCCGAGTCTGTCAGGTTCTAAGTTAAAATGATCTGTCGATGGATTACTCAGTGGATTTCTGTCAAAATTTCGAGGCCTAACCGTAGAGGGACATCGGTACCGGGATCTAGCGAACCCCTGATCGTATTCGTGTCGCTATTGGGTCCGTACGCATTGCGAGAACAACGCCCGTCATGAGTACCATATCCCCTTCAAGGGAGTGGCTCTTCCTGGCATAGTCCTGTGCTCCTTCATCTCAATTTAGAAAAGCGCTGGTGATCTCTTAAACTGGGACCTCACTGCGGACGCATTGGCTGGCCGCGTAGCACTCCTGTGGGAGGGTAGGGCTATCGTCAGCGCTTAACGAGGTTGGTGACCACGTCCAGAAACTTGATTGTTGTGCGACTCATGACAGCTGTTCCTCAATCACTCATCTCGTACGAGATCACGACCCCTCGAATTTAATTTGGCTTTGTACTTGCGTATTCGCACCCTTTCCTGGCTAGACGCATTCTCGATATTCCGAGAACTGACACGCTACAGATGTGCATGGCAGGTGGATGTCACTCCGGATATTGGACTTCCCCGCGTGTGGACACGTACTCACGTTGGGTTGATGACATATATTGGCCCGTACCCCGAAACCGACTTCTTCCTCTTCCAAAGTAGATGCTCATGTCGCGTCGCTCTAATGATAAAAATATCTGACGGCTGCACTACGACTAGTTCCGATAAGTTGAGGCAAAGCCTCCCCGGCTGCGGGCTTGTGGCTTGTCGGTACAGTACACCGGTGCGGACGTGCAGGATCTAAGTCACCAGTACAATCGGCAGCTGCCGCCTACACACCTGCACCACGTATCCTCCCGCCGATCCGATCCGTTGTTAAGTTGAAGCGATCTTCGGTGCAAGCGAACACCCGCAAAGATCGCCAACAGGATCGCAAAACAGATCTATCTCAGGTTCCTCCTGGCGTTGGGTTGCACATGCGACGTGCTGTTTGAGTCGATCCACGCAGTGGCTCTTGGTTCCTTTGGTGGGCGATCTATGCAAGCTAGGTCTGCTAATGAATGGCAGATTGTCTAGCGACTTCTCACAACTGGCCATTGCATGTGATCCCAATCCGTTGCGTTCTTGAGTCGCCTTCCAGTACCGTTCTCGGTTCATCTATATCACTCAACTCGAGCGGTATGCGACGTGCGTGCTACAGTCATCAGTGCAATATTCATGGGCCTGAAACGTTCGTGGAGCAAGAGGCAGTCCCGCCGACGAACATTTTCGAACAATAGAAACTCCTAGACGTTTCGTACCCAAGCGCTGGGCACTAGGCAAGGAAGTATGGAATCTGATCGTGTTATTGTGGCTAAGTGTTCGATATTTGGAATAAATTACTTGTGCAGGAGCATCGTTAGGCTAGAACACGCATAAAATAACCAAGCAACTGAGGTAATGTAGATAAGGGAGACGAATACGCTACAGAGGGTTCGGTATCCTTTCTAACGAACGCCGTTGGACGAAGTAGTCAGTACAGTACGCGAACTGAGCCTTCGTCTTCTTGCCGGGCCCGAGGGTTGTAAGGTATCGTCGTGAGGTGATTGTCGGTACTCGAACGGAAGGAGGACGGCACGGTCGATAGCAACCGGGAGACCGCGGTGCCGGCCTCGAAGCATGACTAGACACACGATAAGTTTAGAAAGTGGGCGGAAAGCGCCAGAAAAGCTGTAGTTCGCCTAATTCGGGGTTTCTTAGAACCGCATGTTAGAAATGAAGTTGAAGTGAAGAGCTCACATAGGGGAGGCCTAGGCTTAAACCAACGCCGCCGTAGGCAGAGACCAATTCGAAAACTACAGGGGTGTTCGTTGAAGTGAGGAATTGATTGGAAAGCAACATCGACCTACTAATGTTGAAAATGTTAAACCATGCCGCGTTTTCTGTATTCTCGAGCTGGTCACGCTAGGGCTCGGCAATTAAATACAATTTAGGAGAGGAAAAGACCGCGGCCAACCTCGATTATGCAAACCAGGAAGAGGGCCAGGCCAAGCCACCACATATCTGTACGACAGTGGTGAATTACTAAGACAAGTGACTTATCACGAGATGGACTCGTACCAAAAGCAAGTTGCTTGCGGGCGTGCATTGCTAGATAATTGCCCCAAACCGTCATTCTGTTTCCAGATTGACGTATGCCCTCCTCATCGATTGAAGTGTCGTCCTCATAAATTCCAAGCGATCTTTCTTCGTAGACATTTGTCGAGCGGACACTGCAGGTCGTCTTTTCAGTGCTACTTATTGATGATTCGGGAAGGGGCAAACCTCATCGCGATAGGGTCTCAGCAGAATGGCGCGTGAGCTAGTCGCCACAACGGCACACCAAAAATTGGGAACTCACAGATACTGATGTACATCATGATGACATATAGTACCCTTGCAGTGAGGTCAGTTGGGAGGGAACGATGGTAGATAAAACGACGTGCTTGACCGCTGGTGCCAGAGCTGAAAGGTTTACGATCGCGAAGCCTGCCGCACGCACAGCGGTGGCCTGGAATAGCCCGTCGATAACCCGTATGCCTACGGGTATTGTCCTAATGATTGGATTTCCCAGATCCAGGATAAGAAAGAAAAACCAGTCTGTTGTGCTGGAAAACAAGATAAGAACTTTTTTGGAGGGAAGAGTGTAGAGATTCTCACGCCATGACGATTAGGACGGTCAGAAGGAACCAAGTTTGGTGAGATGGGAAGAGATAGATGAAGCAGCGTCTAGGATGGTCTAGAAGGAAGTGAAGCGTTTCGTATAGTTGGGAATTCGGGGGAACCAGCTTTGTGAGGGTCCACCTATGACCCGTGAGACAAAATCAAATCTCTGAAGGAGGGACGCACACTGAGAATCGCAGGCTAGTGACCGTATGTTCTGTAAGCGGGATTCATGAGGTAGCAGGAACTGACGTACAAAATTGGCTGCGGGATGTTCATCAGCTACGTCATAATAAATCGCAGGTACTCACGAAAGCAGTGTTGCCGGCAAAAATGGCGAACATCATAGCAAAAATCATAGGATAAGCCCTTTGAAAAGGGATCATGGATTGGTCGACCAGGGACATTCCGGCATTCGTATATGCCGACACGACCTGAAAAAGTGAGAACCTTGCAGTGACATGTGAGTTAAGGCAGAATTTGTCACGATGAAACTCACCATGCAGGAATTATGGGCCTATGCTGTAGCGGAGGTAGGAAATTGGTCTTCCACTTATCCATTGACATGTACGGCGCGATGATAGTGAGAGCGAGGAGTTGCACGGAAATATGATACTGCATAAATGGCGTAATGAGTGTAATAGCTAACCCGGTATCATTTACACGCACGATGCCGACAATCCAGAGCAACGCAGTGAGAGCTCGAAACTCAACACCACCCAGCTCTTCCAGTTGCTCGTCGGTAAGCGACTCAAAGGCTGAGTTATGACGAACAACGGCATCGAAAGAAATGTACGGTACGGGCCTCGCTCTTCTGTTGTTCCCTCGTATAGACGTGATAGTTGTTGTGCGCGGCATTGTGACAGTACGTCTGAGTTGACGGTGCACACCGGGAAAGAAGCGATGGACAAGTTGGGATATGAGTTGCCGTGGGCCCGGAAAGCCGCCGAAGTTGTCGGGCCTCGCCGGACGTGTTGCACTACTTCGAAATGTGCGCATCATCTCTGACGGATGCAAAGGAATAGGAAGCTGGTTGGCAGCAGATTCTGTCGCATTTGTCAATAAGCTAATGTATTACGGCGGGTGGACAACGCACGATCACCATATTCTGTGGGAAATACTTCTGTGGGAAGGCGTCCAGGAGCTATTTCAGAGGTAGAATCGTGAAGACGAGACATGTCCCGAGATGCACGATGACGTGGCTGAGGATGGGGCGCAAACTCTATCGTCTGTGTCCTTTGAATCGGGTAGTCGTAAGTACGTCGATCTGTATCGACGTTAGACGGTGTACCAAGGCTGAGCCCCCGCGGCCCCTGATGAACTGTACTGTGTGAGCACGGAAATAGAACTGATAGGGTTCGCACAGCTTACGGTCAGAGGATGCAGTTTGAGCCTTGTCTCCTAAACTCGGTGAATAGTTATTCTCCCTGAGAAGACGTCAGCGACAAATCCGGTTATAAGATGCGATGCAAATGCTCTTACGAGTGCCGCCTCGGAGACCGCCCTGCGCGAAATTCGCTAGAGGTGGACGGAATCGGGCTGGGGCTTCTACTTTCCTGGACCAGAGAGAGCTGTCGAGCGTGCGGGCTCGGAAATGATGGTTCCAATTTATCTGACCGGTCCGGAGAGAGCACGTTTACTGGACTCGCTTGTCCTTCAATAACCGACCCACTCGGATTTACCAGCTTGGGAGCACCATCCATGCGGCGGATCATATCTGGATGTAGTTTGCGTGAATGATTCCTCTGGCTATCACCGCTCTTGGCTTCCGATGGATCAAGTGTAAACCGGTTAGCGCCTGCGTGTAATGGAGAGGTGAGACGTGAAGTCAGGGCAAGCGGCTCTGCTAAGTCTGTATTTAGGTATTCTGGTGCGGCCTTACGGGTTGCCGCCCGGACAATGTTTTCACAGCGGATGGTAAACATGCGCCTGTCACGAGATCATCTACCGAAGCGGTGAACAGAACAGTAGGGCGCGTTACCTCCTAACAAAGACCACGAACCACGACACTAGGACCTTTCCTCGCTCGTTAAGTTCCATATAATCAACTTCAGTTCATGAGTGAACGCACCGGGTTACCTAAGCACATCTGAACAAAGAGAATCGTTTGCTGCCAGGCAGTAAGGGACGAAAGGTCGGCGGATGCAAGACCGCAAACGGCCATGGCGCTGACGGAGTTGAAGAGGGCGTCAATATATGCTATGTGAAAACGACCATTACTGGCGAATAATATTCCTGAGAATATAAGTGGGGTAAATGTACTATGGGAATGGGTAATTAGACTCCTGTGAGAGTACGCATATGACCACTCACAAATAAAGGATGTGCAGACGATAGAAATTAAGATTGCGGCTAAGAAAGGAGTAAATCTTTTGGAAGGACGACTCGCGCGAGGATTGCTCGTCAGAAGGTGGCATTCCCCTTATTGACAGAGCCAGACGGGGGATGGATCACCAGTTCTCGGATGTAGGCAGCACGTAGAACCCGTTGGTGTCGGGTATAGAGAATGTTCTTGGCATTTGGCCTATAATCACGTGAGTGTACATCATAGTATCATCGGAGTAAGTTAGCATTTTGTGTTGAGTCGCGACTGCTCACTAGCGCTCACTAGAGTCATTACGGCATCAATACCGTTTGACATCCCTGGTCAGTTTCTGGGGTTACAATCATGGCCGAGTCTGTAACGAAAGGCACTGACGACGAGAGGGCTAAAAACCGAAATCGCTTCGAACTCGAGCTCGAGTTTGTGCAAGCTTTAGCAAATCCGTTCTATCTTCATTCTTTGGCGCAGCAAGGCATCCTGTACCAGCCTGCCTTTATCAATTACCTCAAATACCTGCAATATTGGAAGGAGAAGGACTACGCCAGATTCATTCTGTAAGTGTCTTTCTTCCCCACGCCGCCCGCACACATCATAAATCAATTGCTCTCCAGCTATCCCCACGCCCTGCATCACCTGGAGCTTCTTCAACATGCAGAATTCCGTTTAGAAATTATGAAAGACGAGTGGAGAGAACGTCTCAACCAGAAGCAGTTTGATCACTGGCGCACATGGTTGGTACCTCCAA